>OIYR01000199.1_pt1 | contig 34999 bp, 35 predicted proteins | sample 1588221 | NCBI WGS metagenome assembly OIYR01 (sample SAMN03283292) | human gut metagenome | biome: human-associated habitat; material: feces | host: Homo sapiens | place: Peru | collected 2012
TAACTTCATTTGCTTTTTTCTGTGCTTCTTCTTTTATTCTTATATTAATTTCTTTTATTCTCTTTTCAAACACATCTGGTGCTGTACTATACATTTCATCATAGACACTATTAAGAGCCTTTTCTAAATTATATACTTCCGAATCATCTCTATTATAAGCTATGTACAATAATTCTGCTAAACCGTTAGAATCTAGTATTTTCCCATTAATACCACAAACTCCTAAAGCACTTATAATCGACTGTGCTCTTGTATATAAATCTGAAAAAGCTATGTTTTTAATTTCGTCTTTACTATAATTTGAATTACTCATTTCTTCTGGCGTGTAAGAAATAATTACATAATAATGTTTTCTCAAAATATTTCTATTCAGACTCATTCTTTCTGTATTATTAATTATATCTATACCATATTCATATAAATTTTTTTCTCTTGTAAGTTCTAGTTTAGCATTATCTAATTCCTTGCCTATAACGCCTAATCCTTCTAGCTTATTATATTCCATCTGTTTTTTTAATAGCCTATCTTGAATTTCTTTTACTCTAGCCTTATATGAAATAATGCTACCTTCTAAATTAACAGTTCTTGTTTGAACATATATTTGAATTGGATATCTTAATGTATTTAAAAATTGAATAAAGCCTTGCTCAACTCCATTTTTTTCCATTCCAGACATTAAGTCATAATTTATTCCTTGACATTCTATAATCATCAAAAATTTATTCCCATTTTTTCTAATAATCATATTATCTTCAACTTTATCAAAATCCATAAAAGAAAAAATAGATTGTTTATTATATACTGTAGCATTATCTATTGCTGATTTACTTTTTTCTACTTTATTTACCTTTGCCTCTTTTTTAGTAGACATTTTTAATCTTAAAACTATATATATAATTACTAAAACTGATAATATCCCTATCATAAAAATTAAAACAGTAGTAAGTAACCCTGTTATTTCATTATCATTCATCTTTTGTTTCCTCCTTTAAATAAACATATATTTTATTTTTTCCTTTTTTAAACTTAATCCATCTTTTTATAATATCGTCAATAGCTTCTCCTCCTGTTTTCTCAGTTAATTTAAATTTTTTTGTTTCAGGAACTTTAAAAGTGCCTATTATAAATCCAATTAATCCAAAAAATAAAATAAACCCAAATCCTATCATTTGTTGTCCAAATAATTTACATATAAAATAAAATATGCCTCCTATCGCTGCTCCAACTCCTGTATAAGCTAAACCTTTTATTGAAAAAATATATAAAATTCGGCTTTCACCTTTATAATTTCTTGGTATTTCATGAATTTGCATTTTTATTCCTCCCTCTCAATATTAGCTTAATATTATTATAACAGAAAACTCATTAATTTGCGACATTTTATACTTTTTTTTTTTATTTTAATAAAATTTTAATTGTTTTGTAATATTGCTGTAACATTAATTCCTATACATATAAAAATCCCTATTAGTGTTTTCCTTACGGACAACACTAATAGGGGCTTTTAAACTTTATATCTAAATTGATGATGCAAAATTAAATATAACACTTGCAATTGTCGATGCTGCAAATACAAAAGCTGCACCAATTATGTATGGTAATAAAGTCTTTTTATATTCTGCTTTTTCTTCTGAACTTCCAAGCATATACTTTATTCCTAATATTACTAAAACAATTACTGATATGATAGATCCAGCTGTAGTTACAATTTTAGCTATGTTATTACCCAAATTTGACATTTTGTCTGTGCTAACAGTTCCTTTTGATGCATCAACCGTTCCTGGATCAAAAGTACCACCCTTAGCAGTTGCTGCAAAAACTGGTGCTACAGATACAGTAATTGACATTAATATTAATAATGTAATAAATATTGTCTTTGCCATTTTTTTCTTCATTTGACTTCACCCTTTCTATTTTTATTTATGTTTTTCTCTTTGTGTAACCAAAGAATTTTAATAACTAATTTAATATTATTATACTATATTTATAATTTAATTGCAACATTATAAATTATACTTACAATTGTCGATGCTGCAAATAATATAGTCGTTCCTATTATATATGGCATCATCGTTTTTTTATATTCTGCTTTTTCCTCTACACTCCCAATCATATATTTTATCCCTAAAATCATAAGTACTATTACAGAAACAATAGCTCCCACAGCAGCAATAACTTTAACTATATTATTTGTTGTGTTTGTTATTTTTTGTGTATCTACTGTTGTCGTATCTCCATCTATATCGCTTACTGAAAAACCAAATGAAATCACTTGATTACTTAAAACAAGTATTATAATAACAATTGCAAATATAAAAATTTTATATTTAGTATTCTTTTTCATGTTTTCACCTTCTATCTAAATTTTTGAAACTATATTTACAGCTAATTTCCATATTCCAAATGCTCCAAAAACAACAAAGCAACTAACAAAATATGGCAATAGTAACTGTTTACATTCAGCTTTTTCATCTATGCTTCCTATCATATACTTTATTCCTATTATTATACCTACAATAACTGCCACTATAATTCCTAATCCTAATAATAAATTATACAAAAAATTAGATGTATTATGTAGTTCATCTTTATTATATGATACATTTTTTTCTCCATCCGTTATAAAACTATCTGCTCCAGCCATAACACTATCTGGAGTATCTGCAGCATATATTTTATCAATTTCAACTATAAACAATATAGCAGAAACTAATATTACGCTTAAAAATATCTTTTTTATAACACTCATATTTTTTCCTCCCAAGTTATAGTATTCCTGACGTTATATCAACAATTATCGCTAATATATTTGTAATTCCAAATACAAGAAAGCACCCTATTACATATGGCATCATCGTCTTTTTATATTCGGCTTTTTCTTCTACACTTCCAACCATATACTTTATAGCAATACACATTAATACTATTACTGATATCGAAGTTCCTATTACCCTTACCACTTTAACAATAGAATTTCCTTTATTTGCAATTTTTGTTGTTCCCGTAGTATCAGTTGTTGAATCTGGTTTATAATCATCCGTCTTAAAATAGAAATAAAATCTTTCTTGTTTTCCTTGAATTGTAGTTATACTAGTTTCTCCGAATATTATTTTCATTAATTTTTTTTATATCTACTGCTAATGACTGCTTGCTGAAAAAACCTAACATTATACAATACAAAAATATTATATATGTAAAAAAAATTTTTTTATATCTTATATTTTTCATATAATTCTCTCCTTTTGCTATTATTTTTTATTAATCAAATTATATTTCTACATCCAATTCAATTTTACCACATAAAAAACTGTTTTTCAACTGTTTTCTTTTTTATACAACATAAAAGTCAAAAATTTTTATATCTTATTTAATTAATTTTAATAATAATTTAGGAAATTTATGACAAATTTGGTCAAAACACTGATAATAAATACTATCAGAGAAATTATAAATAAAACTTTTATCCATTTTTTTACTTTTTTAGGTTCATCTTGTTTTTTAGCTTTAATTCTAGTTATTAAAATACTCAATCCAGTTACAATAAATAGTACTGCTGATACTATTTGAACTATAGGACATGCAACGTTACAAATTCTTATAGGCACAGGTATATATATAGGTGCAGAAATATCACCAGCAATATCTATATCCATAGGAGATATAGCAAAAACATTGTTTTTAAATATAAGTGCTAGTCCTAAAGATGACAATCCAACTTTTAGCCATTTTCTTGGTATACTATTTAATAAATGCTTTTTACTAACCTGATTCATTTTTGGATACCTATTTCTTAATTCATTTTCAACGTTTTTTATTTCCACAAATTCATCTTCCTTTCCTGTAGTTATTAGCAATTTGTTTTAATATATTGTAATCTTTATTGTAAAATTTTTGTATAAACATTTTTGAATTTTGTTTGTATAGTTGTTCTGCCATTTTATCTGATGCCTCAATTAGAATTTTTTCAGTCTCACATACAACTGGCGATAATTCATTTATGTTATTAGTTAAAATATAATTTCTGCAAGCACATGTATGTTTACATCTTTTTCTAATAGAACAGTTTTTACAAATTTCATTTTCTTTTTTAGAAGATTTAATTAAATTTAGTCTGGCATTTGTATCAATTCCTTCTTTACAATTACCTATAATAAAATCTTTATTATTTACGAACTGCATACAAGGATAAAAATTTCCATCTGTTCCTATGTTTATAGTTTTCATACCAAATTTACAGTCTTCATTACAATTGTATTCGTCTTTTATGTATGTTCTTATTTTGTCATCTATTAAGGGAATTTCCACATCAGATTCTTGTAAGATTTTGCTAGCATATATTTCTGCGACTTCATTATACTGTTTCTTTATTTCTCTTAAGTCTTCATCTTTCCAATCTTGTGAGTAATCAAATAATAAATTTATGTATTTAAATCCCATATCTATTAAATATTCAACATTTTTACTTAGATTAGATAAATTATTTCTTGTTATTACTGACATTGCAATAACTTCATCAAAAGATTTTAAAAGTTTTCTTGCATTTTTTTCAACTGTATCAAAAGTTCCATTACCATCAATTGTTCTTCTATTTAAATCATGTGTTTCCTTCATTCCGTCAATACTATAAGCAATATTTACAAATTTGTTTTCCTTCATATATTTTATAAAATCATCATCCAATAATGTACCATTCGTAGTTATTCCAAAATAAAAATCAGTTTTACTGTTTTTAGAATTTATATACTCAATTGTATTTTTTATCATATTCTTTTGTAATAAAGGTTCTCCACCATAAAATATAATTATTGAATATTTCTGATTTCTACTTATTTCATAATCAATTAAATTTTTTATATCTTCAAATAAAATATCTTTGTTTCTTTTATTTTTATAACAATATGTACAATTTAAATTACACCTTTCGGTTAAATGAATTATGTATTCCATAACTTTTTTCCTCATACTATAAATTATACATATTTTTGCAAAATTTTCAACTTTTTGGAAAAATTTTTAGTTTATTTTGTTTTTATTTACTACTTTTAGGACAGTAGTTTTTACTTTATCACTATTTTTTCCATTGAGTAACAAAATATTCAAATTTTTTTAAAAGCACCAATCGGTTTTTAATTTACTATAACATTTTATATTATTTATATAAATATCTCCACAATACCTATTAAAATTAAAATTAACGATGAAATAATATCTGAATATTTTTCTACATTTTTATTATTAATTTTTTTACCCAAATTATTTCCTATAAATAAAAAAGTGGATCCGAATATAAATGTAAATAATGTTGTAAAAAAAGTATTAATACCAGTTATGCTTGCTGCAAATCCAGATGCTATGTTATTTAATGATAAAGTGAGAATCATAGTAAAAAGCTCTTTTGAAGATATGTACGAGTTTGATTTCATAATTTTAGACTTTAGATTTTCATTATTTATTCTTTTATAATTTTTCCAATGTATAGATTTTTTTAAAAGGGGAAAAGCACCTAATAGTATTAGAAAAAAAGATCCTATTATGTTTGCAAATTTAATATTAAATAAATTTGATATATTTTGTCCAATCAACATTGATAAAAATGTTGTACATGATGTAAATATACATATAATTATATTTTTTATTATAGATATATGTATTTTGCGTACACCGTATGATAAGCCTATGGGTATATTATCAAGATTTGCTGATACACTAAAAAGAGCTACACATAGTATTTCAAACAAATATTATCATCCTTTCATTAAATATAACTCCTTATAATATATTTAATGAAATATAAATTTCTTTGCTACTTTTTTTTAAAATAATCTATATTCGTCATAATTGCCATGTAAAATATAGTTTTGGACGATAAAAAACAAACCATAACAGAATCTGAAAAATGCTTCCTTTATCTCTGATGAAATTTTATATTCATTTGATTGAATAATTAAAGAGCCTTTAAAAAAATCATTACTAATTGGAATTATGCATTTTAAAGAATAACCCTCTAAGCTTTTTGAATTTAAAATTGGTATATTCGTACTATGAGTATATACTAATTTTTGTATTAGATAGTCATAATCTATAATTTTACTTTTTGTAAAATCTTTTTTTAATATAACATTTTGTGAGAACGCAATATTAATTTTTTCTAGTTTATCTATTTCTTTGAAATGCTTCATTATTTTTTTATCATCGTATATTTTGTATAATTGCTCTTTTAGTTGATTCGAAATTTCATCATTACTATTTAACTTGTTTGAATATATCATATTATTTGTATCTGTAATAGTAATAGGGTAATTTAATGTTATACTATCAAGATAATTCCTTAAGTCTTCATTTATTTTCAGAACAAAACCTCCTTTACCATTTATTTACATATTTGTAAAAAATATATTAATTTATATGCATATTTATATATTTTTATTAAAAATTATAAAATATTTATAAAATATTAATTTTATCTATATGTATAGAATAATTATAATTCTTTATAAAAATAAAATCAACACATTTAGGTGATAAAAAGCATTTTTTTGACACTATTTTAAAACAATTAAAGAATGTATAATATATTTATATTTTTCAAAAATGGGGGAAGCTATGAAAGAATTTAACGAAAAAAGAGTGTATATGACTATGGAAATTTCTATAACATGCAAAGAAGAGATTGAAAGAATCATAAAAAACAAAGAAATAAGTTTTAATGAATTTATAAATCAGGCAATAAAAAATAATTTTAAAGAAAACTTAAATAAAATAAATATATACAAAAGGGAAGAAGGGGAGCAAGTTAAAATACGAATATATAAAAGTTTATATGACCCTATTTCTGATTTTACTAAAAAATACAATATTTCTATTACAAAAATAATTAATTATTGTATATATGAAGAAATTAAAAATTATATATAAATCATTCTAAATAAAAGCCTCCTTAATACCATAGTATTAAGGAGGCTTTTTATGATTAGTATAAGTTTATGTATGATAGTAAAAAATGAAGAAAAAGTAATTGAGAGATGTTTAAGAAGCGTTAAAAATTTAGTGGATGAAATAATTATTGTAGATACTGGTTCTACAGATAAAACAAAAGAAATAGTACACAGATATACAAATAATGTGTATGACTTTAAATGGTGTGATGATTTCTCAAAAGCAAGAAATTTTTCTTTTTCAAAGGCAACAAAAGAATATATATTATGGCTTGATGCAGATGATGTTATATTAAAAAAAGATAGAGAAATGTTTATTTCACTAAAAAAGACTTTAGACAAGAATATAGATGTTGTAATGATGAAATATAACACGGCCTATGATAAAAATGAAAATCCTACTTTTTCATATAATAGAGAAAGATTAGTTAAAAATAACAATAAATACAAATGGGTAAGCCCTGTTCATGAAGTTATAGTTCCTACTGGAAATATACTATACTCAAATATTGCAATATCACATAAAAGTGTGAAGAAAGAGTATAGTAAAAGAAATTTAAATATATTTAAAAAAATGATAAATAATGGAATTAAGCTTGATGCAAGACAGCAATATTATTATGCTAGAGAATTATATTATCATGGAATGTATGAAGACTCTATCAAAGAATATAGGGATTTTTTAAATATGAATGAGGCATGGGTTGAAAATAAAATAGATGCATGTATTGAAATTAGTCGTTGTTTTTATAACATAAATGATTATAAAAATCAAATTGGATTTCTTTTAAAAAGTCTAGAATATGACGCACCTAGAGCCAATATTTGTTGTGAAGTAGCAAATTATTTCATACAAAAGGAAAAATACGATATAGCAATATATTGGTATAATACGGCTATTAATTTAAAACAAGATATAAATTGTGGTAGATTTGAAAATTTGGAATGTTATGATTATATACCTTATCTTGGATTATGTTTGTGTTATGATAAAATAGGAAATTATAAAAAGGCAATGGAATATAACGAATTAGTAGGTAAAATAAGACCAGACGATGAAAAATATTTATATAACAAAGCATATTTTGATAATCTAAAAAACAATATTTTGCAACCGTAACACAAATGCAGCTTTTTTGTAACATAAATGATATTTAAAACAAATGTAATTTTATTGTAAATTATTTAAATTTAATATATACTATATATGTTAAAAAGCAAAAGAAGGGATGAGATAATATATGAAAAGTAAAAAAGGTATATCACTGATAGTGTTAATAATAACAATTATAGTTGTAATAATACTAGCAGCAGTGGTAATACTCACAATAAACAAAAATAATCCAGTAGAGAGTGCAAAAGAAGCAACTTTTAAAGAAGATGTGAAATCATTCCAATATGATTTAGCACTTACTATTGCCAAAGAATATACAGATAATCAGGGGCGAAGAGATACAAAGATAAATGCAACTGGAGAAGCTGTAAAGGATTATATTCAAAGTTTTAAAAATAAGTATGTAAATAAATTTGCTATAGTAGATGATAATTTAGTAGCTACTGATAAGGTTACTGAAAATGAAAAATTATGGATTGAAGATCTAAATTTAAATAGTGTTGAACCAGAAGAAACAAATTATACGTCTGAAGAGATTGAAAGTAGTGAATATTTATATGCAATAGGTAAGACTAAACCAGAATATGTTGTTGCAAAATTTAATAACGGTTATACAGAAGTAGTCATTACAAAAAATGGTGAAGAAAGTGATGGAATTATACAGGAATTTGCACCATGGACTATAAGTTCTCCAATGTCTGATAGAAAAGATACTTTGCAGAAAGCAATTGTAAAAAATGGAATTATTGATCTAGGAGATGGTTCAGCTGGAAATGGAACATTTTCTAACTGTACTAATTTAAAGAGTATTATATTACCAAATGGATTAATGTATATTAAGCAGAATAGCTTTCTTAGTTGCAAAAGCCTAACCAATATATCACTTCCAGATAGTGTAATAAGTATAAATGATGCTTTTTGTGGCTGTAGCAGTTTAGTAAATATAACAATTCCAGAAGCAGTAACAAGTATTCCTAGTCAAGCATTTTATAATTGTATCAGTTTAACAAGTGTAACAATACCAGAAAGAGTAACAAGGATAGGACAATGGGCTTTTAAAAATTGTAGTAGTTTAACTAATATAACGTATAAGGGAACAAAAGAACAATGGAATAACATAGACAAATGCATAGTAGATGGTAAAGTTGATTGGTGTGACTCAACTTTAAAAACAATAACATGCACAGACGGTGTAATAACACTTTAAATATATTTGTATTTAAAAATAATATTATAAATAATCTCATTTAACATTTTGCTAAGTGGGGTTATTTTTATTGCTTTATTTGAAATTTAGTAGTAAAATTAGTGCAGGTGATATAATGTTAAAACAAAAAATATTAGAAATAATTGTTATAGTTCTAGCTTTACTAGCAATTGTATTTGGCATTTCATCATGTTTGTATAATGATAATGTTACAAATTTAAGAATATTTAGTGCTATATTTATTGTTATAGCTTTAATACTTAATTTTTATTCTAATTATAGAAAAAAGAAATTATAATTTTTTGACATTTTGACATAAAAATGTTAAAATATATATATTGATGAAAAAAGGAGGGCTTATGGCTAAGAAAACAGTTGCGATAGTTGGTCGCCCAAATGTTGGTAAATCTACTCTTTTTAATGTACTTGCAGGTGAAAAAATAGCTATTATAAAAGATACACCAGGAGTTACAAGAGATAGAATATATGCTGACTGTGAGTGGAGAAATACAAAATTTAGAATAATTGATACTGGTGGAATTGAACCAGAATCTGAAGATATAATATTAAAGCAAATGAGAAGACAAGCTGAACTTGCTATGGATATAGCTGACGTTATTGTATTTATTACGGATGTAAAAGCAGGAGTTACACCTTCTGATAAGGAAATAGCACTTATGTTAAGACATACTAAAAAGCCTGTTATACTTGTTTGTAATAAATGTGATAGGGTAGGAGAAGTACCAGCCGACATATATGAATTTTATGATTTAGGTTTAGGTGATCCTCTTGGAATTTCTGCAGGAAAGAAACTTGGAATTGGCGAAATGTTGGATGAAATATATGATAATTTAGGAGATATTTCTGAAGATAGCGAAGAAGATGATAGAATAAAGGTTGCAATTATAGGGAAACCTAATGTTGGTAAATCATCTTTAATAAACAAAATTCTTGGAGAAGAAAGATTAATTGTATCAAATATAGCTGGTACGACAAGAGATGCAATAGATACTGAACTTAATAATAAATATGGTAAGTATACTTTTATAGATACTGCAGGAATTAGAAGAAAGAATAAAATATATGAAGATATAGAAGAGTACTCGGTTGTAAAAGCAAAAAATGCAATAGATAGAGCGAATGTATGTATGATATTAATAGATGCAAAAGAGGGAGTAACTGAACAAGATGAAAAAATAGCAGGACTTGCTCATGAAGCTGGTAAAGGTGTAATTGTTGTCATAAATAAATGGGATCTTATTGAAAAAGATAATTATACTTTTGATAGTTACAAAAAACAAGTATATTCAAAACTTGCATATCTTAAGTATGCACCTATAATCTTTATGTCAGTTCTTACTGGAAAAAGAGTAAATAATATATTTGAAATGATAAATGAAGTAGATAAAAATAATAGCTTAAGAGTACCTACAGGTCTTTTAAATGATGTAATTGCTGAAGCTATTGCAATTACTCAACCACCTTCTGATAAAGGTAGAAGACTTAAAGTGTACTATGCAACTCAAGTATCAATAAGGCCACCTACTTTTGTTATATTTGTAAATTCAAAGCCTTTAATGCATTTTTCTTATGTTAGATACTTAGAAAATCAAATAAGAAAATACTTTGAATTTAAAGGAACACCAATACATATGATAATAAGAGAAAAAGGTAAAAAATAAAACTATGAGGTAACATTGGGGGGATACTTTATGACTGTATATATGATAGTAGCTTTCATTATTACATATTTATTTTGTAGTGTTAATCCTGCAATTGAAATCTGTAAATTAAAAACAGGTGAAGATATTAGAAAACTTGGTAGTGGAAATGCAGGAACTGCAAATGCTATGAGAGTTCTTGGAAAACCTCTTGGAACAGTAGTAATAATATGTGATATTTTGAAAGTATTGATATCTCTTGCTATTGTATATGTTATAGGGAAAATATTTAAACAAGATATTTCAGTAATGTTAAAATCTGTATTTATACTTGCTGCTATAATAGGGCACTGTTATCCTATTTATTATAAATTTAGAGGTGGTAAGGGTGTTATTGTTGGAATGACAACAGCTTTTATATTAGATGCAAAAACAGCACTTATATGTATGATAGTTGGAGTAATTGTTATATTAATTACAAGAACTGTTGCAATGGGTACATTAATTGGAACAATTGTATATGTTGTAATAACAATTTTTTCTGTAAAAGAGTGTGTTATTCCTGTTATAATTGCTTGTTCAATAATAATGTTTAAACATAGGGCAAATATAAAGAGGATATTAACAAGACAAGAAGAAAAAATATGGTAAAAATAAGGAGATAAAATAGATGGTTAAGGAAAGTAATATGGCTTTATTTTCATTTTTTTTAGGGTTTGTTGTAGTTTTTTGCAATATAATGAAAATATTTGAAAATAAGCTTTTGATGATTTTGGCCTTTGTGTCAGTAATAATTTCGATTATATCTTTATTGCTTAGTCTAAGTAATAAGAAGAAAAACAAAGTGAAAATGGATAAATATATATATGCAATTATTATTTCTATAATTTCTATAGTATTTAACTTATTTTTATTTGTAAGTTTAATATTATTTAGTTTTTTTAAATAATAAATTAAGGGGGAAGTTAAATGAATAAAGTTTTAGTTTTTGGACATAAAAGTCCTGATACAGATACAGTGACATCTGCAGTTGTAATGGCAAATTTAGAAAATAAATTAGGAGTAGATGCAAAAGCATGTGTTCTTGGAAAATTAAATAAAGAAACAAAGTATGTATTTGATTATTTAAAAATAGATGAACCAGAATTTATACAAAGTGTGGAAGAGGGACAAGCCGTTATACTTGTTGATCATAATGAATTTGCACAAAGTGTAGATGGAATTGAAAATGCAAAAATAAAAAAAGTTGTTGACCATCATAGAATATGTGGATTAAAAACAGCTGAGCCATTATATTATAGAGCTGAACCAGTTGGCTGTACTGCAACAGTATTATACAAAATGTATAAGGAAAATAACGTAGAAATAGAAAAAAATATTGCAATTCTTATGCTTTCTGCAATAATTTCTGATACACTTTTATTTAAATCACCAACATGTACAAAAGAAGATATAAAAGTGGCTGAAGAGTTAAATAAAATTGCAAATATTAATATTCAAGAATATGGACTTGATATGCTAAAAGCAGGGACTGACGTATCAGACCTTAGTGCTGACGAACTAATAGGTCTTGATGCAAAAGAAGTTGCAATTGGAAATTATAAAATAATTATTGCACAAGTAAATACTGCAAGTATTCCTGATATGTTAAAAAGAAAAGAAGAACTTGAGATATCAATAAATAAAAAGATAGAAGAAAAGGGATTAGATTTGTTCTTCCTTGCAATTACTGATATAATAAATAGTAATTCTCAAGTAATTGCTTTAGGTAAAGAGGCTAAACTTGTTGAAAAATCATATAATGTAACACTTGAAGAAAATACAGCTTTTTTACCAGGAATAGTATCACGTAAAAAACAAATTATACCGGTTTTAACACAGAACGCATAATTATTTTATTGATTGTAAATATAATTTAGTATATAATATTTTAAGGAGGAATTTTTATGGGAATTGCCGCATTAGTACTTGGAATTGTATCTATAATAATTGCATTTGTTCCGTTTTGTGGAATAATAGCTTTTTTACCTGCATTTGTTGGGCTTATATTAGGAATTGTTGACCTAGTAGTAAAAAATAAACAAAATTTAAATAAAGGAACATCTATTGCTGGTGTAATTTTATCTTCACTTGCAATTGTTATAATGGTATTTTGGTTCTTTGTTTTTGGAATGGCTTTAAATTCAGATGATTTACAAAGGGAATTTAAAAATTTCAATGATGAGATACAACAAGAAATTGATAATGAACAAAATGGTATAACATCAAATGATACAATTTAATTTTAAAAAGAAAAACTATATATTTTTGAGTGTGACTATGCTTTGTCTTTCAATATATATAGTTTTTTTTCCTTTATTTGCTAGGATTATGTATCGTATCTCACCAATACTTACAACATGTGTATATAAAAATATAACTGGAAGGCCATGCCCGTTATGTGGTGGTACAAGGTTTATATCAGGTATTAAAGATAACATTTTTAATTTATCGTATTATAACTGCCCGTTTGGATATATGATTATGTTTGTTATTTTTGAAATTATATTTAGAATTTTCTTGTTTATTTATCTAAGAACTTCAAATAAAATAAAAGGAATAGTTATATTTGATGTAGTAATACATTCTTTGTGCTTTTTGTTATTTATTGCGTATGAAATTATATATATTTTATCTAATTAATACATTATATTGTATTTATAAAAATTATGTATACAATATAATGTATATTTTTTCCTTTAATATTTCATTAATGTAAAATCGTTATGTAGAATAAAAATATCTCTTGTTTAAGTATATAAATATTTGTAAAAAAATGTCATAAAAATTGGAAAAAAATGGCTTAAATTTTTTATTTTTATTTTAAAAAAATCGTTGACAGATATTTTTCTTAGTGCTATAATCATAGTCAGAAAATCACAATATATTGTATATGTTGCTGATAAAAGATACAAGGGATGGTGTATATATGATTACGATGATTATTAAAAGAGATGGAAGAAAAGTTCCTTTTAATGTCGAAAAAATAGCAAAAGCTATTTACAAAGCAGCAGTAGCTGTTGGTGGAAAAGATTACGAAGAAGCAGAGGAACTTGCAACTAAGGTATGTAAGTATGTTGAAAAAACACAAAATGAGGAATGCCCTACAGTTGAAAAAATTCAAGATGCTGTAGAACATGTTTTAATAGAAGAAGGACATGCCGCAACTGCTAAAGCATACATTTTGTATAGATCTGAAAGAACAAAACAAAGAGAAATGAATTCTGATATTATGAAAACATATGAACAGTTAACATTTCAAGATGCTAAAGATAGTGATGTAAAAAGAGAAAATGCAAATATAAATGCTGATACTGCAATGGGAACAATGTTAAAATATGGTTCAGAAGGTGCAAAAAAATTCTATCAAATGTTTGTGCTAAAAAAAGATCATGCACAAGCTCATATAAATGGTGACATTCACATACATGATTTAGATTTCTTAACACTTACTACAACATGTTGTCAAATAGATTTAATAAAACTATTTCATGATGGATTTAGTACAGGTGAAGGTCATTTAAGAGAACCACAAAGTATTGGAAGTTATGCAGCACTTGCAGCAATTGCAATTCAGTCAAATCAAAATGATCAACATGGTGGTCAAAGTATACCAAACTTTGAATATGCTATGGCACAAGGAATTAGAAAATCATATAAAAAGTTATATGCTAAGAATTTACAAAAGGCAATTGAACTTTTAACTGATGTTGAAAATGCAGATGAAGTTAAAAATATGGTAATAGCTAAAATAAATGAGGAAGAAGATTTAGTTCCAGCTCTTGAATCTGCTTTAAATATGTTAAAAGATGTAAAATACTCAAAAGAAGTTGCAAATGATATAATATCAAAAATAAAAAGTGAAAATAAAATTATTCCATCTTTAAAAAGAACTATTGAACTTCTTTCTAGTCTAGAAAGCTCTGAAGAAATAGCAAAAGAAATAATGGAAAAGATAAAAAATGAAAAAGGTGTTGTTCCTACTCTTGAAAATACAAGTGGATATATGGAATATGAAAGAGTAGAATTAAGAAGAAGATTTGGAGATACAAGAGCTAAGAAAATCCAAAACTTTGCAAAAAAATATGCAGATATTGAAATAGATAGAGAAACATACCAAGCAATGGAAGGATTTATACATAATTTAAATACAATGCATTCTCGTGCTGGAGCTCAGGTTCCATTCTCTTCAATTAATTATGGACTTGATACTACACCTGAAGGAAGACTTGCTATTAAAAATGTACTTTTAGCAACTGATGCAGGACTTGGTCGTGGTGAGACTCCAATATTCCCAGTTCAAATTTTAAAAGTTAAAGAGGGAATAAATTATAACGAAGGAGATCCAAACTATGATTTGTTTAAGCTTGCTTGTAAAGTTTCTGCAAAAAGATTATTTCCTAACTTTTCATTTATGGACGCTCCATTTAATCTTCAATATTATAAAAAAGGAGATTATAATTCTGAAGTATCATATATGGGATGTAGAACTAGAGTTATGGCAAATGTTTATGACAAAACTCGTGAGATTACATGTGGTAGAGGAAATTTAAGCTTTACATCAATAAATCTACCAAGACTTGCAATAAAAGCTAATGGAGATGTTGATAAATTCTTTGATATGTTAGATGAAAAACTTGATTTAGTTGTTGAACAATTACTAGATAGACTTGAAATTCAATCTAAAAAAAGAGCAAAGAATTACCCATTCTTAATGCAACAAGGTGTATGGCTTGATTCTGAAAAATTAAATCCAGAAGATGAAGTAAGAGAAGTATTAAAACATGGTACACTTACAGCAGGATTTATTGGACTTGCAGAAACATTAAAAGCTTTAATTGGAAAACATCATGGTGAATCTGCAGAAGCACAAGAACTAGGTCTTTCTATTGTATCTCATATGAGAGAAAGAATGGACAAAGAATCTGAGAAAAGAGGACTTAATTTCTCACTTATTGCAACACCTGCAGAAGGTTTATCTGGTAGATTTGTAAGAATGGATAGAGAAAAATATGGAGTAATAGAAGGCGTTACAGATAGAGATTATTACACAAACTCTTTCCATGTGCCTGTATATTACAAAATACCTGCATTTAAGAAAATAGAGATTGAAGCACCATATCATAATTTAACAAATGGTGGACATATAAGCTACATTGAACTTGACGGTGATCCTACACAAAATTTAGAAGCTTTTGAGGCGGTTGTAAGATGTATGAAAGAAAATGGAATTGGTTATGGAGCTATAAACCATCCAGTAGATAGAGATCCAATTTGTGGATATACAGGAATTATAAAAGATGAATGTCCACATTGTGGAAGAAAAGAACATGAAAGTGATATTAAATGTTCTGAAAGATTAAAAAGATTTGTGACTCATGGTGAGTGTGCATCTTTAGAAAGTTTTTAATAAAAATGTTTTAGTTAGATAGAAGGAGAGGTAATTGATATGAAAATAAATGTTATTGGTGGAGAAATGGAACAAAAGGAAATTGATTCTTATGTGGATTATTTAAATGAAAAATTTCCTACAAAACAAATTGATACATTAAATTTAAAAATTGATGGGGATTACGTAGATATGGATTATACTTTCGAAAGTATTCCTTTTGAAAGAATAAGAAGAATAACAGGATATCTAGTTGGAACAGTTGAAAGATTTAACAATGCAAAAAGAGCAGAAGAACATGATAGAGTAAAACATGGTGTTTGTTGTTAGGAGTAAACATGAGCGTAGTAGATGATGATAAGATAAGAATTGCTGGAGTTATAAAAGAATCTACAGTTGACGGCCCGGGGTTTAGATATGTAATCTTTACCCAGGGTTGTCCTCATCATTGTGAAGGATGTCATAATCCAGAAACACATGATATAAATGGTGGAAAATTAGAAAGTATTACAACTCTTGCAGAAGATATAACAAAAAATCCACTTTTAAAAGGAATTACGTTAAGTGGTGGAGAACCATTTATGCAAGCTAAAAAGTTAGCAAAGTTATTGTCACTTATTGATCTTAAAAGATATAGCGTGATGACATATACAGGTTTTAAATATGAGTATTTAATTAGTAATGCAAATGATGACAACGGATATTTAGAATTATTAAAATTAACTGACGTTTTAATTGATGGAAAATTTATGAAAGACTTAAAAAGTAGTAGTGCAAAATTTAGAGGGAGTACTAATCAAAGGGCAATAGATGTAAAAAGTAGCTTAAAGGAAAATAGAATAATACTCCATGAATTTTAGAAAGGAAGAAACTTTATGCATTGTCTAAAATGTGGTTGTGAGGAAAGTAAGGTAGTAGACTCAAGAATGGTTGAAGAGTCAAATTCAATAAGAAGAAGGCGTGAATGCCTAGAATGTAAAAATAGATTTACAACTTATGAAAGAATTGAGTATACACCTATTATGGTTATAAAGAAAAATGGTGTAAGACAACAGTTTGATAGAGCAAAAATTATCAGTGGTATGCTTAGATCATGTGAAAAAAGACCAGTTTCAACACAAACAATTGAGAAAGCTGCAGATGAAATTGAAGCTGAACTTAACAATATGATGATAAAAGAAATAGATTCAACAAAAATTGGGGACATGGTTATAGAAAAACTTAAAGCTTTAGATGAAATTGCATACGTTAGATTTGCATCAGTATATAGACAGTTTAAAGATATAAATGAATTTAAAAAGGAAATTAATAAATTACTAAAATAAAAAGTACAAGATTTTTAAACAAGACTAATGGTTACTGTTCAGACTATATTTTACAAAAAATACAAAATTAATCTTTATTAGCAATATAATGCATAGTAAATTTAATATTTTTTCTAAATAATTAACAATAATTACTTTAAAGGACATTGTATCAAACTTTTTGTACAATTATCTAAACTTTTTTTAGATAGTCTGAATAGTAACTACTAATGTATATATTATAAAATTATTTTCAACTAGATATTGCAAAAGTATAAAATTGGTAGTATAATATTAATGTAACGTTGAAGGGACGAGTAGGATTATACACTGCTACAAGAGAGAATTAGTCATGGGCTGTAAGCTAATTTTAGTAAGAATTTTCTGAAGACTACCCCTGAGTTAATGGGAAACCATCGTTGATTACGTACAATCATAAATTAAGTAAAATTTAGGGTGGAACCGTGCAATAAATATATTGTACCCCTATAGACAAAAAATGTATGTCTATAGAGGTACATTTTTTGATATAAAAAGGAGTGATTTTATGAAGTATTTAAAAAATGACGGAGAAGTTTTTGAAGGAGATTATGATGTAAAAGTTGCACGACATACAGCATCACACATATTAGCCCAAGCTGTAAAAAGGCTATATAAAGATGCAAAACTTGCAATAGGACCTGCAATTGATACAGGATTTTACTATGATTTTGATAATCTTTCCTTAAAACAAGAAGATCTTGAAAAAATTGAGTTAGAGATGAAAAAAATTATAAAAGAAAATCTTAAATTAGAAACTTTTGAACTCTCAAAAGATGAAGCTTTAAAATTCGTTAAAGAAAATGGAGAAATATATAAACAAGAAATAATTAAAGAATTACCAGATGGTGAGAGAATTACATTTTATAAACAAGGTGAATTTACAGATTTATGTGTTGGGCCTCATATGTTATATACAAAGGGAGTAGGAAAAATCAAACTAATATCTACAACTGGTGCATATTGGAAGGGTAACGAACATAATAAAATGCTTACAAGAATTTATGGAACAGCCTTTAAAACTCAAGAAGAAGTAGATAGTTTTATGGAACAAAGAGAAGAAGCTAAAAAAAGAGATCATAATAAACTTGGACGTGAACTTGAGATATTTACAACTAGTGACATCATAGGTCAAGGTTTGCCAATTCTTTTACCAAAAGGTGCAAAAATGCTTCAAATACTACAAAGATTTGTTGAAGATACAGAAGCAAAACGTGGTTGGAAACTTACAAAAACTCCATATATGGCAAAATCTGATTTATATAAATTATCTGGACACTGGGATCATTACAAGGAAGATATGTTTGTAATGGGAGATGAAAGTAAAGATGATGAAGTATTTGCTTTAAGACCAATGACTTGTCCTTTCCAATATCAAGCATATTTAAATAGAGGTAGATCATATAGAGATCTTCCTATGAGGCTTAATGAGACTTCAACTTTGTTTAGAAATGAAGCTTCAGGAGAAATGCATGGACTTATTCGTGTAAGACAATTTACATTATCTGAAGGTCATCTTATGTGTACACCAGAACAGTTAGAAGATGAATTTAGAAAATGTTTGGAACTTGCTATATATATGCTTAAGGTTCTAGGACTTTATGAAGATGTTTCATATCGTTTTTCAAAATGGGATCCAAATAATAAAGAAAAATATATAGGCACTGAGAAAGAATGGAATGAAGCACAAAATACTATGGAGAAAATATTAAATCACTTAGGACTTGAGTATAAAGAAGGAATTGGTGAGGCAGCTTTTTATGGACCTAAATTAGATATTCAAATAAAAAATGTATTTGGTAAAGAAGACACTCTTATAACTATTCAAATAGATCAAATGCTTGCTGAAAAATTTGGAATGGAATACGTTGATAAAGATGGAACAAAGAAAAATCCATATATTATTCATAGATCATCTCTTGGATGCTATGAAAGAACCTTAGCTCTTCTTATTGAAAAATATGCAGGTGCTTTCCCGCTATGGCTTTCTCCAAACCAAGTTAGAATTTTACCTATATCTGAACATGAAGTTGATTATGCATATAGTATAAAAGATACATTAGAAAATGAAGGAATAAGAGTAGAAGTTGATTCATCAAATGAAAAAATTGGACATAAAATAAGAAATGCACAATTAGAAAAAGATCCATATATGATTATTTTAGGTAAAAATGAAGTAGAAAATAACTCAATATCTGTAAGAACAAGAGATGGAGAAAAAATGGATAATATTTCTTTAGATGAATTCTTAAATAAATTAAAAGAAGAAATAAAAGAAGCTTTTAATAAATAATACTATATATTGTAAAAAAGGTTTAGTGAATTAATTTGCTAAATCTTTTTTTGAGGGAAAATTCTATAAAATATATAATGTATGTTATGGATGAAAAAATATGAAGTAATTTAATCTGTAATTGTAAAACAAAAAACAATGAAAGATTTGATATGATTTTTTGATAAAGAATAAAAAGAGCAATAGAAAGATAAATATTAAAAGTGTGTACTATCTAAAATAATATATATAAGTAATATATTCATTTTATAAATAGCCGAAAACAAAAAACACAAATAACCGAAAAATAATTACACAAATAGCCGAAAAAAATTGATATTATTAAAAATAAGTGTTATACTATTAATTAAGGGAGGAAAATTCATGGGTGAATATAGAGTAAGGATAACTGATGAAATTTTAGAGAAAAAACTAAAAGGTAAGGGGGCAGTTTTAATTCAAGGACCAAAATGGTGTGGAAAAACTACTACTGCTGAACAAGTAGCTAAAAGTATATTATATATGACAAAACCAGAAGATAAAACACAAAATCTAACACTTGCTGATTTGAATCCAACATTATTGCTTAAAGGCGAAACGCCAAGATTAATTGATGAATGGCAGGTTGCTCCAAAATTATGGGATGCTATAAGATTTGAAGTAGATCACAGAGATGATGAAGGACAATTTATATTAACTGGTTCAAGTATACCAGCTAATATGAATGAGGTAACTCATACTGGTACAGGAAGATTTTCATGGTTAACAATGAGACCAATGAGTTTGTATGAATCAAAAGAATCGAATGGTACTATCAGTTTAAAAGAACTTTTTAACTCTCCTGCAAACATATCTGCAATAAATGAATTAGAATTAAATGACATTGCTTTTCTATGTTGCAGAGGTGGATGGCCAAGAAGTACATTTATGGAAAAGGATATTGCTTTAGAACAAGCATTTGACTATTATGATGCAGTAGTAGAGTCAGATATATCTAAAGTTGATAATGTAAAAAGAAACCCAGAAAGAGTTAAAAGATTAATGAGAGCCTATGCAAGAAATATTGGAACTCAAGCCTCAAATGAAACAATAAGAAATGATATGTTAAATAATGACTCTTCAACATTAGATACTGATACCGTATTGTCTTATATAAGTGCTTTGAAAAAAATATTTGTTATTGAAGAAGCACCAGCATGGAATCCAAATTTAAGAAGTAAAACTGCAATTAGGACTTCAGACACAAGATATTTTGTGGATCCTTCAATAGCAGTTGCTAGTTTGGGGATTGGACCAGATGATTTAATTAAAAATTTAAATACATTTGGATTAATATTTGAAACTTTGTGTATTAGGGATTTAAGAGTATATGCTGAAAGTTTAAATGGAAATGTATATCACTATAGAGATGCAAATGATTTAGAATGTGATGCAGTAATTCACTTAAGAAACGGAGCATATGGATTAATTGAAATAAAATTAGGTGGAGATAATTTAATAAACGATGGTGCTGAGAATTTAAAAACACTGTATTCAGGAATTGATACTAAAAAGATGAATAACCCATCATTTTTAATGGTATTAACTGCAACAGGTAAGTATGCATATAAAAGAGAAGATGGAGTATATGTTGTTCCAATAGGGTGTTTAAAAAATTAAATTTTTGAGAGCTTTATAAAAATCATACTCTTTTTAATTGGAGTTAAAGTAAATATTGAAATCGTGTCTTCTAGGCAAAACAATGTTTGGTAAGTACAGTTGAAAGAAATGGCAAAAAGAAAGACTACGTGTTTTACACATAGATTTTTCTTTCGCAGAATTTGTCAATCAAATATTAATTAAAATGCTAAAAAACTATTGCATTTTTTATTTAAATTATATATAATTTAGATGTAGGATAACAATAGATGTTATTAACAAATGAAGAAATTTAGGAGGTTAGAAGATATATGGATATATTAAAAATTTCAGCAAAATCTAGTCCAAATTCAGTAGCAGGTGCAATAGCAGGACTTGTTAAAGAAAACGGTAAAGCAGAAATGCAAGCAATTGGAGCAGGAGCAATTAATCAAGCAGTAAAGGCAGTTGCAATAGCAAAAGGTTTTGTAGCTCCATCAGGAATGGATCTTGTATGCTCACCAGCTTTTACAGAGGTTACAATAGATAACGAGGATAAAACTGGCATAAAATTTACAATTGAACCTAAATTATAATAATTATAAATATATGAAATCCAAAAAGTAAAAAAAACTATCTTTTTGGGTTTTTTTGTGATATAATTGAGGCACAATATTACTGAAATAAAGTAGGTGTTTTAATTTGGATAAAAAAATAATTGATTCGCATAGATATAAAAAAGTGCCTCGAAATAAAATAAAGAAAAACAATAAAAGATTAAAAGCAAAAAAAGTTACAAAGACTAAAAAAAATATATCAAAAAAAAATGCTAATATTTTTGCAAATTCTGTGTCTAACACACGAAGTAATTATGGAAGACTTATTGATAATACATTAAAAGAGGAGAAAAAAGAGAAGGTAAAGGAAAAAATAAAAAGTGGAGTCCAATATTCTAAATTTGTAAAAATTGCAATTTGTATTTTAGCTATGGTTTCTATTTTTGTTATTTCAAAACTTGTCCTTAGTAAAAATGGAGAAAATATACTATCTGTGTTTTCAAATGATAATAACAATAATGAAGAGTTAGAAGATAATTATAATTTTAAAATTGGAATATCAAAACTTGATACTACAGATTATTTAAAAAGTAGTAATGTTATTTTAAACGAACTTGCTACAAAAACATTTTATACTTTAGTTAAACTAAATAAGGATTATAAAATAGAGTATAGCTTGGCCGAAAAAATTGAAAAGATATCAGATACTTCATATAAAATACATTTAAATCCTATATATAAAGTAACAAGTGATGATGTGATTACATCTTTTAATAAAATAAAATTAAATCAAAAAGATAGTATATATTATAGTAAAATTTCAAATATAGATAAGATGATAAAAGAAGACGATAGTGTAATAAATGTATCACTTTTAAGTCCTGATCCATTTTTTGTATATAGTCTTGTTTTCCCTATAAATGATAGCTCAAATAAAAGTACAGAATATATTATGAATGATGTTTCTTTAAATAGTGTTTCTCTTGTAAAAAATTCATCTAAAAGTTCTTTAGGGGTAATTTCTCTTACAAATTACGAAAATACAGACAATATGGTAGATAATTTTAGAAATGGAAATATTGATATGTTTACTGCATCATCTGATAGCATTATGCAGCTTATCGGAAAAAGAGAATATAATGTAAAAAAATATAGAGATGGTGAAACAGTTTTCTTGCTTGGAAATAAGGATTCTGCTCTATACAAGAAAAAAGAAGTAAGGCAAGCTATTGCGTATGCTATAAATAGAGATGAAATAGTAAAAAATGTTGATATGAAGTTTTCAGAAGTAATTGATATTCCATATATATATTCAGATATTAAATATAAATATGATTTATATGCTGCAGAAAATGCATTACTAATTAATGGATGGAAGAAAACTAGTGGTATTTATACAAAAAATGATGGATATGAATATCAAAAACTTGAATTAAATTTACTTGTAAACAAAGATGATACTGTAAAGTCAAAGATTGCAGATAGTATTAAAGAAATGGTTGAAAAAGTTGGAATAAGGATAAATGTTTTAAAATTATCTGAAAATGAAATCACAGAAAAGGTAAATGCTAAAGATTACGATATTGTTTTATCAACTGTTTATATAAACGATAGTCCAAATATTGAATATCTATATGATTATATAAATGTAAATGATATAACAAACTCTGCAATTGAGAATGTAAAAAATAGTGATGTATCAAATATTGAAGAAAATGTACAAACTTTAAAAAATGCTATATCTAGTGAAGTATCATGTATTGGAATAATGGCAAAGACTACAAATGTTGTATATCAAAAATATATAAAAGGATTTGATAATATCTCGTATATGAAAGTTTTTGATAATATAGAAAATATAGGTAGAATTAAAGAATAAGGGGGATATATGGAATATACAGGTGTAACTTATGATATGATATATAAGGCAAAGCAAAATTTAAAAACAATTGTTTTGCCTGAATCAGAAGATATGCGTATTCTTAAAGCGGCAAGCATTGCAGTAAAAGAAAAAATAGCAAATATTATATTAATTGGAAATAAAGAAGATATTTTAAGTAGATGTATTAATAATAATATTGATATATCAGGTATAAAAATAGAAGATAATTTAAAATCGGAAAAAAGGAATTTGTATAAAGAGGAACTTTTTAAATTAAGAAAGCATAAAGGAATTTCCTTGGATGATGCAGATAATTTGTTAAATGATAAAATATATTATGCAACAATGATGCTAAAGAACAATGATGCTGATGGCATGGTATGTGGTGCATGTAATTCAACGCCAGATACCCTTAGACCTGCATTGCAGATTATAAAAGCAAGAAAAGGATTAGAACTTGTATCATCGTTTTTTATAATGCAAACACCAAATACAAATTTAGGACTGTCTGGTAAATTTATTTTTTCAGATTGTGGACTTGTTATAAATCCTACTGAAGATAATTTAGTAGAAATTGTTTTAGAGTCATATGATAGCTTTAAGAAGTTATTAAATGAAGAACCTAAAATTGCACTTTTATCGTATTCAACATTAGATGATATAAAAGATGAAAATGTAATTAAATTACAAAATGTTGTAAGAAGAGTAAAAGAAATTAATAAAAATATAAACATAGATGGACAGTTACAATTAGATGCTGCAATAATTGAAGATGTAGCAAAAATAAAAGCACCTAATAGTAGTGTTGCAGGAAAAGCAAATGTACTTATATTTCCAAATTTAGAGTCTGGAAATATTGCATATAAAATTGCTGAACGCTTTGGAAATATGACAGCTTTAGGTCCAATAACACAAGGAATGGATAAACCAGTAAATGATTTATCTAGGGGATGTAGCGTTGATGATATTGTTGGAGTTATAGCTATAACTTGTATTCAAAGTATGTAGTATATAAATTAGTAGTATAAAAGGGGGATTTTAAATGAAAGTACTAGTAATTAACTGTGGAAGTTCCACAATAAAATATCAATTAATTGATATGGCAAAAGATGAGGTTATCGCAAAGGGAAGATGTGATAAAATTGGTTATGAGGATTCCAATTTAATTTATAAAAATTTAAGAGATGGAAAAAAATTAGATGAAGTTCCTGTATCTATGCCTGATCATAAAGTTGGTATGAAGGTTTTACTTGATACACTTCAAGATGAAAAAATTGGTGTAATTAGTGATATTAATGAAATATCAGCTATAGGTCATAGAGTTGTTGCTGGTGGCGAAAAATATAACAAAGCAGTAATTGTTGATGATAATGTAGTAGAAGATATTTTAGAACTTGCAGAAATTGCACCACTTCATAATAAAGGGGCTGTAATGGGAATAAATGCAATAAGGGAGGTTGCAAGTAGTATACCAAATGTTGTTGTGTTTGATACAGCATTTCACCAAACAATGCCAGACTATAATTATCTTTATGCGATTGATAAAAAATACTATACAAATAATCATATAAGGAGATATGGAGCACATGGAACATCATATCAATATATAACAAAAAGACTTGCTAAATTAATGGGAAAAAATAAAGATGAAATAAATGCTATTATTTGTCACATTGGTGGTGGAGCAAGTGTATGTGCAATAAAAAATGGAAAATCATATGATACATCTATGGGATATACTCCACTTGAAGGATTAATAATGGAAACTAGATGTGGAGATATAGATCCTGCTGTAATATTAAAAATAATGAGAATTGAAAATTATTCTGTAGATGAAATGGATGATTTGCTAAATAAAAAATCAGGAAGAATTGGATTTACTGGAATTGGTGATTTTAGACTTATGAAAGATGCAGCCCTTGAGGGAAATAAAGATGCAATTTTAATGAGAAAAATGCAAACACAAAGAATAAAGAAATATATTGGTGCATATATGGCTGAATTAAATCATGTTGATGCAATTGTATTTACTGGGGGAATAATGGAAAACAACGACGATGAAATTGCAAATGCTGTGTCAGACATGGAAGAACTAGGAATTGAATTAGATGCTAAAAGGAATAAAGAGGCTTTTAGAGGTGAAGGACTTGTTTCAACAGATTCATCAAGAATAAAAATCTATCTTATTCCAACAAATGAAGAACTTGAAATTGCAAATCAAACTGTAGAGTTAGTAAAGGATATGTAATATGACTTGTCTAATCCAAAATGTATTAAAAAAGTATAATAAAAATATTTGGGTAATGTATAACAATGAAAATAGCGATAGAATATTTTGCAAATATTTTACTAAGCATTTAGCAAGTAATACTATATGTATAATCTCAACTCAAAAAGTATATATCATTTTATCTAGTTTAGATAAAGATAATGTTGAAAAACTAAAATATGATCCAAAAAAAGTTCAGTTTTTTTCATACAAATCGAGAGATGAACTTGACGTTATTTTAGAAAATATTATTGCAGATTTAAATTTTAGTAATAAAATATGTCTTAACTTTTCTACTATGTCAGACAGAAATACAGATATAATGAGTCATGGGGATTATGTATATTTAACTAAAATTTTGAAAAAGCCATATTTAAAATATAAAAAGAAGGTAAAATTTGAATCAGCTGAGAAAATGATATATGATTTAGAGTCAAGAAAAACCGAAAAAGAGATAAATAGACTAAAACTTCTTGCTGATATTACAAACAGAATTTTAGAAGAAACGTTTAAAAAAATACAAATAGGGGATAATGAAATTCAAATTGTAAATAAAACAAAAAGAATTACTGATGAAATAATGAAGTTATATGTTGGTTCAAATGATATCGTATCATATGATATGGCATGGGAAAATTGCCCTATTGTACTTACAGGTATAAATCTTGCAAAAGGTGGTCATTCGCTACCAAGTACAAAAAAGTTATTCAGAGGAGATACTATATATTTTGATTTTGGGATAAAAGCTACGTTTAGTGATGAGATGGTCCTATATACAGATATGCAAAGAATGGGATATGCACTTAAAAAAAATGAATTTAGTCCTCCAAAACAAGTTATGAAGGTATTTAATATTTTGGTTAATTCTATATCAGATGGTATTGATGAAATGAGGCCTGGTGTAAAAGCATATAAAGTAGATAAGGTTGTACGTGATGAAATTATAAAAGCGGGTTACCCAGAATATAATCATGCAACTGGCCATCCTGTTGGTAAGGAAGTACATGATATTGGAGCTATAATTTCTATAAAAAAATCTAAGCTTGCCAATTTAGAACTTATTGAAAATGGTGTTTATACTTTAGAGCCTAGGGTAAACATTTCAAATGGAGGCTCAATTGAGGAAATGATCCAGGTAACAAAATATGGAGGTGTTCCACTTACTCATTTGCAAGATGAAATTTATCTTGTAAAATAATATATAAAAATTAAATTATTGTAATAATTTGTACAAAATTAAGAAATATTATATAATAGAAAATTAGAAAAGGTAGGTAGATGGTATGAAACTATGTTATGAAAGAAAAGATATATATAATAATGTTGATGAGGAAGAAATATTAAACGCTAAAAAATATTCAAAAAAATATATGGAATTTTTAGATAAGGCAAGAACTGAATATTTGTGTGCTGCTGAATGTCTAAAGATGTTAAAAGATGCTGGATTTAAAGATATTACTGAATGTGAAAAATTAAATGTGGGAGATAAAGTATATTTTGTAAATAAAGAAAAATCTATATTTGCCTCAGTAATAGGTAAAGATGATCTAAAAAATGGTGTAAATATAGTAGGTTCACATATTGATAGTCCAAGACTTGACTTAAAACCAATGCCACTTATAGAAAACCAAAATATGGCGTTATTTAAAACTCAGTTTTATGGTGGTATTAAAAAGTATCAATGGCTATCTATACCACTTGAAATGCATGGAGTTGTATATACTGAAGATAACGAAAAAGTTGAAATTTCAGTTGGTGGAGAAGATGATGATTTTTGCTTTACAATAGCAGATTTACTTCCACACCTTGCCAAAGATCAACTTAGTAAAAATGCAACTGAATTTATTGATGCAGAAAAAATGTCTGTACTTGTTGGAAATATAAAGGATGAAAAAGCAAAGAAAAACAAGGTAAAAGAAAATATTTTAAAAATCTTAAATGAAAAATATGGTATTAAAGAAATTGATTTTGTAAGATCAGATATTTCATTTGTTCCAGCTTTTAAAACTAGATATATTGGTTTTGATAAAAGTATGATAGGTGGATATGGACATGACGATAGAGTTTGTTCATATGCAAATTTAAAAGCTATAATAGATGCAGCAAGTGAAAATAAAAAACTAAATAAAACTGCTATTTGTCTTTTAGTAGATAAAGAAGAAATAGGAAGTGTTGGTAATACTTCAATGAGTACGCAAGCTTTTGATTTGTTTTCAAAAATGATTATATCAAAGACTGGAAATAAAGAATTAAGTGAATTAGAGATGTACTATAATTCAAAAATGTTATCTGCTGATGTTACAGCAGCTGTTGATCCAGATTATGATGAAGTGTCAGATGTTCCGAATGGTAATGTTATTGGTTGTGGTGTCGCTATTGAAAAATATACAGGTGGAAGTGGTAAATATAGTGCTAGTGAAGCTACTGCAAAATTCACATCTGAAGTAACACAAATATTCGATAAGAATGATGTTATATATCAATTTGGAGTACTTGGAAAACAAGGAAAAGGTGGTGGAGGAACAATTGCATATATACTTGCAAATAAGGGAATAGATGTAATTGATTGTGGTACACCAGTACTTGCAATGCATTCTCCATTTGAAGTAGTAAGTGTGTATGATACATACATGACTTACCTTGCATATAAAACATTCTTTAACTCATAAAAATATGTAAGGGGGAAATTTTATTGCTTAAAAGTTTATTAAAAAATACAGATTATGTTGTAGTAGTTACAGTTCTTCTTCTTTTTGTAATTGGAGTTATAGCAATATTTTCGGCAGGATATAACACAGATGTAAATAAAGATGAATATATAAAGCAAATAATGTGGATGGCTGCTGTATTTGTAATGATGATTGTAATATGGGCAGTCGATTACAAGGTGTTTGATATAGCAGGATATATATTATATGGCATAAATTTAATTTTGTTAATGTTAGTTCTATTTATGCCTTCCCTTATGGGAGCAAGCAGCTGGTTTAATTTAGGAGGTATCCTGTATCAGCCATCGGAACTTATGAAAATTGGATTTATCATATGTGCAGCAAAGCTTGCAACAATTTATAAAAATAATATAAATCAAAATGATAAAAAGAAAAAAATTATTATGATTGTAGTAATGTTACTTACTTTTTTACTCCCTGTTATTTTAATTATGTTACAACCAGATTTTGGAACAGCAATGGCTTTTGTTGCAATAGCTATATTTATGTTGTTTAAATTTGGTATAAAATACAGATATATATTTATAGGAATACTTGCAGCAGCTATTCTTATACCACTTGTTTACTTTTTTGTACTTAATCCAACACAACAGGAAAGAATTAAGGTATTTATAAATCCTGAACTTGATCCACTTGGAAGTGGATATAATGCTATACAATCAAAAATTGCTGTAGGATCTGGAATGTTATTTGGAACAGGAATACTAAAAGGAGCACAAACACAATATGGTTATCTTCCAATTAAATCCACTGATTTTATATTCTCAGTTATATCGGAAGAAATGGGATTTATTGTATCAGCAATAGTTGTAATTTTATTTGCTATACTATTAATTAGGTTAATTAGAATATCAAAATATGCACCTGATGAATTTTCAAGCTTTATGACAATAGGTGTAGCAGGACTTATATTCTTCCATTTTGTTCAAAATATTGGTATGACAATAGGGCTTTTACCAATAACAGGTGTACCACTTCCTTTCGTAAGTTATGGAGGTAGTAGTTTAATCACAAATGGTATGGCTATAGCAATTGCACTTAATGTTTCTGCTAGAAAATCAAGGAAATTATTTATGTAATTTTAAAAATAATATGATATTTTATAAAAAATTAACATACACGGAATTAAAAAAATAGTGAATTAGAGAATAGTTCTTTTTCACTATTTTTTTATAGGAAAAATTGATTTTAAGTATAATATAGAAATGATCATGTCATATTTTATATAATAGGAAAGTCATATTGAAATTATCATGTCAAAATTTTTATAGCATGGTAATAGAACATATGGAATATGCTTCTTAAGGTTACATTATATTGCTAATAAAATTTGATTTTGTGTTTGGGGTTAACTATAGTTTGGATTGTAACGAATAATTATAATTTTCACTGATTTTTTCACAGTGTATCCCTTTACTTTTAAAAAATTCTATGTTAAAATACTTTGGTATACAAAAGGATAAAAATTCATAATATTTGTATTGATAATGTCTTGTCAGTAAATAAAAAGGTGATTTTGTTTATCATAAGAAATGTGTGATAAAATATAACCTGCAGCATTAGCAGTTACTCCCAAGATAGGAGAAAAAATATGTATTTATCTGCCAGAGTGAAAGATTTTATTAACAAGGTCGATAATAAATTAACAAGTTTACTAAAAAAATATTAAATTGGTGAATATGACTCTCTAGAAATTATTTGGTTTATAAATTAAACAAAAAATATGTTATAGGGGGAAAGGAGAAAAAATGTTAAAAATACTTAAATATTTAGGAAAGACTTGGATTGAAGTTATAGTCATTGTCACACTTTTGTGTGTGCAAGCTGCGTCTGACCTTGCACTTCCTGATTATACATCCAAGATTGTAAATACAGGAATTCAACAAGGTGGAATAGAAACAGCTATACCTGAGGCTATATCTAAAGATGAAATGGATAATCTTTTAATGTTTACAAACGATGATAGTAAAATATTAGATTGTTACAAACTAGTTTCAAAAGATACTGTAAGTAATGATGAATATAACAATTATTTGAAAAAATATCCTGCATTAGAAAATGAAGAAGTTTATGTCCTAAATAAATTAAATAAGGATCAAAAAAATAATTTAGAAGAAATGTTAAAGAAACCATTAGTTCAAGTGTACTTAATACAAAATGATCAAATGCAAGAAAAAATAAAAGAAGATCTATTTGCAAATGTACCAGAGCCTCAAAAAGAAGCTATGAAAGATATGGAATTAATGGACATATTAAAAACTATGCCTGAAGAAAATTTAGAAAAAATTACTACTAATATAAATGAGCAAATAGATAACATGCAAGGAACAATAGTTGATCAAGCAGCTATATCATCTGTGAAAGAAGAATATAAAAAATTAAACATGGATGTTAATAAAATACAAAATAAATATATTGTATTTGCAGGGCTTCAAATGCTTGGAATTTCGCTTGTAAGTATGGTATCTGCTGTTATTATTATGCTTCTTTCATCAAGAGTTGCTGCTAAACTTGGAAATACTCTAAGAGATAAGGTGTTTAAGAAAGTTCTTAGTTTTTCAACAAAAGAATTTAACGAGTTTTCTACAGCATCTTTAATTACTCGTAGTACAAATGATATTCAACAAATTCAAATGTTAATTACAATCTTATTTAGGGTAGTTGTTTATGCTCCAATAATAGGTATTGGAGGATTTATTAGAGTACTTACAAATAGTGATACATCAATGGCATGGATCATTGGCCTTGCAATTTTATGTATTATTGGAATTGTTGGAACATTATTTTTGCTTACAATGCCTAAATTTAAAAAATTACAATATTTAGTTGATAAGTTAAATTTGGTATCTCGTGAAATTTTAACTGGTCTTCCAGTAATAAGAGCTTTTAATACTGAAAAGAAAGAAGAAAAAAGATTTGACGGTGCTAATAAAAACTTAATGAAAGCAAGTATTTTTGTAAACAGATCAATGAGTATGATGATGCCACTTCTAATGTTTATAATGAATTCAATTACTCTTCTTATTGTTTGGGTAGGAGGACATAATGTTGATAGTGGAATAATGCAAGTAGGAGATATGATGGCATTCATTCAATATACTATGCAAATAGTTATGAGCTTCTTAATGATTTCTATGATATCAATAATGTTACCACGTGCTGCTGTGTCTGCAAAACGTATTAATGAAGTAATTGATACAACACCAAGTATTAAAGATAAAGATAAAACTAAAGATTTTGATGATGATAAAAAAGGGCTTGTTGAATTCAAGGATGTTTCGTTTAAATATCCTGATGCTGACAGTGAAATATTAGAGGATATATCATTTACTGCAGAACCTGGTAAAACTACTGCAATAATTGGTAGTACGGGAAGTGGTAAATCAACAGTAGTAAATTTAATACCTCGTTTTTATGATGTTACAGGTGGGGAACTTTTAATAGATGGTGTTAATATTAAAGATGTTTCACAAAAAGAATTAAGAAGTAAAATTGGATTTGTACCACAAAAAGGAATGCTATTTACAGGTACAATTAAATCAAATATAAAATATGGAAATCCATCTATGAGCGATGAAGACATGATTAAAGCGGCTACAATTGCACAAGCTACAGAATTTATAGAAAGTAAACCTAAAAAATATGATGAAGAAATATCACAAGGTGGTACAAATGTATCTGGTGGTCAAAGACAACGTTTATCTATAGCTAGAGCTATTGCTACAGATCCAGAAATATTTGTATTTGATGATAGTTTTTCAGCACTTGACTTAAAAACGGATAGCAAACTTAGGGCTGCTTTAAAAGAAAAAACAGAAAATAAAACAGTTATAATAATTGCTCAAAGAATTAGTACAATTCTTGATGCTGATAAAATAATCGTACTTGAAGAAGGAAAAATAGCAGGAATTGGCAAACACGAAGAATTAATGAAAAATTGTGAGATATACAAACAAATTGCATTATCTCAACTTTCAAAGGAGGAACTTGAAAATGGCAAATAATGAAAAAAGACCTCCAATGGGAGGACATGGACCAGGTGGAAGAGGTGCTGTGGAGAAAGCAAAAGACTTTAAAGGAACGACAAAAAAGTTAATAAATGATTATTTATCAAAATATAAATTTCAACTTGCAATTGTAATAATATTTGCAATAGGAAGTACAATATTTGCAATAGTTGGACCTAAAATACTAGGAAATGCTACAACTGAAATTTTTAATGGGTTAGTTGGTAAAGTATCAGGTGGAGACGGAATTAATTTTTCTAAAATTGCAGGAATAATACTTACACTTTTAATATTATATATTGTTAGTGCACTGTTTTCATTTATACAAGGATTTACAATGACATCTGTATCACAAAAATTAACATATAAATTACGTAATGACTTGGCAATGAAAATAAATAGATTACCTATGAAATACTTTGACAAAAAAACAAATGGTGAAGTTTTATCAATCGTAACAAATGATATAGACACTTTATCACAGAATTTAAACCAGAGTATAACACAAATAATTACTTCTATATGTACAATTATTGGTATACTTATAATGATGTTTTCAATAAGTATTTCTATGACAATTGTATCTTTAGTAATACTTCCAATATCTGCATTTATAGTATCTAAGATTGTAAAAAAATCTCAAAAGCACTTTAAAAAGCAACAGGATTTTTTAGGCCATGTAAATGGTCAAGTAGAAGAGGTATATGGTGGACACTTAATTATAAAAGCATTCAACTCAGAAAATACAGTAATGCAAGAATTTGATAAAGCAAATGATGAATTATACCGTTCTGCATGGAAGTCACAATTTTTATCTGGACTTATGTTTCCAGTTATGAATTTTGTTGGAAATATAGGATATGTTGCAGTTGCAATTTTAGGTGGATATCTTGCTGTAAATGGAAAAATTACAGTTGGTAATATTCAAAGTTTTATACAATATAACAAGCAATTTACACAGCCTATAAATCAAATTGCACAAGTATCTAGTATGTTACAATCAATGGTTGCTGCAGCTGAAAGAGTATTTGAATTCTTAGAACAAGAAGAGGAAATAAATACAGCTAAAGGTAAAATAGATGTAGCTAAATTAAAAGGAAATGTAAAATTTGAGCACGTTAATTTTGGATATGATCCTAATAAAACAATTATAAATGATTTTAATGCTGATGTAAAAGAGGGACAAAAGATTGCAATTGTTGGACCTACAGGGGCTGGTAAGACTACTATGGTAAAATTACTTATGAGATTTTATGATGTAAATAGTGGAGCTATTCTTGTAGATGGTCATAATATAAAAGACTTTGATAGAGGAGAACTTAGAAAAATGTTTGGTATGGTTCTTCAAGATACATGGTTATTTAATGGAACTGTAAAAGAAAATATAAAATATGGAAGAGAAGATGCTACAGATAGTGAAATTGTTGAAGCAGCCAAGGCAGCTCATGTTCATCATTTTATAAAAACATTATCAAATGGATATAATGCAGTATTAAATGAGGAGTCTAGTAATGTATCAGCAGGACAAAAGCAACTTTTAACAATTGCCCGTGTAATACTTACTGATCCTAAAATACTAATATTAGATGAAGCAACAAGTTCTATAGATACAAGGACTGAACAACAAATACAATCAGCAATGGATAACTTAATGAAGGGTAGAACAAGTTTTATAATTGCACATAGATTATCAACTATAAAAAATGCTGACTTAATACTTGTAATGAACCATGGAGATATTGTTGAACAGGGAACTCATGACGAACTTCTAAAAAAAGATGGCTTTTACGCAGGATTATATAATTCACAATTTGAAGAAGTTGAGGAATAAAAAGTAATTTAATAACTTATTCTTGGTCATGATAAATATAAATATTTTATTATATAGTACGTTAATTTATGTAATAGGTTAACGTACTATAATTTGTGCGACAGGCATGTCGTTTAGCTAATCGGTGAAAGTCCGTATTGGAGGTAT
>OIYR01000200.1_pt1 | contig 34682 bp, 33 predicted proteins | sample 1588221 | NCBI WGS metagenome assembly OIYR01 (sample SAMN03283292) | human gut metagenome | biome: human-associated habitat; material: feces | host: Homo sapiens | place: Peru | collected 2012
AATATCAGGATGGTCTAGTGCCGAAAATCTTGATTTCTAAAGCCTTTTCTTTTTTTATATTTTATTGTTTTGTCATTGACAAATGGCACAACATATCAGGAGGAATTGTCGCTATGCCAACCCAGCTTTTCTACAGCGTAACAATTCCGGTAACCCTCTGGTTCATCACCCGCGGCAAAAAGCAGACCGGCAAAACCCTCTTCATAGATGCCCGCAACATGGGCCACATGGTAGACCGCAAGCACCTCGACTTTTCCGAAGAAGACATCGCCCGCCTTGCCGACACCTTCACCGCCTTTCAGAAGGGCACCCTCGAAGATGTAAAAAGGCTTCTGCGCAGTTGCCACCACAAACCAAATCGCCGCCCAGGATTACATCCTCACCCCTGGCCGCTACGTTGGCATAGAAGAAAAAGCCGAAGACGACGAACCCTTTGCTGATAAAATGACCCGCCTGACCACCGAACTTGGCGGAATGTTCGCAAAGAGCCACGAGCTCGAAGAAGAAATAAAGAAAAATCTGGAAGGGATTGGGTTTAAGATTTAGGGCATTGTATGGGCGCTTCCTATAATACTTGACTTTCGGCTATTTCGGAGTTATATTCCAAATTAGTCGGACTACACAAAAGGGGGCTTTATGTATATAAACCGTCACATTCTGCCATATTTGCACAGAATGAAAAAACAGTTCAGAGTTCTCTTAATTACCGGTTCCCGTCAAGTCGGAAAATCTACTTTGCTAAAAGAAAAACTTCTCCCGGATTATGGATATGTTACCCTAGATGATTTTACAGAACTTGGATTAGCACAAAAAGATCCAGCCTTGTTTTTCAAGAATCATCCGCTTCCTGTTATTGTTGACGAAGTACAGCGAGCCCCAGACCTGTTTTTGCAAATAAAGCTTCTTGCAGACGGCACAAAAAATAAAGGACAAATAATTCTTACAGGGTCACAAAGCTACAGGCTCTTGAGTAAAGCGGCAGATTCTTTGGCAGGACGTGTTTGCATCATCAATATGACATCTCTTTCGCTTAGAGAAAAATACGAAATTGATTTTAACACAGAATTCTTACCGACATCTGAATACATCGAATCTCGAAAACAAAAAATAAAGCCATATAAAAACTTATGGAATCATATATGGCGTGGAAGTATGCCGGAGCTGGCAGATGAGTCAATCGAATGGGAACCATTTTACCGCTCGTACATAAGGACATATCTTGACCGCGATGTGGCGGATATAATAAGCCAGAAAAATCTGGTAAAGTTCCATAACTTTATGCAGTGCCTTGCAGCTCGGGTTGGAGAACTGTTTAACGCAGATTCCATCGCCCGTGATGTTGGCGTTACAAGCAAAACAATTTCCGAATGGACAAGCATCCTTGAATCTTCCGGTGTAATCCGTCTTTTGCAGCCTTATGAAAAAAATGTATCCAACAGAGCCGTAAAAACTCCAAAAGTCTTCTTTATGGATACAGGCTTGGTCTGCTTTTTAGTAGGCTGGTCTTCTGCAAGTGTAGCAATGAACGGCGCAATGTCGGGCAGCCTTTTTGAAAACTTTGTTGTAAGCGAAGTAATCAAATCATATTACAACGCCGGCCACGAAACCGAAAAAATCTATTTTTACCGCGACAAAGACAAAAAAGAAATAGATTTGATAATCGAAAAAGACAATATCCTCTACCCAATCGAAATCAAAAAATCAGCCCGCCCGACAATAGACATGGCAAAGCATTTCTCTGTCCTGTCTAAAATCGCTGGAGTTTCTGTTGGTCAGGGCTGCATTGTTTGCCAGTGCGATAATCCTCTGTATTTGAGCAATGAAGTTATTTCGCTGCCGGTTGAGTATGTGTGAGGAGGGATGGGATGGAAGAGTGGAAAGAATGTACTTTAAGTAATTTAGGAACTATAGTTGGTGGTGCTACACCATCTACAAAAGATTCTTCAAATTATGAAAACGGTTCTATCGCTTGGATTACACCAAAAGATTTATCGACTCACACTGAACGCTTTATTTCTCATGGTGAAAGAAATATTACAGAAAAAGGTTTGAAAAGTTGTTCCGCTCAATTGATGCCACAAAACAGTATTCTTTTTACATCGCGGGCTCCAATTGGTTATATTGCTATTGCAAAAAATGAAGTTTGTACTAATCAGGGCTTTAAAAGTATTGTTCCAAATAAGGATACAGATTTTATGTTTCTATATTATCTTTTAAAATATAACAAAGACAATATAGAAAATCTCGGAAGTGGAACAACTTTTAAGGAAGTTTCAGGTTCCACAATGAAAAGCGTTCCTGTAAAAGTTCCCCCTCTCCCCACCCAGCAAAAAATCGCCGCCATCCTCTCATCCCTCGATGACAAAATCGAACTGAACAACAAAATAAACACCAACCTCGAACAGCAAGCTGGGGCCCTCTTCAAAAACTGGTTTGTAGACTTCGAACCATTTGGCGGTAAGATGCCCGAGGAGTGGAAAGTTGGAAAATTGTCGAACTTGATAACTGTAAAATATGGTAAAGACCACAAAAAATTGGATGACGGAAAATATCCGGTTTATGGCTCTGGTGGAATCATGCGTTATGTTGATAAATTTCTATATGATAAAGAATCTGTTTTAATTCCACGAAAAGGAACATTAAACAATGTCTTTTACATTAATGAACCATTCTGGTCTGTAGACACCATGTTTTACACAGAAATGAAAAAAGAAAACATTGCTAAATATGTTTATTTCTTCGTCAAAGGCAAAGATTTAAATGCAATGAATGCTGGTTCAGCAGTCCCAAGCATGACAACAGAAATTTTAAATGCCATAGAAGTTGTGATTCCAAGTGACGAATATTTAGAGAAATTTGAAAATATCGTTTCGCCTATGTTTAAACAGATAAAACAGTGTATAATAGAAAATGAAAATCTTGCATCTATTCGAGATACTTTATTACCAAAGTTGATGAATGGGGAGATATCTATTTAGGAGGCATATAGTAATGAAGATATATTCGTTTGACACTCGTGATAATTATTCATGGAATGTAATAAAGGATTATTTTTCTCTTGATAATAAACAAATGCATAATGAAATAAAAACTGATTTTAATGATTTAAAAACAGTTTTAAAAAAAAGTAAAATAAATTATGACGATTTAAGAAGTATATTAACACCATCTCAAGATAAGAAAGAAATATGCTTTATATATGATAGTTTAAAAACTAAAAATTCTGCATATTATGGTTATGAAATATTACAAGGATTACTTCCGGAATTAATGATATCTGAAAAGATTAGTATATCATATGGAGATATAATAACAAATGATGGAGAATCAAATACTCGAATAAGAACCTTTTTACAGAAAGAATTTCCAAAAAAAGATTTTTGTAATTACCAGTTATCAAATCAGTATTTCGTTGTATATGGCAATAATCTAAGTAAAAATGATTTATATCGCATCAATGCCGCTCAAGAGAAATGTCCTAGTTATGTTGGGTATATAGATATGACTTATTCTAATTACTTAAAGGACATTCTTTCAGTTTGTATTGGAGTAAGATTCATCAAGATAAAAGACAAAATTTGTGTACCAACCCCAGAAGACGATTTGAATAACCCACAGGGATATGTATGCTGTTCTTTTGATGAAAATAAATACTTTCTTGTTGGCATTGATGAATTACTGTTTAGTAGTTTTCTATCTTATAAAATTCAAAGATCTTTTGTTAGACTTGATGAAACAGACCAATTATTTGGACTAAATGCCGTATATGAAAATCCAGATATCCTTTCTGGGTATACAATCACACTTACTGATGAAAAATTTAAATATATAAGGGAAGAAAAAAACGGTGTAATAAAAATAACAGGGCTAGAGGCATTAAGTAAAGATAAGTTCATTAAAATGATTCAATTTCTTATAAATACAAATTATATCTTTGATATTGATTTTAATGAACAATTTAATTGCTTAAAATTTGCAACAGTAATTGAAGTTGTAAACAAAGGAATACAACGAAAATATAAAGCTGTATTTGAAGTTATGAAAGTGAAAAAGGAATTACGAATAATTACATTCTATTAGTTTTTAAATGTTTTTTAGGAGGCATGAGATGAAAGCTTTGTTAGATACTAATATTATAATTCATAGAGAAAACACTAAGGTTACAAATAAATCAATAGGGATTCTTTATTACTGGCTAGATAAACTTAACTATGAAAAATGTATTCATCCGTACACAGTACAAGAATTAAGGAAATTCAAAGATCAAAATCTACAAGAATTATATGATGCTAAATTATCATCATATACTGAGCTAAAAACTATCGCCCATGAAAATATATCATTTTTGGAAAAACTACCTAACCCTAAAAATGAAAATGATAGAATTGATAATCAATTACTATGTGAAGTCTATAATAATCGTTTAGATATTTTAATAACTGAAGATCGAAAATTAAGGGAAAAGGGTAGCATTCTTTCTATTAAAAATAAAATTCTCTCAATCGACGAATTTGTTAGAAAATGTACAAACGAATATCCGGATTTAATAAGCTATAAGATGCTTGCAGTTCAAAAAGAATTATTTGGGAACATTGATTTATCAGACCCATTCTTTGATACATTTAAAAATGCATATCCAGGTTTTATAAATTGGTTCAATTCAAAATGTAATGAAGAAGCCTATGTTTGTCGTACAGATTCAAGTAATATATTAGGTTTTTTATATTTAAAAACCGAAGAACCGAATGAAAATTACTCAGACATTTCCCCCGTCTTTTCTCCAAAAAAGCGCTTAAAAATTGGAACATTCAAAGTTGAATCTTCAGGATTTAGACTTGGCGAAAGATTTATAAAGATAATTTTTGACAATGCTCTGTTGAGAAATGTTGATGAAATATATGTTACATTATTTGAAGATAGACCGGAATTAAAAGCTCTTGAATCTTTATTCGAAGCTTGGGGCTTCATTCGTTATGGTAAAAAAACTTCTTTTTGTAAAGAAGAAGTCGTTTATACAAAAGAACTGAAATCCTATTTTCATTCTAAGTCTATTAAGGAAAATTTTCCAAATATTATATATAACAGAAAACAAAAGTTTATTGTACCAATTTATCCACAATTTCATACAACGTTGTTACCAGATTCAAAATTAAATACAGAAGATAAAATTGACTTTATAGAAAATATACCACATCGATATGCTTTACAAAAAATTTATATATCTTGGTGCGGCGAAAGAAATATAAATCCTGGTGATTTTGTTTTATTTTACAGAATGGGAGAAGAAGGTTCGAATAAAAAATATACTTCTGTATTAACATCTTTATGTATTATAGATTCTGTAAAGTATAATTTTAGGAATAAAGACGAATTCTTAAATTTATGCAACAACCGAAGTGTATTTTCAAAATCTGAGTTAGATTCGTTTTGGACTTATCATTCTTTTAAATTATTGGTTGTAAAATTTATTTTTGTAAAAAGTCTTGAAAAACGTCTCACCTTAGATTATTTACAACAGACAGGAATAATCGAGCCCTTAAAAGTCCCTAGACCTTTTACAAGATTAACAGATGTGCAATTTGACCAAATTCTCCATGATTCTAAAACCGATATTAATTTTATTAAAGAGTAAATACATGAATACAATAATACTTGCAATCAATCCAAAATATGTTCAACGTATTTTTACTGGTGAAAAAAAATATGAATTTAGGAAAATAATCTGTAAAAAATCAATCGATAAAATTCTAATTTATGAAACAGCACCTACAAGTAAGATTGTTGGAGAAGTAACTGTAACATCTGTTTTAAAAGATACTCCTACAAACCTTTGGGAATTAACAAAAATGAGCGCAGGTATTGATTACGATTCTTTTTTTGCATATTTCAAAAATAATGTATATGCATATTCATATGTCTTGGAAAATCCAATTCGATACAAAAAAACTCGAAAGATTGAGACTTATGGATTATCAGCACCTCCTCAAAATTTTGTTTATTTAAATAAAAAGCCTAGCGTTGCGGGCGGCGCTTGAGTCCGCAGAAGGGGGTAGGTCGTTCACTATGCGAACTTACCGAGTTTTCTGCGAAAACTCGCGACGCGAGGGGGTATTCGCAACGAGCACGATAGTGCGAAGTTTCAAGCGAGGCTTTCCCCTTCTACTTATAAAAAATCGGAGGTACAACAATGCCAACAGATACGAAAACTGAGATCGTGATTTTTAAGACTGCGGACGAAAAGATTTCTGTTGATGTTCGTTTTGAAGGCGAAACTGTCTGGCTTACTCAGGCTCAGCTGGTGGATTTGTATGGTTCGAGTAAGGCAAATGTAAGTGAACATATAAAGCATATTTTTGAGGAAGAAGAGCTTATTGAAGTATTTTTACAAATCTAAAAAAAGATATTTTGAAAAATTTTTTAATTTCACTGCCATCAACAGAGACATTATCAAAGTTTCAGAATATAATTAAACCGATATTCGAAAAAGTGTTAGCCACACAACGAGAAATCAAACAACTTGAAACTCTCCGTGACACTTTGCTACCAAAGTTGATGAATGGGGAAATTGGGGGTATAAGTATGGAATATAATTGGGATTCGATGTTTGAAAACTCCTACATAAATTTTACTATTTACAATGAACCTGTCTCTTTACAAAATAAAGAAGAAAAAAAACGAAAACTAAGAGAAATTATCCATTTGATTACAAAAAAATGTCCTTACATTATTACAAGTCATTGTTGGGTACATATTGAATATCGCTGTAATAACATAAAGAGAATAAAGAATCTCAGTTCTTATGATATGGATAATTTGATAAAACCTATATTAGATTCACTTGTCGGTATTGATGGTATAATATTAGATGACTCATTATTTAATAGCGTTGAAATTAATTGGCAAGACAAAAATGGAGATGATGAATTTGAAATTCAAATAGAATATACAGAATTTCTTTACAGTGATAAAAGCAATTTGTTTTTCTTTAAGCATGGACAATGGTGTTTTCCTATGGATTCAATAAAACAAGATTTTCGAGACTTAATACAATATTTTGAAAGATGGGGTAAAATTCTTTCTGAGGATGATTATTATGAAAATATAAAACTATTACCATGTCAACCATTTTTACCTTATAATAAAATCTGTAAAAGTGGATTCAAATTTGTTGAAATATGAGAATGATACATAGTATTTCGTATATCTACATTGATTCTGAGGAGATTCTAAAATGGTTTTATTTGATTTAGATTCATCAAAAATTATCTTTAAAGAGATAAGAGATTATTTTGAAGAAGTAATTACTTCTTATACTTCTGGTTTTTATAGATCGGCTATTGTTTTATTGTATTCAACAGCCATATGTGATGCAATGAAAAAATTAAAAGAAATGAAAGAAGTCTTTAATGATGAAAAGGCAATAAACTTATTAAGTGATGTAGAAAATTTACGTCTTCATGGGAAAAACTATACAGACTGGGAAGATAATCTTATCGAAAAAATAAAGATTCAAAAGATATATGATTTTGATGACATTATGAATCTAAGTCATTTGAAAGAAAAACGAAATCTTGCAGCACACCCAACACTTAATAATGAATATGATTTATATAGACCAACACAAGAAGAAACTCTTTTTTTTATAAAAAGCATGTATAAGATTTTTGTTAAACCTCCTTTTTTCTGTGATGATATAATAAGAAAAATGGATGAAGATGTTACATCTAGGCAAAACTATTTCATTGGGGATTATTTCAAATTAAAAGGGTATTTGGAACGAACTTATCTTTCTTACATGAACGAACATATGATTAATAAAGCTATAAAAGCATATTGGAAATTTGTATTCAGATCTTCTATCAATACAGATTGTAAAAATTATTGGGAACTAAATAGACAAGTTTTAGGAATTATTTATGAGTATAACGATTCCTATACGTCTTCATATTTTAATAATGTCATCAACTATTCATATTTAAATCAAATAGATACTGATTCGGACACTCTGATAAAAATGACTTATTTTATCTCACGTCATCCAGAGATTTATCAAGTCTTAAATGATGAAAACAAAGATAAACTGAATACATTCATAAATGAAGTGAATAATTTTACATACAAACTTATAGCTTGGTTCCCAAATACAACACCAGATACACATTTGTCATCAATTGAATTACCACATCAAGACTGGGTAGAACAAATAAATTTGAATAACAATGTTATGAATTATTTATATACTCAGACTGAAACTCGCTTAAGTAAAGATGTATTACGTAAGCTATGCATAAAGTTGTATAAGAATGTAAATTTTTATTATGAAAGCGAAGATAGGTTTTATTCTTGTATAGAACCTTTCTTAAATGATTTTTCTGCAGATGAATTTATTGAAATAATTGAATCTATTAATTCTAATCATGAACATTATGAAAATTGGTATCAGCGTAGCCATAACGATAAAATATACTCTGTAGCAAAAGGAAAATTACCAGCATCTTTTAATTTAGGTAATTATCCACATTTTAGCATAACAGAATCTTAATCTTACTACCAATTCTATGTGGACTATTTATGATGTTGTATAAATATAAAAGTCTAAGTGCTTCACAAAATTCTAAATATACTCTCGATTCTTTAAAGAATAAATATCTCTATTTTTCTCGACCTTCTGAGCTCAATGATCCATTTGATTGTCAAATATCTGTTGATATACAAGCAAATGATAAAGAAACGCAAGTATGGATTGATAAAAACAAGTGCAAAATGCAATCTGGGAATAAATTTTCCACAATTGAAAAATTTAACCAAGAGAGAGAAAAAGGAACTGCTCTAAAATTCTTACAAGAAGTTTCAAAGAATATAACTGAAACTACGCATATATTAAGTTTGACTGAAAATGAATTAAATGAAGTTATGTGGGGGGCGTATGGTGGAAATTATAAGGGCGTTTGTATAGGCTACAATTTCAAACAATTAAATTTTATCCCCATAAAAATCTTAGCAGAAGATATAAATACAAAAAAAACTTATGAAATAACATATAACGAAACAATTCCATTTGAAAAAGTTATTTATGATTATGATGCAAATCACAAAGTTCATATTCTCAAAGATGCACAATCTCAAATCGATAATGTTACTTATAGCATAACGCATAAAAAAGAATGCTGGAAATACGAGGAAGAATACAGAGGTACTTTTTTTGATTTTGACAAAGTAAACTATCCAGGACAAATCATTTCAACAAAGCTTTTTTATTCTGATAACATATTATCTGAAATAATATTTGGGAATAAACTTTCTATCCAAGAAATTGAAGAAATAAAAAACTTAATAAGATGCAATTATTCAAATAATGTCAATTTTTATATTATTAATGCTGATTTACAAAATGGAAAATTGATAAAAGTTCCTATCTAGCAGGCTTTTTGGGTGACACTTGCCCTACCTACGAGCTACCGGGTTTTAGGGGCTGTGCCCCTAGGCGAAGGGGTAGTGGACAAGCCAACAAAGCGGAGAGAATCGGCACTGCTTGCAGGGGCGATTCGTAGAGCGACTTGGCTTGGGAGCGAGGGGGGAAAAGGCTTTTCCCCTCGCTTCAGCCAGCAAGCTGTCTTACGCTACCCCTTCTGCGGGCTCAAACGCCGCCCGCAACGCCTGCTTCAGAATAACTTGTCAAGATTTAAATTTTTGCATACTGTTAAGCAGACACTGTATAAACAAATCAAATAGGAGATAAATATAATGATTCCAGATTATCAGACATGCATGCTTCCTTTGCTCAAATATGCGGGTGACAATAATGAACATAAATTTTCAGATGCAGTGGATTATCTTTCTAATGAATTCAATCTGACACAAGAAGAGCGAAAAGAACTTTTACCATCTAAAACCCAAGATGTTATTACTAACAGAATTGGCTGGGCTCGAACTTATATGAAAAAAGCAGGTCTTTTGGAAGATACTCGTCGTGGATATTTTAAAATAACAGGAAGAGGACAATCTGTACTTAAAGAGAATCTTGCAAGACTTTCTACAAAATATTTGGGAAAGTTTGATGAGTTCAAGGAATTTCGTCAAAAGCATAATGAAAAAGAAGTTTTATCAGTCTCAGACAATATAAATGAGGCAACTCCTGAGGAAATGTTGGAAACAGGTTATACAAAGTTTTCAGAAAATCTTGTAGATGATATTCTTACAAAGATTGCAGAATGTTCGCCATCTTTTTTTGAGCATCTTGTTGTAGATTTGCTTGTCCATATGGGCTATGGGGGCTCTTTTTCTGAAGCTGCACAAGTCGTTGGTAAAAGCGGAGATGAAGGAATTGATGGACTTATAAAGGAAGATAAACTTGGTTTAGACACAATATATATACAAGCAAAGCGTTGGAAAGGTGTTGTCGGTCGCCCTGAAATTCAAAAGTTTGCAGGTGCGTTGTTAGGACAAAAAGCATCAAAAGGAGTATTTATTACAACAAGTGGTTTTACAAAGGAAGCTGAAGAATATGCTTCTAGTGTAGATCGTAAGGTTGTTCTAATTGATGGAGAAAAACTTGCCAGTTTGATGATTGAGCATAATGTTGGAATCAGCACAATCCGCACGTTTGAAATCAAAAAAATTGACAGTGACTATTTTGAAGGATAAAATCAGTTAGACAATCAGCGGGGCAGTAAACTTTATTGTTGCTCCAGATAAAGAAGAACAAAAACAGGCATTTATAAAAGAAGCACTTATGCTCAAACACGCACTTTCTCTTTGTTCTTCAATGGTAAAAGAGAATATGCGCCTTGAAGCTGCCTTCTTTGAATCTGTCCGCGTTCTTGTAATGCGTATTTTATATAATCCATCTGGCAAGAAATTTTCCCTCAAAGAAATCAATGACCGCATAAATGAACTTCTCAAACAATCAGTTAAATCAGATGGCGTTATAAATCTTTTCTCTGATGTTGGCGAAAAAGTAAATCTCTTTGACCCGACCTTCCTCGAAAACATTTCAAAGATGAAAGAAAAGAACCTCGCCGTAGAAATGCTTAAGAAACTCATCGATGAGCAGGTAAAAGTTTACAAACGCACAAACCTTGTAAAATCAGAAGCCTTCAGCGAACTCATTCAGCAAACCTTAAACCGCTACCTGAACGGAATGCTTACAAACGAAGAAGTAATTCAGGAACTTTTAAAACTTGCAAAAGAAATGCTTCATGCAAACGAAGAAGGAAACAAACTCGGCCTCACAGATGAAGAACTTGCCTTCTATGATGCACTCACAAAACCGGAAGCAGTAAAAGATTTCTATTCCAACGAAGACTTGGTTGCACTCACAAAAGAACTCACCGAAACTCTCCGTAAAAACAAAACCATTGACTGGCAGAAAAAAGAATCAGCTCGTGCCAAAATGCGAATGATTGTTAAAAAGCTTCTGAAGAAATATAAATATCCGCCAGAAGGTCAGGAAGATGCATTGAAAACTGTAATCAGCCAGTGTGAACTCTGGACCGATAATGTTGCAGATTATGAAGATACAGTTTCATATTCTATAAATGATGACTATGGAACATTGAAAGTTGCAGAACCAAACTCAAGTTTTGAAAAATAATATTCAAGGAAAGTAAAACCTATGTCTGAAAAATACAGCGTACACGACTACACAGTCGAACAGATCTTAAATTTTATCAAATCAAATGAAATCGCTATCCCAGAAATACAGCGTCCGTTTGTCTGGAAGGGAAAGCAGGTTCGTGATCTTGTGGATTCTCTTTATAAGGGTTATCCAACTGGTTATCTGATTATTTCTAAAAGTCCGGATTTAAAGCTTAAAGACGGAAGTCTTTCTGTTGGCAAGAAAATCATGATTGACGGTCAGCAACGTGTTACTGCCATGATGACTGCATTAAGTGGACTTGAAGTATTCAATGCTGATTTTGAAAAGAAGCATATTGCAATTGCTTACAATCCTTTTGCAAAAAATGATGAAGAATGTTTTGCTGTTCAGGACAATGCTATCTTAAAAGATAAAAAATGGATTCATGATATTTCTGTAATATTCCAGACAAGCTTTGATTCATTTTCTTTTGTTCAAAACTTCTGTGAGACAAATCCAGAAATTACACCTAAGGATTTTAATCAGCAGATTACAAAGCTTATCGACATCAAAAATCGTAAACTTGGTGTAATTGAACTTTTCGATAAAGAACTGAGCATTGATGAAGTAACAGAGATCTTTATCCGTATTAACAGCCAGGGAACAAAGCTTAATCAAGCTGACTTTGCAATGAGCCGTATTGCTGCAAACGAAACTTATGGCGGAAATATGCTTCGTAAAGCAATCGACTATTTCTCTTGTGAAAAAATCAATTCGACTACACTGGGGAATTGAAAACCGCCTTCACTGGTGTCTTGATATGACTTTCAATGAGGACTACAAAAGGCACCGAAAGGATCATAGTCCGGAAAACATGACAGTTATGCGCCGGCTTGCATTAAATATCTTACGCCAAGCAGAAAAACCGGAGAATAAAAAACAGGACAGTTTAAGCAAGCGCACGATCTGGTTTCGGGAAAACCGCCAGTTCCGCCAAACGGTTCTAAGGCTCCTTTAAAATTTCACACTTTCTGTAATTTTATCAGAAAGAGTTTTTACATGCGTTTGCCCTGAAGAGGTATATGTTATGTATTCATATTTTATTGTATCATCTGTTACAATTACTCTTTTTATATCTTCAGTCATAAAAGCTCTCAGTCTTATTTTTTTCACTCACAACTTCTTCAATAATTTTCATTCTTGTGGCAAAATCAATATCATCTATTGATTTTTTTTCTAGTTCTAATTTTTTATGTATTTCATAAAAGATGTTTGTATCAATGTATTTTTTTGAAACTTCATTTATGGACAGTTCTTTAATACTCTTTAGATTTTTACGGAAATACCTATAGATAGAATTTGCAAGTATGGATTTATTTAGATAATTATCATCGGTAGATGTACTTGCTTCAATAAGGTAGAAATATGATAGCGTTGCATCATTTCTAATTATTGGGATCATATTAAAATCATGTATTACTTCTACTATTTCTAATGCTTGAATTATATAACCCATTAAATTCAATAAAAAAGTATGTGAAATATCTGAGAATCCATACAAATCTTTTGGAATATTATTCATTCGTTGTTCAAATGTCATTCTTATATCATCAGAGTCATACAACAATATTCTATTTTTCAAATCTTCTCTAAAAGATTTTGATATATCTGTGATAGTTTTACAATTTAAGAAATAATCGTGGGGTGTTTTGAATTTATTATCAAAAAAATTTAGAAATACATTTTCAGCCAATTTATAAAAATCAACTTTTTCGTAAAACAATCTTACAGGAAGTAAAAAGATATAATCATTCAAATCTTTTAAAACAGAAATATTATCTTTTATAGTTATAAAAACCTGATTAAGAATTTTATCTCTTGAAGGAAAATCATCTTTTAGTAAGACTGTATCTGCATATTTATAAAGTTGATCATCCATCACATGAATTTTTCCGCATGCTATAAATCCAAAGTATTCTTTATTCGTAACATCTAAGTATGTAGCTCCGGTATAAATAAAAACTTCTTTTTCTTTTAATGCTTCAAAAAAAATAAAAACAGCATTTCGATTCTTAAACCAAAACAATCTTATTGCATCCAGAATAGCTAGCAAGGATAACGATTCTTTTTGCTCATATATTTGCTCTAATAGATGTAAATATTCTTGCTCAATTTCATTTACTTTTTGTTTTATCTCAATCATTGTATTCGGAAACTTCCTTAACAAGAGATTCTGGTATTTCAATTTGTGTAGCATAAAAAGAAATCATTTTTTTCATAACAAAAATGCAGTCTGAATAAATACTCTTTAATTTTTGTTCATCTTCTATATCAGGGATCAGATGATATTGATGTGTTGAATTGTCACATTTTAACATGGAACTTTCTCTGATTGCTCCCCATAATCCATGTTCATATTGACTGTCATAATTATAATAAAGTGAAACTATTTCTTTTTCATCTACATCTTCAGCTTTTTTATCAATTCTAGAATTATCAAAATATCGTAGATCTATATCAGTAAATTCTTCCATTTTGTATTCATTCAAAAGAAAATCGAGATATTCATATGATATATGACTCTTTTCTCTTCGTTCATTTTGATGCTCTCGTTCAAATAAAACAATTTTCTTTATTCCGCCAATTCCATATTTTTCAAAATCATCCCATATCTGCGGTTTATCTTTTTCAAATGTAATTAAGTATTTTGAAACTATGAAATTTTCTATTAAACTACGAATCTCGCTTCTTCCTGCAATTGTCGTATATAAATTATGCTCATCAATTTCTTTTAATCGCTTATATGAATAAGTTAGCATACCAAGATATATTTCCAATTTTTTATTCAAAGGAAAAACACTCTGATAAAGGTCTTTTAAATAAACTAAAATATTGTAAACTTTCGAGTTGAAATCTTTTAGACTACGATTTTCAGAAAAGTCTAGAACGGCTAAATTACAATATGTCATTTTGCTTACACACTCCCAAAAATTATTTAAATATTGCTCATCTAATGTGTCATTCATTTTAATAAGAAGGCCTTCTGTGGCTCTAATTGAAGAAGATATCTTCTTGTATTCTTCAGTATTTGTTGAAAGAAATTGATATTTTGAATATTCCTCTGCTTGCTGCTTTCTAACATGTAATCGTCCGTCAGATGCTATAAAACATAATACACAATATCTTGTATGATTCGTTATATCAGAAGATTGAGAAGATGTTTTATCGATTATATTTTTTAATTTTGAGTATCTAGAATCTATTGATTCATTGTTTATATAAAATGCATTAGCAAATCTTGGTGCATTATCAATAGTTAAAAAAAGTGTAAGTGGCGTCAATATATCTTGTTTTGTTATAGTTTTTATGCTGTAATAAATTTTGTCTTGTTTATCTGAGGGTAATTTTAAAATCTGTGATAGCTGTGGTAAAGAAAGTTCATGTGCTATTGTATGTATTTGTTTGTTTATAGCAGCTACTTTTCTGAATCCTTCTTCTGATCCATAATAATCTAATATAAGAGATAGCCAAATATATTCTGGCATTCGACCATATGTCCAGGTTTCATTTTTCTCCATAGGAGTCATAAAAGGAATTAAGTTCATTGGAGTTTTTAATACACCATTTACTCTTTTATGCTGCGTCAATGTAGAATAGCCCATATTAACAAAACTCCTTAGATTTTTTTATCATTATTTATAATATATCATTTTTCTTATCTTTCATCATTTATATAAAAATCATATAATAAGTATTGTTCAAGATTGAAATAATTGACTTTATTTTTTTACTGTTATTAAAAATGAAACGAATTAATCCTTTAACAAATATATCTGACTCCGATGTAGAAAAGAAAATTAATGATTTAGAAAAATATTTTCATTTTACTACTAAGGATTTCTATAGTTAAAAATTGTTTTTCTCAAACAGATTCTACTTCAACTATTGAATTATTCTCTCTTATTGATGCAATAGAGCATTGTAACTGTATTGACTCCGACTGGGTAAAAAAAACACATTGATATAATCGAGAAAAAAAATATAAACAACGCATATGGTTCATTGTGGGAAATCTTATTCGGAGGAATATTAGTTGATTCTGGGGTCAATGTTACTCTGGAAAAAGATTCAAACCAAGGAATAGATCTTTCTGCCAATATTTGGGGCACAGATTTTCATTTTTCTTTAAAAAGATATGAGTCATCTACTCATTATAACAACTTGGAATTGTTTTTTGAAAAATTAAAGCCAATCATTGAACAGTTTAGAGAAGAAATTACAAATACATTCATTTATTTTCAAACATATCCTGACTCAACAATTTTATCAAATGTTGAAAAAAAATTAAAAAAGGAACTTCAAACTAGTAATAAAACAAATACAATTACTAATCATATAAATGAACCGGGGCAATATTTAATTATAATTAATCATAATAAAAAGCAATATAAAAAAATAAGGCTATGTCCTGAAATAAAGTGGTTATGTTTAAGTATTAACCAATTATGTATGAACAATCTGGAAAAGTTTTTTGAAGAAGTTTATAAGGAAAGTCATTTTAAGGAAATCTCTTCTGCACAATTTGCTGACATTTTAAGAAAGTATGTTTTTAATCGGATGCCAGTAGATAACGAAAATTCAGGTCTTGGTGCTATGGATAAGATGGTAACGCAAATTCATAACAAACATTCTTTAATTCAGAATTAACATTCTTGAAAAATTCGCCCCAAGTAAGACCTTGAAGATAGCCTGTAGATTTTACATCGCCTCTTTGAAGTTCGTTCGTAATTCTATTAGTTATCCAGTTCCACTCTTCGTCTTCCGTTATAATTTCGTGATTCTGATAAAAATGTATAACGTCAATAACTAACCTTGTGGCTTCTTCTTCCCTAAGGTGCGATAATTGATAGACTTCCTTGTATCGAAAACTTTGATATTTTGTCTAAACTGTATAATTGTCATGTTGAAGATTTGTATGTTCTGAAGCAGGTTGATTTTTCTGATTTGCAGGTGCGCGAAAATACTCCTGAATATAAAACTTAAGGAATTGATTGAATTATGCGGAATAGTCTCTGTGTATTAACTGCTTGAACTTCATGAATCTGTTCATTTTCTCCAGACATCTGAACTGTTACGCATATTGTATTCCAGTTAAAAGCGAGGCTTTCATCACGGGAAAGCATTTCTTCAATATATTCATCAGAATTAGCACAATCAGTCAGAAATGAGATAAAATCTTCAATGGAAAAATACCAGTCTTCTTTTTCTTCATCCCAGACGTAGCGGATATTATTCTCTTTAAATAATTTTATCGAACTAGGTTGATCCAAGTTATTCTCCTATAGGTTTCATAATAAAATAAAAGGAGAATAAAAGAATTAAACAGTTAGTTTAAAAATACAATGAACTGCAAGGGGGATTTATGCAAAATTTCCAAAACAGGGATAAAAATGGCACTTTTGGAAATTTTGTATAAAAAAAATGATGACGGAAGTTTCTTCATGTAGTGCAAAGTTTGAGCTTTTACGATATAAAAACAATATGACAGAACAAACAATAAACAGAATCAGAAAATTCACTGCAGACCGCGATTGGGATCAGTTTCACACACCGGCAAATCTTGCAAAATCTATATCGATTGAGGCAAATGAGCTTTTGGAATGCTTTCAGTGGTCAGATAAAGATTATGATTTGGAGCATGTTAAGGAAGAACTCGCTGATGTTATGGTGTACTGCCGTAATCTGCTGGATAAGCTCGACCTTGATGAAGATGAAATCATCAATATGAAAATGACAATGAATGAAGCAAAATATCCGGTAGAAAAAGCGAAGGGAAGTAATAAAAAATACACAGAATTGTGATATAATTGACTTGTTCAATGACTTCGTTATTGAACAAGTCGTCGAGTTTAAAACAGCACAAATAGTGCTATTTTAAACATCGGGGGCTGTAGCTCACCTGGCTAGAGCGTTTGAATCCATCAGTCGATAGTTTAGAAAAAAACAGTCCATAAACAAATTCAAAAGGTAGTGGGTTCAAGTATATGGGAAAAATCAAAATTATCAAAGGTGACATCACAACTTTGGCTTGTGACGTAATTGTAAATGCTGCAAATTCCAGCCTTCTTGGTGGCGGCGGTGTTGACGGTGCAATCCACCACGCAGCAGGTCCTGAACTTCTTGCAGAATGTCGTACTCTTCACGGCTGCAGAACTGGCGAGGCTAAAATCACAAAAGGATATAATTTACCAGCCAAATTCGTGATCCACACTGTTGGGCCGATTTATTATGAACATTCACCTGCAGAAGCCGAGGCACTTCTTACTTCCTGTTATGAAAACTCTTTGAATCTTGCAAAAGAAAAAGGCCTTAAGACAATTGCATTTCCTTTGATTTCTGCCGGTGTTTATGGTTACCCGCAGAGAGAAGCTATTAGGGTAGCAATTGAGACGATGAAACTGCATCAGGATGATTTTGATGAGATTACGCTGGTGCTGTTTGGGGAACGGGATTTTGCGTTTGCGAGGGAAGATTATCCGGAGTTTATTTAGCAAATAATACTCATTAGATAAACTTATTATCTCTCAAGAATTTTTCAGTGATATCAAGACTTTCAAAATCATCTTCATATTCTTCAAAATAATATTTTGCATAGCAATAAACTGTATCAGGGAAATGGGAAAAGATTCCTTTACAGAGTTTTTTGAAAAGATTTGTAAACTCTTCTGTATAGCAAAGGGAGAGCATAAAATCCATCAAATATTCAACTTCATGTTGAGTAGCACTTGTATCAGAAATTATTCGATTTATGATTGGAGTATAAATCTGAACAGCCTGTAAACTTAGCTGCATAATGCCTTCTGCCATTGATTTTATTTCATTTACAAACGTATCATAACTTTCATCGTTGCCAAAAGTTTCTTCGTGATGTTCTTTTAAGTTCTTTTTCATACAGAAATTGTAATTTGATTGAAAAATAAAAGATATAAACTGTTAGTTTAGTATAAAAAAAGCCTGCAATTGCAAGGCTTTGTAATAAGACGCTAGGTGTTGTTAGATATCATTCCTTATAACTATCTAATATTTGTTCGTTTAATAAATTCTTTCTGTCTTTCCAGTCAGGCATATATTTGTCCATATTTGCAATAAAGTCTTTTCCATGATTGGAAACTTTCAAATGAGTAAGCTCATGCAAAATCACATATTCCAAACATTCCAATGGTTTTTCGACCATCTGTAGATTTATCCAGATTCTTTTTGCCTTTGAATTACAAGTTCCCCAGCGGGTAAGCATATATTTTGTTTTGAAAGAATCGCAATAAAGACCTGTTCTTTCTTCCCATTTGGGAATAAGCCTGTTTAATTGTTCAATTAAAATCTTTCTAAACTCTTCACGAACAAAACGTTCTCTTTGTTCTGAAGTAGATTCTGCTTTCATTTCCAGAATAATTTTATTTCCATCAATCTTAAAAGATCGTTTTTGAGAAGGCTTAAATTCCAAAAAAAGCTGTTTACCCCAAATGTAATAAGTTTCACCGCTCACATATTGACGGGCTGTCATTCTTGGCTGATTTGCAAATTTTTCCTGCTGTTTTTTTATCCAGCCAAAATTCAGACGTACAAAATTTTCTATGGACTTCTGGCTCATTAGGAGAGGTGCAGACACAACTACATTGCCAAGAGGAGGCTTTACTGATAAATGCATATTCTTGATATTCTTTTTATTTATTTGAACATCAATTCCGCTTATATTAATATTCATCAGTATTCTGCCTGTTCTTTTACAATTTCGTATATTTTTTCAACAGTAGCCATCTGCTCATCACGCTCTGCTTCGTTCATATACTTCTGCACAACACGATAAATTCCGCCTTTAATCTGTCTCTCTTTAATTAAGTCACCTCTAAAGTGATCCTGCTTTGTATCAAGAACCGCTTTATGCAAAGCTAAAGCATATTCTTCATCTTCGCCAAAATTATCGTATAAAGCGCAAAGAGCCAGACTTGTACGGATTGATTCTGGATGAGAATTATTTTGTTCTGGATTTTCTACCTGAATTACAAGTCCTGCATATTTTTCCAGCATTTCTTTATATGATGCAACTTCTTCTTTTCTTTCATCAATCAAAGTCCGGAACAGTTCCGACATTTTCTGATAATACTTTGGATTAACAGGAGTCTTTTCTATAATTTTTCTGCGGATATTATTTTCAATTGTTTCTGCTACGTTTTGTTGCGCAGGCTTATGTTTGTTATCAGATCCAGAATTGCCGTTTTTCAAATCTTCTTCCTGCTTTTTCTGAATATAAGCAAGAAGAGTAAAGTTTTCCATGTCTCCAAGTTTTTCAGAATCAGAAGCAGAAATATAATTGTCAATAAGATGACGCATTGCACTGTCATATTGCTTAAGATCAATAAAGTCGCCGCTAGAAAGTCCGATTTCATCTTTTAAATCGATATATTCTTTCACAAGCCTGTTGTATTTTTCCTGCTCTTCTTTTGAATAACCAACATCATCAAAAGCAGGCTTTAAATCTGCATAAGCTCTGGCAAGACTTGAAACAAGTTTGTACATTTTGCTTCTGAGTTTTGCAAAATCATCGTCATTGTCAGGATCTACAGTTCCACTTTCACCACAGAAGAAATGCTTAAATGCAAGCTGGTCACGAGGATATTCAACATCATCAGTCAATGTTTCAAGTTCCTGCAACAAGAATTCAAAACGTTTCTTGCCTTCTTCAAGTTTATTTTTCAAAAGACCAGAAATATCTTCTTCATCAAAACCGCTTAGAGCGTTTCCTGTATAAGAATTAACCGCGTCTTTTAAATCTCCAAAGAGTTCCTTGTAATCAACTACATAACCAAACTCTTTATCATCTCCATCCAGACGGTTAACCCGACAGATTGCCTGAAACAAACCATGGTCGTGCATTGGCTTGTCGATATAAAGGTAAGTACAAGGAGGAGCATCGAATCCAGTAAGCAATTTATCTACAACGATTAAAAGCTGCATGTTTGCAGGTTCATCTACAAACATATCTTTTACACGTTTTTCAAAGGATTCAATCTTTTTACAAAAATCATCATCTTCAACAGAAACATCCGGGTCGTAGCCTAACATTTTTAGATATGCTTTCTGTTTTTTCCAGTTTTCCGAATCTTCTGTTGTACTTGAAAAATCTGTTCTAAGCTCGCCACGATTAGGCTTATATGAAGAAACAATTGCGCAGTTCTTAAAATTCTTTTCCTGAAAAATTTCATAATAACGACAGGCTTCTGCAATACTTCCTGCAACCAGAAGCGCATTTCCCCTGCCATCACACAGACGTTGTTTTGTTTCGAAATCAAAAATTATATCCAAAGCAATTTTTTCAAGACGGTCTTTTGAACTGTAAAGCTGTTGCAAGGTTGCCCATTTTTCTTTTAAGGCTACTGTCGCTTTTGGCATAAGGCCTTTTGTTTTTGCTTCAAACCAGGCATCAATTTTATCTTTGCTACTTACTTCCTGCGGAACATTTCTTGCTTCATAACGCAAATCAAGAACAACTCCATCTCGAACTGCCTGATCAAATTTGTATGTATGGATGAAACCACCGAATAAAGTAGCAGTTGTCTTTTGCTCTTTATCTACTTTAAGCAGAGGAGTTCCTGTAAATCCTATGAACACAGAATCCGGCATTATAGATTTCATGGCAAGATGAAGTTTTCCTGAATTAGTTCGGTGACATTCATCAACAAAAACAAATACCTTATCTTTTACACTAAAACCAACAGGAATAGTTTTCTTAAGTTCTTCTACATATTTTTCGTAATCCAGATCGCTTACTTCGCCAGTTCTTCTGCCAAATTTATGAATAAGAGAACACATAAGACGCCAATCATAATTATTGAGCAGATTCAAAAGGTCATCGCTGCTTTTTGAGCGGGCAATCTGTAAATCAACTCCGGTGAAAATCTTTTCTATCTGGTCATCAAGTTCTTCGCGGTCGGTGATGATAAGTACTCTGGCTCCTGTTATATTTTCCAAAATCCATTTTGTAAGCCAGACCATTGTAAGAGATTTTCCAGATCCCTGAGTATGCCAGACAATACCGCCTTGATTTCTGGCAAGCCTTTTCTGGCAGCGCTTGATTGCATAGAACTGATTATAACGGCAGACCTTTTTAATGCCAGAATCATAGATGATAAAGTTATGAATTATGTCCAAAAGACGTTCTTTCTGAAAGATTCTGTAGCATTGCTTTTCGAGCAGATTCAAATGTTTTGAGCAGGCGGCTTCAATCTCTTTATCTAAATCATCTTTATCCTGCAGCTGGTCTGTAAAATTATCTTCCTTCCATTCAAGATAATATTTTTCTGTAGTTCCGCTTGTCCCATATCGCAAGCCTTCACTGTCATTTGCAGCAGCGCAAATCTGAACAGTCGAGAAAAATCGTTGAATAAACTGTTCGCGCTGATTTGTAACATTCTGGCGGATGCCGTCTGCAACACTTACAGTACTCTTTTTTAATTCCATTACCGCAACTGCAATACCGTTTATATAAAGAACGATATCAGGGCGTTTTTCAACATTACCGTTTATAGTTACTTCTTCCGCAATGTAAAAATTATTTTTCTCCGGTTCTTCCCAGTTAATGAAATAAACCGTTTTTGGAGATTGGCCGGGATGCTCTGCAAGTTTAAGACCATATTTTAGAATACGATAAACTTCTTTATTGGTGTGATACGGAGATTGGGAAAAATCTGCGAGTATCTTGTTAAACTCATTTTGAAGAGATTCAATAAATGCAGCACTGTAGCCGCTACCTGTAAGGAAAGATTTCCAGTCACCCCAGCGAATGTTGTAGTTTTGCTCTTCCGACAGATTGCCCAGATATTTATAGCCCAGTTCTTTTTGAAAGAATGTAACAATGCGGTTTTGAGTCTCGCGTTCAGGGTGAGCTGATTTTGTCATTTGGATTCCTCCTGGTTACAATAATGGGTTTTATCAAAATTCTGTAGATATTTTTTTAGCATAAAGCAGCAGAAATAAGGAAATGTATAAAACTTACCATTGAATCCAATGTTTTTTTTGCAAAGTTTTATTCCATAATGAATATCCGCATATTTTTCTTTCTCAATCAAATTATAAAGTGATTTTGTTGCATTGTCGCTGGCTTTAACTTCTACAGGAATCAAACCTCTCATATCCCTCACAAAAAAATCCATCTCCAAAGTTGATTTTTCATTCTTAAAATAATAAAGACCATACCCCTGTTTTACAAAAGCATCTGCTATTATATTTTCATAGATTGCGCCTTTATAGGTATTAAAGTTTCTATTCTGCCTGAAATCAATCTGAGCCTCTTCATCAAGAGAGGCAATCAAAAGACCTGTATCACGCCAATAAATCTTATAATCATTCGGTTTGTAATTTCCCTTAAGTGGAAGCTCCGGACTTTCAAGACAATAACAGATATTAATGATTCCGGCATCATTCAGCCAGTCTATAGTCCCAATGTATTCTCTGTTTCTAGCGCCAGGAGCAACTTTTGTAATTTGGTAACGCTTGTTTTCTTTTGCAAGAAAAACCGAAATATGATTATAAACATTCTTAAGCTTAGCCTTATCAAGCCCGAATGCATATTTTGTAATGTCATCTTCGTAAGATTTCAAAATCTGCCGCTGTTCCTGCAATGTACCGGAATAATTTTTATTGGTGATGAACATATCTACAACCTTAGGCATTCCACCCAAAGTTGTGTATTCCATAAAGTTTTCCATCCATACATTGTATTCAAGTTCGCCAAAAGGAGTCTGATTTATCATGTGTTCCAGAATGCTGTCTATTTGTTCCTGCTTATAACCTTTCGCCCAAAGGAATTCTTCAAAATCCAGTGAATACATTTCATAATCAGTTTTATAACCTACACTGACAGAAGTAATTTGATTGTAATTGATGCCCAAAAGTGAACCAGAGCAGATTACATCATATCTGCCGTCAATCTTAAAAAACTTAAGGCTCGTAGTGCAGTCAGGGAAAACCTGAATTTCATCAAAAAGAATCAATGTTTCATTTGGTATAAAATTCCAGTCTGGCCTTAAAAGAGTGATTTCCCTTATTATAGATTCCGGTGAATATCCATTTTTAAAAACCGTTTTAAACTGCGGATCTGTAATAAAATTGATTTCGATATAGTTCTTGTAAGACTTTGCAAAATTCCTTACAGAAAAGGTTTTGCCGATTTGCCTTGCACCTTTTATTACAAGAGGGAGCCTGTCTGGATTGTTTTTCCACTGAATCAAATAATCATCTACTTTTCGCCTAAGCATAATGACATTATAAACCCATTATTCACATTTTTCCAGTGTTTTTTGAGGTAAAAATCACATTTTTCCTGACATTTTAAGGATAATTTTCACATTTGTTAAAAAAAATTAGTATAAGGGAAAAAATATAATAATCATAAACAGGATACAAAATAATATGTGTAATATTTGCCTCTTGTATCTTTTAGTAAATATTATTGTCCAATAAAAAATTTTAGCAATCCGATTAAAATTAATAAATATATACCATGCAAGTTTATTCTTCTCAAATAAGGTCTCTTGTTCATTTTCTATATATTGTACATTCCAATATTTACCAAACATAAATACATATTTATTATTTAATAAATTATAGTATGTAGGAGTTATAGTATTCAAACAAACTGGCACACATAATTCGTTTATTTCATATATATCGATTCTATAAACAGATTGATATATATTATTATTCAAACAATATATATGTAGATATGGAAGTTCTGGAATTGAAATAATAGAAATTTCTCTACCAAATTGATATAATTCAACAACTCTCTGTATTATTCCCACAGTTGTATAAATCTTAATTAATAATTTTATATATGGAACTATATCTTTAATAGCTCTTATATACATTCGAGCAGGTTTGTTTGTGTTATAATTATCAAAGTAATCAGGTAAGTAAAAATTTATTTCAAAATTCCTTGATGGAAATTTTATAAATGGTTCGTTCGCTATTTTTCTTAAATACTTTTCATGAGATTCTTTCAATTTATCAAAAAATATAGAATGTTGAATCTTTGAGGTAAATCCTTTTATAATCTCTTTTTTATCGATAAAATCTGAAAAAATATCTTTTATTATGTCCATATCAATTTTATTAATATAACTTATTCAGCAGGCTTGAATACAGGCTCTATATGCTCTGGTTTATTACTATCCTGAATACATTCAGAATTTAATATTGATTTTTCGATTGTTGTATTTTTATCAGGAGACATTAGAAAAAGTGAAGCAACAATTACAAACAGCAGCATACCATAAACAAAACCCACAGACCAAGAGCACAAAGCCTTAAAAAATCCTTTCAAACCTTTTGCATAACTTTTCATAGGCATTTCATATACTTTCGGTTTGTTTTCTTTATCTTTTACAAAATCATTATACATTCCAACAAATTTATGTTCTTCTTGTAAGTACAATGTATCCAAAATACAAAATAGAACAATTGGAACAATACAAATCAAAATAAACAGTGCATTATTAGTTTGCGCAAATATAGCCAATAAAGCTGCAACAATCGCGATACACCAGCCTTTAGCCTGCGCAGAATTTGTATTCATTCTTGCTATGTTATCTTGCAGAAATTGTAAATATAAACGATCATCTTCTGTCATACTATTTCTCCTAGCTCACTTGCTTAACAATGTTATATTTGTCCCAATTGTTTTTTATTTCAATAGATTTTTCTATGTAATAATTTGGATTGTTCATGAAATCAGTCCATTTCACAGATTGTATATAGGAACAATCTCCAGCATATACATCAGATTTATCACAATCAATGAAATCAGGCTCTTTTATGTTAAACATATTCTCTGACAAAATTTTGAAAAACACCCAGTAAACAAGGTTCTGCAAGAACAATTCTGATAACAATTATTGTTTTTGATGTAATAATTATATGAGTCGTTTTTATCTGGCAAGACAACAGCAATCAGTGCATTCGGAGTTTTCTTTCTATCATTTCGATTAATTTCTTTAAGTGAATAAGAAATTTCCCAAGGAATCCATTGGTCATCTTCGCTTCCAGATTCTTTCATATTCGGAGAAATCATAACTATGGTAACAGAACTGTCGTATATTTTATCGCGAAGGTGAGATGCTATAGTTTCATCTTTGAAGTCGCTTAAATCTTCACCATCTTTTTCACCCTTATTGATATGATTTTCTCTTTCTAGTTTGCGTTGAAGAACATCTACATAATCGCGGACTTTGGTTGGCTCTAGAACTTCATCAAAAAGACTTTTTATCGGATACACATTTGAATCCATATATTTATATGAAATAAAAATCTTATTACCCATAAAAGAAACTCCTTCGAGAATCACCTTTTACATCCGTAGAAATTTGATAATTGACAATATTATCTTTATGCCTTACAGCACATTCAATATATCTCATTGGCTGATGAACAAAATCATCCCAGGTTACGCTTGGAATATATGATTCATCATTCATTGAAGGCATATATATTCCATGATCAGAAAGAAACGGATTATTAAAATTCCATCTGTTGTTCATGTTTTCTCGTATTATTGAAAAAACAGGATCTTCTCCATTACACCATTGTCCATCTGCTCTTTGATATGAAAAGGGTTCAGTAAAATAATTATATTGATGATTTCTGTCTGGAATTATTACTGCAAGAATAGCATTTGAATGGCTTGTCCTATCTCCTCTTGTCGTTTCCCTTAACGAATATGCAACTTCCCAGGGAATCCATTGTGAACGTTCAGAACGATATGGTTCTTTCATATTTGGAGAAATCATTACAATCGTTACAGAGCTATCATATATTCTGTCTTTTAATTTTTCCCAAATTACATCATCAGGTAAATATGACAAATCTTCATTGTCAGATTCGCCTTTATAAATATTACTTGTGTAATCAAAATAGCTTTCTAGCCTATCGACATAATCACGAACAGTGCTTCTATTAAAGGAGAACCTGCTTAAAGGATCTGAGAGAGGATAAATACTGTCATCAGCGTATTTATAGGATACGAAAATCTTATAGCCCATATCTTAAAAGATATGGAATTTTTACTTAAACGGCAAATTTTTCAATTCATCTAATATTGAATCCTAACTCTTATGTATTTTCTTTAACATTCTTTCAATCTTGTTTTTATTTTTTTTATAGAACAACTCAGAGTCAGAATTGTTCAATTTATATTCTATGACATGTATACCTGGGTAAACAGTACATTGCATGTTGAATTGTATAAATTGAGAATCCAATTTTTGATTATAAAATTCCAAGTCAACTTTATTATTTAATTGAGTATATACAGCTTTCTCAAAATACATATAGTTTATTAGATTTACATAATATAATGATAGTTTTCTGTTTTTCGGATTACCCAAGGGATATTCATATTTGAATCCCATTAAATAAAATGGCGGATAATCTTCATATTTACATTTACATCGTATTGTTAATGGAGCGTAAATTTTATTTTCAAAGAGATATTTACTAACAGGAAAAATAATTTTTGAATCTAAAAGATTCGCATATGCTCTATAAGAATCCATATTATATCCATTTACAAGAATCTTGAAAAATTCATAATACAAAAAGTATCTAGGATCATATCTAATTCCATTAATATTTGTGACTACATTGTTATGCTGATAATTTTCTTTTGGTCCCCCTAACTTACCTTGGATATAATCATATTTCTGATTTTTAATAATTGTCTTTTCTGGTAAAGAAACAGATTCTCTCGAAAAGAAAGCAATTAATTTCATAAAATGATAGATATTCGGAAAATATTTGTTATCCATGAAAGTTGTTTTTTTTAAATTGGTTTGAAAATATCTCCGAGGCTCTCTGAATTTTAATAAATATTTTGTATATTCTTCTACAATAAATAATCCAGTTGTAACTTCCATAGAAGCATTTGCAAATTCTGAACACAATGGTTTTATTTCTTTATAGTAATAATCTTGAATTTCCTTAAAATGCTGTGGAGTAGAATTGCTCTCTTTTGTATTTAATAGAACAGTCTGTACTTTTTCATTAAACTCACTATTCTTTTTTTCAATTTCAGAAATCTTGTCATTCAAACGATTCTCAGCTATCTTTTTTTTAATTGATTGAGTTCCAATAAAAACCGAAATAATTAGTGCTATAGCTCCAATAAGTGCTGAAACGACATCTCCAAGTATTGATTCAGGCTGATTTATTAATAAATCCAATTTTTGATTTATAGATTGAATTTGCTCAAAAATATAATACATTTTCTTACCTCAAATAATTATCCAAATATTTCATGTTTCAAGTCTTGATAAACATTTGTCTCTGGCGTAATCAATGGTGCCATTATATCTCTGAAAAAGGCATCTTTTGTATTACCGCCACGATTTAATTGTAAAATGCGTTTAATCTCAACAAATATTTCACCACTTGCAGACTTTATATCATCTGCTGCATTACCTCGTGAAATTGAACTTGCTAATTTTTGTTCTTTTATCTCTACAATTTTTTGATACTCATCTGATTTTCCTTCCTTATTACAAAGAAGTTGTAAAATTTCATCATCTAATAAATAACTTTCAATATGACGTTTAGAAAGAACTTTAATTCCTTTTTGTCTTAATTCAGCTACCTCTTCTGGAGTTCTTGCATCTCTATCAACTAGTTTAATTATTGTAGAATTACTTAAAACCTTGGAAATTATTTTCATACTAGTATTTTCTTCATTCTCAATTTCTGAACAAGAACCAACGGAAGTAAAACATACATCAGAGTATTCTTTTTCAAAAATCTTATGGTATATTTGGGCATCAAAATCTTTAAATTTTCTTCCTTGGGGATTTCCTTCACAAAAAACAATTGTTGAAGGTGCTATCAAATTTGATAAATCCCCAAATGCTAAATCTAAGAAACGCTTCCACATTGTTGTATCAATTTTTGATGGAGTCATGATAACTTCAGAATCGAAATCTTTATTATCAAAATCTAGAAAAACAACAGTACCTGGATTACTCTCTTCAAGTTCTTTTGCTTTTTTTAGCATTCCCATTGAATGAGTTGAGATCCAAAGCTGAGAATTATCTGGAACTAATGAATATAATTCATTTAACAGTTTTGACTGTAATGCAGTATGCATATGCGATTCTGGTTCATCAATACAAAAAACAGTATCTGTAAAATAAATTGATTTAATAATCAAATCTAAAAGCAAATCAAAAGCTGACTTTTCTCCAGCAGACAAATTTGCATAAGGAAAATCAGTTGCTATTCCTTTTGTAAAATAAAATGACCCATTTACTAAAGGATTTCCAATTGATGATAGTTTCAAATCTTCGAAAACATTTTGTAATGCAATTTGAATTTTCCCTATTAACTCTTTTCTTAGTTCTTCAACAGTTTTTTTGTTATTACGTTCTTCAAATAAACCTGACAAACTCGAAGAAATAAGTCTCTGATAATTTGATGACACAACAGAATCAGTTGACATTAGAGTTTGATGTTCAATTTGTTTTGTTGGATCATTTTGTCTACTCAAACTTGAAGTAATAAATTGAGGCTCATTTCTATAAGCAGACCTAAAATAAAAGGTTCCTTTTACTTGATCTGGGTTACTTTTATCAAAATGTTCATTGTAAAAATCAATTAATACTTTATTGAAATACCATTGTGCATTATGAGAATCTATTTTGTCTGATTTCTTGACGTAATAATTATATTCTCCACAGCTGCTAAAACCTTTTAATTTGTACCAATGATTAAATGCTTCGAAAAGAGAAGTTTTTCCACATCCATTGGGTCCCACCAAAACTACAAGTTTAGCCGACTCTGGAATACCCTTAATTAATAAATTTGTAAATCGCTTAAAGTCATTTATTTGTATTTGTTTTATTTTCACTTTATTTCTCCTCACCTACAACCTAATCTTACCCGTCAAGAGTTGTTGCATCATGGCGGTCTTGAGGTTGATGTATTTTTCTAGTTTTGTGTTTAAGGTTTCTATTTCTTTGTCCATGCTGGAAAGAACATTGGCGATGGCGGTTTGTTCTTCTTTTGATGGTATGAGAACTTTTACATTCTGAATTGCCGTCCGTGAGATTGCAGAAACTTTTGTTCCTGTGATGAACGGTAATAATTGATTATGAAAAATTGCTTGATTCATAAAATAACCTAACCATTTAGGAGCGAAATCATCTGTAATTTTACGACATAAGAAGGTATGTAAACCAGAAACAATTTTCTTTTCTCCAAGATTAAAGACTTCAACAACTTTACCAACTGTTTCATCTTCAGCTGTATCAGCGATGATAATATCACCTTCTACAATTCCATATTTTGAAAATTTAACATTTATTCCTTCATTTATAAATGGAATAGTTTCTTTAGAGCAGTCTAAAATACTTGGATATTTTATTAGTACATCTCCGTAGTGTACATTTTGATATTTACCTTTTGAATCATTTAAGCAATCTCTTGTAAAAGTATTATTAGGTCTGAATTCAAAAATCTCACCCAAATTCTTCACTTCCCAGTCTTCAGGGATGGGGCCGAGTTCGGTTTGTTTGTAGTTTGTTGATTTTGCAAAACCTGGGAGGCGTTTTTTGCCGGTGAGGAGATTTTGCATTGTGCCCTGTTTGATGTTCTTTTTCTTTTGAATGAGTTTTTCTGTTGTGGAAATAAGTGCATCTACATCGGAAAGGGCTTTTGCGATTCGTTGTTGTTCTTGTATAGATGAAGGTATATTGATATAACAAGTTCGGACATCTTCTTTATTTAATTTTGGTTGAGCAGAAGACGCTGCTTTTGAAATCAATTGATTATAAACAGCTCCATGAGAAAAAGCATAATATGCAAATGTATTATCAATTTTTTGATTAAAAAATTTAATTAAAAACATGTTAGGGCCCAAGGTGCCTCTAAACATTAGATTTTCTGGATAAATAAATGAAAATCCAGCATAGGCTCCAACATTTGCTAATAATAATTCTCCTCCATGTAAAGAAGATTTCTTTAAGAAATCATATGAATATTTTGAAACATAAACTCCTTCATTAGTAAAATTCGTTCTAATATCAGTTAGCCTAATCAAACGTGCATATGAAGGATATTCTAAATAACGTACATTTCTTGCTAAACTTTCAAATGAACCATTTGCTGTATAGTCAGTTAAAATATCTATTAAATCTCTTAGAGTATGTTCCTTCCAATCATCAGGAATCAATCCTATTTCCGTCTGCTTCATTTGTTTACTCTCCATTCGCCGCCTTTTGCTCCGCCTAGCCGTTCAATCATTTTTGTTTCTTTCAGTTTGTCGATATGTTTTTGGACGGCACTTGGATTTATGCCCAGTTCACCGCAAAGTTCTTTTCTTGAGATTTTTGGATTCTGTTTTATTAATTCTAGAATTTTCAATGTGGTTTCTGACCACTTTTTCTGACCACCCACGCTTATTTTCTGACCACCTTTAATGTCGTCAGATTCCATCGAAGCCTTGTATTCATCTATCTGCTTCTGCAAATTATCCACATGATGATTTATCATAAAATCTATGAAATCCTTTGAATCATCTTTTTCCTGACTTTGCGCAAGGCTCTGGATGTATTCGGCTCGTTTTTCTTTTTTTACGATTGAAGGAATACAGCCGGCTTCATACTGAATCATGTTCATGACAAGACGACTCATTCTACCATTACCGTCTGCCCACGGATGAATTGAAACAATGTGGTAATGAGCTTCAAAACTGAGTTCGTAGAGTTTGTGAATGTCGTTTTTATCAACAGCCTTTCGTTCAGCATTGAGCCAGTTACAAAATTTCTGCAGTCTGTCAGGAACCTTCTGCCAAGCAAGATAGGATTTCCCGCCTCGTCCCGCACTTACATTCAAAAACCTCAAGTCCCCCTTTGCAGAAGAAAAGTCTCCGCCAATCGTTTTATAAGTGGAGCCGGTATTTTGCATAACAAGGGTGGCAAGGCTACATAAAAGTTCGATTGAAAAATCTGCGTGGGATTTTGCATAAATAAAACTCTGCTCATAGGCCTTTTTTAAATCGAGGTTCATCAGCTGTTCCGCCATAGGCTTGTTCGTGCTGATTCCCTCGTCGAACAAAAGCTGATTTTCTATTTCGGTAACAGTTGAGCCTTCTATTGCAGTTGAATGGGTGATAATTGAATACAGATAGAATTTTTCATAATCAAGCTGCTGATTTATTCCAAGAGAAAGATACTCGTTCACTGTTTCAATTAGGTTCTGCTTCATCATCTGCTCCTACAACTTAAATCCCATCTGAGCAAGATGAGCGGAAACTTCTTTTTCTTCTTCTGCAAGTTTTGCAGTGAGTTCTGGCAATGTGTTTTCGTATCGCTCGTAGAGTTCAACAATTCGTTTTGTAAGATGATTTGCAACTGTTACATAAAGGTTCTGGATTCCCTGGTCAATTGTTTTGTACCATTTGCGGTTTACAAGAAGGTCTGTTATTTCTGTGTCGGTAAAAGTGTCGTAGCGTTTGCGGCAGTTTTCGTCCAGCTTCTTTTTGAGGTCGGCAATTGTTTTCTTTTGTGATTTTATAGAAGCTTCATAAGCCTTGCACTTTTTAAGAATTTCAACTTCCTGCGAAAGTTCATCATTTTCTGTATTTTCCTCAATGAATTCTTCCAGCTCACTTTCTGTCTGACTTAGTTTTTCTTCTGCTTCTTCTATTTCTTTCTGTTCGGTCTCAAAAAAAGCATCAAGAACAATCTGCTTTGGAATAAGGCGGCCTTCCCAGCCGATTACTTTTGGTTCCTTTGGCTTTTTTTCTTTTGAGGAATCTTTCTTTGACTTTTTGCTTTCTTTTGGTTCTTCCTTTATATCATCAGTTACTTTTGCAAGCTTGTAACCAAGTTCATCCTGAATGACAAGAAGGACATCATCATTCATTGTTTCGTTCCAGTAAGCAAGAAGCACCTGATAAACATCATATTTATCGAGCAGTTCGAGTTTGGTGAACTTAGAAAGAATTTCTTCTGAAAGTTTTAGGATGATTTCTTTGTTTGAATCTGATGGCTTTAGATTTGTAAGAATTGGATTTGCAAATGCCTTCCATTCTTCAAAGGCTTTATTTACCTTTTTGTTGTATTCAAGAAATTCTGCATTTTCTGTGATTGTCTTGTGAACATCATCTTTTTGGATGAGAAGTTTGTAAAAGCCTTTTCGTCCTGTGTATTCACCGAAGATTTCTTTTTTAAGATTTGGGAATACGTTCCAGAAGTGAGGAATATTGTCTATATCTTCCTGCGGGATTCCACCGTAAAGATGAGCCTCAATGCTCTGCAAATCTTCTTTTTCGCTTGAATCGATGTAGCGAGGAATATTCAGATTATAGGCGTTCTTTTCGATGACTTCTGCAAAGGGAACAAAACGGCTGAAGCCTGGAACTTCGGTCATTGAATTAAAGGTTGTTACGATTTTGTAAATATCCTGCTCGCGAAGACGGTTTTTATCCCCGTCTTTTATAAAACCGTGGCTGGCATCAATCATAAAAATGCCGGTACGATTTGCTGTGTTTTCTTTATCCAGAACAATGATGCAGGCTGGGATTCCAGTTCCATAAAAAAGGTTTGCAGGAAGTCCGATTATTCCTTTAATAAGATGACGGTCGATTATGTTCTTGCGGATTGATTCTTCTGCATTTCCGCGGAATAAAACTCCGTGGGGAAGAATTACAGCAGCTTTACCAGTGTTGTTTTTCATTGATTTGATGATATGCAAAAGCCATGCGTAGTCTCCGTTTTTCTCTGGAGGAAGCTCGTCATAATCATCAAAGCGGCCATAAGGCTTTAAACCGTCCATCCAGTTTTTCATGCTGAACGGCGGATTTGCTACGATGTAATCGAACTTTCGGAGCTTGGTGTCATCATTATCATCCTTATACCATGGGTCAGAAAAAGTGTTGTCTGAATGAATTTCTCCGGAAGGAATGTTATGAAGGACTACGTTCATTTTTGCAAGACCGGCGGTGGAAATATCTTTTTCCTGACCGTAAATTGCAAGCGGAAATGGAGCTTCATTTGCGGCGCGAATCAAGAGTGAACCAGAACCACAGGCCGGGTCATAGATTGTTGCGTTTTTATCTGTACAATTTGATATGTCGATTACTTTTGCAAGAATGCGGCTTACTTCGGCAGGTGTATAGAACTGTCCCTTGCTCTTTCCGCTGGCGGTGGCAAAGTTTCGCATAAGATATTCGTAAGCATCGCCGATAAGGTCATCATCTTCTGCCTTGTTGTTTTTAAAATCAAGTTCCGGTTTTTGAAAAATGGCAATAAGACCTGTAAGCTTGTCCACCATTTCATCGCCCTTGCCGATTTTTGATTCATCGTTAAAGTGAGCGTTGTTTATGATTCCTGTAAGATTGTTTGCTTCTGCAAGCTTTGCAATGAGCTTGTCTATTTCCTCACCGATGTTTTTGTTTCCTTTTAAGACAACAAGGTCTTCAAAACTTACGCCTTCTGGAATTGCGATTGCGCCGTAAGGGTCATCTTTGTATTTATCTGAAACATATTTTACAAATAAAAGTGTCAGAATGTAGTCTTTATATTGAGAGGCATCCATACCACCGCGAAGCTTGTCGCAGCTTGCCCAAAGTGAACTGTAGAGTTGTGATTTTTTAACTGCCATTTATTTCTCCAAAGGAATTATCTGATTATTTATTAACTTCATTTATCACGCAAATATCCCCAATATCACAATTGAGAGCCCTGCAAATTTTTGCAAGACTGTCCATTGAAACATATTCGCCTTTATTCAGTTTGGCCAGAATATTTGTTGAAATTCCAGCTAGAGGGATTAAGTCCGTTTTGTTTTTAATTCCTTTTTCGATGAGCCGGATCCATAGTTTTTTATAGTCTACCTGCATGGATAATCATTATACCATATTTTTTTGGGATTTTTGTTAAAATAAATCACGATAAGTCAAAGTTACTTAACTTTGATACTTAAAAAAACGGGGCTGTCCAAAAAGAAATGGGGCAGCCCTAATTATTTTAAATTTACAAGAGAATTCAAATCTGCTAAAATTTAA
>OIYR01000203.1_pt1 | contig 34575 bp, 28 predicted proteins | sample 1588221 | NCBI WGS metagenome assembly OIYR01 (sample SAMN03283292) | human gut metagenome | biome: human-associated habitat; material: feces | host: Homo sapiens | place: Peru | collected 2012
GAGTTCTTTTCCTTTAAATGTAGCAAGTACTTTGTATTCTTCTATATTTCCTATTTGCATTACTTCTTCTAGTAATTCTTTAGCTAAAACATAGTTTTCAGTTCTACCTTCTTTTTTTCCTTCTACCAAAACATAGTCAAACTCTGGGTTTAAAGTTATAGCTTGATTTCCAGGTAAAGTCCAAGGTGTTGTTGTCCATATTACTACATATGTATTGTCTAAAGATACATAGTTTTTAAATAAATCTTTATCATCTTGTACCTTAAATTTTACATATATTGATGTTGAAGTATCATCTTTATACTCAATTTCAGCTTCAGCAAGAGCTGTTTCACAATCACTACACCAATATACTGGTTTTAGATCTCTGTAAATGTATCCCTTTTTGTACATATCTCCAAATACACCTATTTGTTTTGCTTCAAAGTCTTTGTTAAGTGTAAGATATCTTTTTGATTTATCCCTATAATCTCCAAGTCCACCTAATCTTTCAAATTGTTTTGCTGTTCTTTCAACTGCATCTAAAGCATATTCCTTACAAATTTCTCTAAATTTAGTTATACCAACATCATCTTTAGTTATTTTTTTATCTTGTTGAACTTTTTTCTCTATTGGTAGACCATGTGTATCCCAACCTGGTACATAAGGTGCATAATATCCATTCATTGTTTTATAACGAATTATTATATCCTTTAAAATTTTATCTAGTGCATGACCTGCATGAATATCCCCATTAGCATATGGAGGCCCATCATGTAACACAAATCTTTTACCAGTATTTTTATTTTTCTCTAATGCTAAATAATATATTTTTTTATTAATAAAGTTATCAAGGATTGCTGGTTCTTTCTTTGTTAGATTTCCTCTCATTTCAAATTCAGTTTTAGGCAAATTTAAAGTTTTTGAATAGTCCTTTTTTTCTTCCATTTTTATATCCTCCTTAAATTTAAAAAAATATATAAAAAACGCACATACCTGTATACAAAGGTTACGTGCGAAACTATCTATACCTTATATATACAACATACCAACATATGTGTCCTTTATTACGTAAGGAATACGGCGACGCTTACTATTATTTCAGCTAGCAACTCGGAGATGATTTTCACTATAAGTTAATCTAACTAGGCTTTCACCGTCCCTAGCTCGCTTTATATTTGGCTTATAATTACTCGTTCTCGTCATAGTTTTTATATATTTTTTATTTCATAACACTATTATATCACAAAGATTATATTTTAACAATAGAAAGTAAATTTTTATCAAATATTTCTAAAAAATCTTTAAATATATTTTTAATATATTACCTGATAAAATCCTTTTTTTATATTTATACAAAATGAGAATAAATAACATTCTATTACTTTCAATTTTATTTCTAACTAGAAAATATACTTCTTAACATATTATCAAAAATTATAGCTAGGTACCCCATTGGTAAAGAAAAAATATATGTGAAAAATGGAAATAAGTAAATAATATGTTTGTATTCATTATCTATTTTTTTATTAAAACCAACATATAATGCAACACAAGATACGAAAATAAAATGCCAAAATCCTGCAAGAAAATAAGGGAAAAATAAAGAGAAAAAATTATATCCATTCTCTATACATTCCTGTGCATTCTTTTCAAAATTACACTGTCCAATAAAAAATTCAAATAAAAATAGTGATATAAAATATAAAAATATAATACAAATTTTATTTTTTATTTTTTTTGACATTATATTTTTATCCCTCCAAGTTTTCTATTTTAAATTGTATTATAACTTTATATTCATTAACTACATACATGATATTAAACGCCTCTCATTATTTCAACACTATTAATCAAAAATTTTTTTATTATTACTCATTAACATTGATATGTTTTTCCCATAATTTTCTTATATATTTTAAAGAAAGTGTAGATAAAGTAAAACCTATTACAGGGACAAGTGAACTTAAAAATACATTATCATAATTCTTTATAAAATAGGAATATATAATCACGATAATGTATGTTAAAACACAAATAAACGCTCTCCTAGTAAAACTTGTTTCCCATTTTTTGTCTAGTTCTACTCTTTTATTCCTTTTTTTTATACTTTCTATTTCTTTTTCTAAATTTTTTTCCATTTCTTTACCATCCTATTTATATTAAATATGCTGCATATAGTGGAACTGACTTAATATTATTTTCAAATCCAAAATTCCTTTTTGAAATTCTTATTGCATATTTAGGTGAATATTTTTTCATATAAATGTATAAACTTTTTGATTTGTTATGTTCTGATGTTTTGACTTCTATAGGAATTATATCACCATTTTTTTGAATCAAATAATCAACTTCTGCTTTTCCATCAGATTCCCAATAATATAAACTATAATTATTACTTTTTAAAGAAGTTGCTATATAATTTTCAGTTACACCACCCATAAATATATTATTCAAATTATCTCTATTCATAGTATTAAGTCCTATTTTATAACTTAATAGTCCTATATCATTCATATATAACTTAAAAGAAGATACATCACTATATATATTTGGCGGTACATCTCCCCTAGTTGTCTTATCACATTTTAAAATAATGCCTGATCTTATTAACCAGTCTATAGAATCACCAAATATAGAAGCTCTTGCACCCTTTTCAATTGCACTATATTTAAACTTTTTATTATCTTTAGCAAGCTGTGGTGCAATTGACTCATAAGTAGAAATTGTTTTTATCCCTTGTGACTTATCTGAATACTTCACCATGTCAGATGTATATGTTTCAATTATAATTCTTTGTATTTCTCCATAATTTAACCCTTGATTTCCTTCAAGACTTTTTACATAACATTCCACACTAAGTGGCATACCACCTACTAGCATATATCTATCGTACAGTTCTAAAGCTTCCTTATGAAAACCATCTTCCAATGGTATATTATTATTAAAACTTTCTTCTATTTTTTGAAGCAATATATTTTTATTTAAAGCCCATAGAAATTCCTTAAAGTCCATAGGATACATAGTTTTTGTAATAACCTTACCTACAGGAAATGAAAAGTTAATTGAATTAATATGAACACCTAATAGTGAACCTGCTGCTACAACATCATACTCTTTTGCATCTTCAGCAAAGTATTTAAGTGAAGTAAGTGCTCTATTACAAGTTTGAATTTCATCAAAAATTATTAAGGTCTCTTTTGGTATAATTTTTTCATTATAATATTCTTCCAATATATTAATAATATTTTTAGGAGATATGTTATCTTCAAAATATGGTAATAAATTTGATTCTCTTTCAAAATTTACATAAACCGTATTTTTGTAATTATTTTTTCCAAACTCCTGCAAAACCCAAGTTTTTCCGATTTGTCTTGCACCATACAAAACTAATGGCATTTTATCTGACTTTAAATTTTTCCATGCTATTAATTCATCATATATTTTTCTTTTCAAAATTATCACCTATATAAATTATACATATATTTTTATATTTTGTCAATAAATACATTCCAAAAAATGTACTTTTTTACACTTTTTGGAACCAATAAATGTATTTTTCTACATTTTTTAGAATATATTGATTTTTTTACAACTTTTTTTAAGAAGTTCTATTTGATATGTATCATCTAAAATAGCCTCTTTACTTGCTTTTATAACCTCATCATACTCAATTTTTGAAAAGTCAATTTCATAACCACACTCAAGCATAAGTTCACGAATAAATTCACGTATAGCTCTTCCATTTCCCTCTCTAAAAGGATGTATTACATTAAGTTCTGTCATAAGATATGAAATCATTTTTATAAATTCATCAAAATTCATTTTCTTAAACTCTTCTAAATTTATTTTACTCATTACACTTTTTAGATTTTCTTCTATATATTCATACTGTGAAAAGACAAAGTTTTCTTTAATAATATTTTCAAGTCTATACATACCTGCAAAATCGTAAACATCACAAAAAAGATAGCTATGAATGAATTTAAGTCTCTTTTCATCAAATACTTTAGGAAATTCCACCTCATTAATAGTTGCAAGTTTAAAGGCAACCATTTTTCGTTCATACTTTTCAAATTTCTTCTCATCTTTAATATCTAGTTTGTTTACAAGTACATCCGTACCTTTGTATGTATACCTTGAATTTATAACATCATACATATACTTCCCTCTTTACATATTTTTAAATTCATTTTTTATAATTTCTATTCCCTCTTGTTCAGTTATTTTGTTATCTAAAAAACTATTTATTAAATCTATATCACTTTTATCTAAATTCATTCCTTCAAAGCCCATACTTGCTTTTATATTATTTATTATTTTTTCATTTTCATTTAATACATTATCCAATTTTATCACCCTACTATATTACAATAAGTGGTATAGTTGTTTCTTTTTTAGTAAGTCCAGAGTGATTCCCTTTTGTATTTAAACAATCTTCTATGTTTATTTTGTCGCATACCATAAATTTATCATTTACAACTATTCCTATATATTCACCTAAATTTTCTTTAGCCTTATTACTTAATTTAGTATTTCCAAATATTTTATATTTTTCTATCTCTGATTTTTTTAATAAAATTACATCTTTATTAAATTCACTTAAAAATTTTTCTTCAAATTCTTCTTTTGCTTCATCCTTTACAAAGAAGCTTATCATTCTTGTATCTATACTTGGAAGTGCATAAAAATATTTAGTGTAATCCGTATTTTGATTTAAGTACATCATACTTACCATATCAACTTGTCCATGATCAGCTATCACAATTACTTTTACATCATCATTATCGTTCTTTATAAATTTTATACCATCTTCAACTTCAGATATAATATTTTTAACTTCTTGACTATTTACTCCATACATATGAGAGGCAGCGTCAAGTCCATCAGTATATAAATAGCTAAAAGACGTATCTGAATTTTTTAGTTTTTTAGACATGTTCATAAAACCTTCTCTAACAGAATAAAAGCCATGAGTACTAGCTTTACTGCCTGAGAACATTCTAGAATAACTAGATGATATTAATTCCCTAGGCATTGAAATATTAACAGTAGTATTTAATTTTTCAAATATACTTTCAAATTCAAATACTTCTTTTATATTAATTCCTTTATCTTCAACTTTCTTCCCTGTTTTTCTTTCAACCATAGGAAGTGGACAGTAATTTAAGTTTTTTCTTCTTAAATACTGCCACCATCCAAAAATTCCGTGTTCTGATGGATACTTTGCACTACATACACTTGTAAGTACACATGCTGTTGAAGTTGGATTTACTGTTCGTATACCTGTCATTAAATTTTTCTTTAATATTGAACTATCACTTAATTCATTTACTTTATAATACCCAAATCCATCTACAAGAACAAGTAATACTTTTTTGCTATCTCCTATATATTCTTCTAACCTTTGATACTTTTCTTTTTGAATTTCTTGTTTAACTCCAAATTTACTTGATAAATATTTTATTAAATCTACTATATCTATATCATTATAACTAGTATCTGAAAGGTAATTATTTAATTTTTCTATATTTTCTTTTAAATTTTGCATAATAGCTCCTTTTTACTTAATACAAAATGTTTATTATTGTTAACTACTAACACAAATATTTTATATATTTTTAATATATATGTCAATACTAAAAAATAAAGTTTCACGTTTTTGATACATAAAATTCAGAAATTTTTCACGTTTTTAATACATATAATTTTAAAAAGTTTCACGTTTTTGATATATATAAATAAAAAATGAGATGATTTTTCTATTCATCCCATTTCACAAATTTAATAAACCATGATTTATTCTGAAATAAAAGTGAGCTTTTCATGATCAGTATATTCTTTAACATATGATCTCTTTGTAAAGAAAAAATATCTAAACCTCATTATATTGTAAGTCTAAACATTTTAAATATTTACGCAGCTATTTTTTTGAGAATATAAATGTTGCGATTTTTCCTACTACTGGTAGTTCAGGTTCTTCATCTTTATTACTTTTTACAATACTAATAATTGCTAAAACAGCATATAAACCATATAATATTTTTAAAAAGAATGATATACATACAGGAATAAAGTTATATATTGCATCCAATAACATATATCCTACTACTATAACAATTACATGTGCTGTATGAATTTTGATATTTCTTTAATTATCTTTCATTCCAAATAATACAATAATCCTCCAACCATGAAAAAACGTAAGCTAATATACATTTTTCTTTTTCACTCATTTTTGTTTTTCTTCTTAAAGATATATAAAGCCCATAAATATAAGTAATAAAATACAACTAGTGGAAAAACCAAAATAACCTTATGATTAAAATTATATGCCGATGCAAATTTAAAATGTAATAATGATAAAAAAGCTCTCGTCATACCACAATTCCAACATTCTCTTCCACTAATCATTTTTATTAAACATATATTGCTTAAAAATTTTGAACCAACTGGAATATTATATAACACAATTAATAATATTATATTAAATATTAAAAAAATTATTATTTTACTTATTTTTGATGTAATTTTCATCTTTATCTTTAAAATTTCCCATTACAATTGTTATTATATCTATAAGTGTCCATATTCCACATCCACCTAAAGTTAGCAATTGCAAAATACCAGTTCCAATTTTTCCAACATAAAATCTATGTACTCCTAAATTTCCTAAAAAAATACTTAATAAAAGTGTTGTTAACCAATTTTTTTGACTATTCATAAATTCACCTCCATTTTTTAAAATTCAAATGCAGCACCATTAGAAATTTGATAATTATCTACTTATATTACTCCATTTATATATTACGGAATAACAGTAAATTTTATTAAACTCTTTGGTCTACATATACAACAATAATTGCTCTCAGTTTTGTGTCTTTAAAATAAATTAATATTAATACCTAAACAGCTATAAATTCTATAAATATCATCCCATTATAAAAATATTGTACATTATAGAAATTATCTTTTTATATTTTAAACAATAATCGCAAAACAAGACATATTTCTCATAAACAAATTATATATTATATTTTTAGGATAGTCAACCCCTTTAGTTTATTTTTAAGAAAAAGCATTACTATTCAGACTAGAAATATAATAATTAACAAATAAAAAAGTAATTACACATTGTAATCGTTTCTTTATTAAATATATTTTTTATTAATTTCCTTACAATGTTTTTTAATTTTTATTTTCTAACTTTTACTTATTTTCGTTTTTTTATACATTTTTCTTGAAATGATAAAAATTGAAGGAAAAAATTTTCGCTCCAAAATCATGTTGCTTTTCATTTATATTCTAAATTCAGATTCTTTAAATCTATTAACTACCCTATCTTTTCCAAGTATTTTCATTATTTCATATATATCTGGTGTATTGTGCCTATTTGTAACAGAAGTCCTTATTATGTCTGAAAAATCCGCTATATTTCCTACAAAATTATCTGGATTTTCTTTATACTCTTTCATATTAGTACAAAATCCAAGATTATTTGCAAGTTCTTTCATTCTGTTAAACCAAGTATCTTTATCATCATTTTCATTATATGCACTAGAATATTTTTCTATTACATCTAAAATAACTTCTTTAGTCAATTTATCTGTAATTCTAAAGTCATATCCTTCTTTTATATCTTCTTTAAAATACTCATCAAAGAAATAAAAGAAAGTAGGTATAATATCTTCCCATTTATATATATCTTTACGTATTTTTTTTGCTCCATCTCTTTCTAAAGCAAAGATTTTTTGGCTATAAGCCTCATCTTTTGAAATTAGGTTATATACTTCTTCGTTATATTTTTTTGCCCAATCAAGAACAGCTTTTAATACTTCATCACTATTCATTCTTGATATTACTTCTTTTGATACATCATTTAATTTTACATTATCAAATAACGCACCTGAAGTATTTATCTTTTTTAATTTAAGTTCAAATAAATCATTACTTTCATTTTTATGAGCTCTTTTCCAGTTTTCAAAATCTGAATTAATTAGAGTTAAAAGATATTCATTTACTGATTCTACTGGATATCCTGCTTTTAAGAAATATGATACAGCAGCTTCACTATCTTTTCTTTTACTAAGCTTTCTTTTAGATGTTCCATCTAATTTCATTATACTTGGAATATGTACAAACACTGGTGCCTTAAATCCCATAGCATAGAATAACTCTAAATGAATAGGAACTGAAGATACCCATTCTTCTCCCCTTATAACATGTGTTGTTCTCATAAAATGATCATCACAAACATGTGCAAAATGATAAGTTGGAAGTCCATCTGATTTTAAGATTACTATATCTTGATCATTTTGTGCAATATCAATTTTTCCCTTTATACCATCTTTAAAACTTACTTTTTTTAAGTGAGATCCATTTGATCTAAATCTTAAAATATACTTTTCTCCTGCTTCAATCCTTGATATATATTCATCAACTGATATATTTCTACATTTTGCATATACTGAGTAATACCCAGGTACAATTTTATGTTCTTCTTGATAATCATGTGTCTTTTGCAACATTTCTGGTGTACAAAAGCATGGATATGCAAGTCCTTTTAAAAGTAAATGTTTTGCACAAATTCTATATATTTTTTCTCTCTTACTTTGAGTATATGGACCATAATCACCAATTTCTTTTCCTTCTTCAATAACGCCCTCATCTGGTGAAATATTAAATTCTCTCATTTGGGTAGTCAAGTCTTTTACACTATCTTTTACTTCTCTTTTTCTATCAGTATCTTCTATTCTAAGAAAAAATACCCCACCTGTTTGATTTGCAAGTTTTTTATTTATAAGTGAAGTAAACAAGGCTCCAGTATGTAAAAATCCTGTAGGAGAAGGAGCAAAACGTGTTACGCACGCTCCTTCTTTTAAATTTCTTTCAGGATATCTTTTTTCTAAATCTTCTACAGTTTCTGTTACATCTGGAAATATTAAATTTGCAAGTTTCTCATATTTTTCTTTTAAATTTTCATCCATTTTCAATCACCTTAAATATTAATTTCTATTTTTATCTAAATCTACATCCATTAATATTGGAAGTATCATTGGTTGACGTTTTGTTTTAGAATATACAAAACGCATTAAGTTATCTCTTAGATTTGATTTTATATTAGACCATTCACGAATATTTTCTTTATCGCATCTATCAAGTTCATCTTTTGCAACTTCTTTTATTTCTTCCATTAAGTCTTCACTTTCTCTTACATAAACAAACCCACGAGTTACTATATCTGGTCCTGAAATTACTTTTGCTGTTTTTCTATCTAGCGTTACAACAACTATTATAACACCATTTTCAGATAATAACTGTCTATCTCTAATTACAATATTTCCAACATCACCAACACCAAGTCCATCTACAAGTATCATACCAGAAGGTACTTGAGTTGTAATTTTAGCATCATGTTTTCCAATTTCAAGAGTTCTACCATTTTCCATTATAAATATATTTTCTTTTGGTGTACCTGTTTCGACTGCAAGTTCGCCATGCATTTTTAAAAATCTATACTCACCATGAACTGGCATAAAATATTTTGGCTTTACTAATGATAACATTAATTTTAATTCTTCTTTGCAAGCATGACCAGATACGTGTACATCGGCAAGTTGATTGTATATAACTTCAGCACCTAATTTTTCTAGTTCATCAATTACTTTATCAATTGATTTTTCGTTACCAGGTATAGCAGATGATGAGAAAATTACTAAATCATCTGGTGTTATTTGAACTTTTTTGTGCTCACCTGCTGACATACGGCTAAGTGCAGACATTGGTTCACCTTGTGTTCCAGTTGTAATTATTAATAATTCTTCAGGATTATAGTTATTTATTTTATCTATATCAATAATAGTTCCTTCTGGTACTTCTAAATATCCTAGTTCTTGTGAAACTGCAAGAACATTTATCATACTACGACCAACAACTGATACTTTTCTGTTACATTTTACAGCAGCATTCATTATTTGTTGCATTCTGTGTATATTTGATGCAAATGTTGCAACTATTATTCTTTTTTTACAGTTTGTAAATATTTTATCAAACTCATGTCCTACTATACTTTCTGACATAGTATATCCGTCTCTTTGAGCATTTGTACTATCAGACATTAGAAGCGTTACACCTTCTTCACCAAGTTCTGCAAGTCTTGCAAAATCCATTGGTTTTCCATCTATTGGTGTATAATCTACCTTGAAATCTCCTGTATGCACTACTGTTCCAACAGGTGTCTTTATTGCAAGTCCTGCTGCATCTGCAATTGAGTGTGTCATTCTTATAAACTCTACCTTAAAGTGTTTTAAAGCTATAACGTCACGTGGTTTTACACATTTTAGCTTTGTACTTTTTTCTAAGTGATGTTCTATCAATTTTGCTTTGATTAGACCTAATGTTAATTTTGTTCCATAAATTGGTACATTTATTTTCTTTAAGAAATATGGTATTGCACCTATATGATCCTCATGCCCATGAGTTATAAATAAAGCTTTTACTTTATCTTTATTTCTTTCTAAGTATGTTATATCTTGAATTACTAAATCAACACCTAACATATCATCCTCTGGAAATGCAAGTCCGCAGTCTACAACTATTATTTCATCTTTATATTCAAAAACAGTCATATTTTTACCAATTTCATTCATACCACCTAGTGGAATTACTTTAAGTTTAGCATCTGCAAATACAGTAGGTTTAGATGATCTAGATACAACAGGCCTTGTATCCATATTTAAGAATTCAACATTTGGCCCTTTTTTTAATAATTTCTTCTTCGTATCCTTTACTAACTCCTTATTATTTAATACATCATTTTTATCTTTTCTATTTGTTCTTGTTGTTTTATTACCTCTAGAATTTGAATTATTTCTTTTTGTTAAAGGCGCAATTTGCCCCTTTCTTTTGTAATCCTTTTTTTCTTCCATTAAATTATTATTCCTCCTTTAATATTTACTTTTCAATTTACTTTAACCACGATCAATATATATTATAGTATTACTACTATTATATTCTAAAATATAATTTTAACACGAACTCAATATACATAGCCTATATTATACACCGAAAGCAAAAAAAAGTCAAATTAGAAAGTTGTCTAATTTTGACTTATAACAAAAATACAATTATTTTTCTATATACTTTTTATAGCATTTTCTGCATACTGCTTTATACATTTCATTTCCACCAACAACTATTTTTTCACCATCAATTATTGCTTTCCCATCTTTATATCTCATATTTATAGTTGCTTTTCTTCCACATTCACATATTGTTTTTATTTCTTCAATTTTATCTGCTATTGCCATTAATTCCTCTGAGCCCTCAAATAATTCGCATTTAAAATCAGATCTAAGTCCATAACATATAACTGGAATTTCTAAAAAGTCTACTACATCTGATAATTCATTTACATGTTTTTTAGTTAAAAAATTACATTCATCTACTAGAATACAATTTGGCTTTTCTAATAAAGATGATACATATTCATAAATATTAGTATCTTCATTTATTATATACGCCTCTCTTGAAATACCAATTCTAGTTGTAACCTTTCCTACTCCATATCTGTTATCTATACTTGGGACCATAAGTAGACATTTTTGGTTTCTTTCCTCATAATTATATGCAACTTTTAACAAATCTATTGATTTACCAGATCCCATTGTTCCATATCTAAAATATAACTTTGCCATATATACACCTCTTTATTAATAATTTTTTATCTATAATATCTTAAGAAAGGATCCTAAAAATTCTTTGAAATTTCAAAAAACTATTCTTTACCAGAATTTAAATTCCTTATTTCTTTAGCATTTTTATCAGATACAACTTTTTTTCCTGTCTTTCTTTCTAATTGCTCTCTTGCAACCCTGGCTATATTTCCACCTTCTATAACAGAATCTTGTGCTTCCATAAATCCTTTTTCATTTTTACTTTTTGAAATTTCTGTAGAAGATGTTTCTGCTAGCATATTAAGTACTAATTCCATATTAGTCATATTATCTCGTAAATTTTCCTTTTTTAAACCTTTTAAATTTTTATATTCTTTTACTGAATGTCCACTCCAAGCCTGCGTTAAAATATTTGTTAATATTGCAAAATCTTTTGCCTCGCTTATTCCTTTTTCTTTTAGTTCATCCGTAAATTCTTTTCTTATATCTATTGTTTTTAACCTTTGATTTATCCATTCTTCTGAATATCCTTTTTTTCTGTATATATCTAATGCTCTATTTATTGCTATTTCTGGATCATATGCTTCATCTATTCGTTCTTTTCCTACTTGAGCTAACCATAGTTTAAATGGTTCTGCTTTTTTCGATGGTATTGATTGTATTAAACGCAAAACTTGTTCCGTATTCATTACATCAGTATTATAATATTTTCCATCAACTGATTGCATTTTCAGTTGGTTAGTATCACTAACCAACTCACTGCCTTCTTGAATCAACTTATTTTTAAGCCATTTCCAATAATTTCTAGACTTTTGATAATCATTATCTGTTAAAACTGCAACCACATCTACAACTGAAAAATACCATTTTTCTTTTTCTTCATCCCATTTTGCTCTAATTTTTTTATCTTCAAATAATTTTAATTCATTATTTTGATCCATGATTACCTCTTTTCCTCAAATGTCTATTATTTCTAGACATTTTGGTTTCAAATTTATTTTCTACATTTATACCATATTTTTTAGTCTTTTTCAATACTTTTACGAAAATTTGTTCTTTTTTATTTACTTTTGAACTTTATCATTATTTTACATGATTTTTAGAAAAATATAAAGTCCTAAAAATTCACTTTTAAGACTTTATTTTCTATTTAATCAAATTTGTAAGAGAAAAAAAGAAGACAGTTTCAACTGCCTTCTCGTTGTTTTAACACTTATTTATTAACCATAGCTAAATTTAAATTATATATATTATTAGTTATAACCTATGCTTTTGTTCCACACTCTGGACAAAATTTTGAATCTGGATCAAGCTTATTTCCACAATTTGTACAGAATTTAGCTTCTACTTTTTTCTCACCACATTCTGCACAAAATTTACCTGTATTTTCAGTTCCACATTTAGAACATTTCCAAGAGTTATTTTGTGGTTTTTCCTCTGCCACCTCAGGTGTTGCTGGAGCTTCAACTGGAACTTCTGGTTTTACAGGTGTTTGAGCTTTTGTAGCAGCATCTTGTTGTGGTTTCATTGGAGCTGCACCATTTCCATTTGCAACGCCACCAAAAGCATTACCACTTGCCATATTCATCATACCTATTCCCATAAATCCATTTGCTGCACCATTTGAATTACTAGCTGCATTTTGAACAGCATTTGCATATGCACCAGTCATTACACCCTGTTGTTGATATGCATCTCCACCAATTTCATAATTATCAATTTTCTCTTTAGATTTATCATCTAGAGTTAAGCTTTCAACAATAAATGAAACAAGTGAAATACCTCTTTTTCTAATTGGTTCATCAAATACATTTTCATCCATTATTTTCTTTATTTCATCAGTTTTATTTGGAAGTTCAAGTACCTCTATTTTGTATTTATCACTTCCTAAGCTGTTCATTACATTAGAGAAAGCTCCTATAACTTCAGATCTCATTTGTTCTACTAAATCAGCTTTTCTATATACATCAGCTGTTCCAGCTATTTGTGACATAAATAGGAATGGATCTGAAATTCTGAATGTATATTTACCAAAACATTTTACTTCAACACTCATTGCAAGATATGAATTTGTTCTTGCATTCATTATTGGATGACCCCAATCTTTATATGGTACTGGAGCTGGTGTTCCAAATTTGTTATCTAATATTTCTTTTATATTGAAGAAAAATACAGCTTGTTGTTTAGCAGTTGCACCATTATATGTAAATCTTTGCCACATTTCTTTAAACATTCCACCAAATTGTCCTGCAAATAGTGATGGTGTTGATGAATCACTAAATGTGTATACTCCTTCTTCTGCAGATGCATCTACAATTCTACCATTATCATATATAATAGCACATTGTCCAGGTCCTACAATGACAGTACTACCATTTGAAATAACTCCATTTGGTGTAGTCTTTTTTACCATTAATACATCATTTGGCATATCTTCACATCTTATTGCCTCTTTCCATTGATCATGTAAAGTAGAGCCAACTGCTCCTACTGCTGCTTTAATTAATCCCATTTTAATTCCTCCTTAAATTAATTAAGGACTAAGCTAAATAACTTAGCCCTTATTTTTTTATTTATTATTTTATTCCTTCAAGTCCTGAAAGTACCCAATCATGTTCACCTGTTGTTATAACACTTCCGCAATATTCACATTGTCCTGCTGATGTTATTTCAGTTGGTGCTCCACAATTTGGACAGTTAGTTGTTGATTTGTTACTTGTTCCGGCATGAGTTTTTACTCCATTTTTTCTTACAAATGTAAGTTTATATCTCATATGCCAATCAGTATTTTTATTTCCTTCAACAACTTCCTTAGTTGTTGCATCTATAATATAGTCTTTCATAACAGCCTTTAAGTATACTTCAATAATTTCTTTATCTCCATCTACTTTATGACTCATTAATTCAGCTGATTCTACTGCAACTCTTTCTATCATGTTTATCCTGTTGTTATTAATATATTCTTGTAATTGTGCATTATGTTGTTCAAATAATTCATTTGATTCGAATGGTCTAATAATTTTCCAATCTCTTGCTGTCCATGCTGCTTGTAGTTTAATAAAGACATCTTTTGTCCAAGATAAGAATTTCTCTTCTGAGAATTCTGGATCAGTCTGTCTAATTTCATCTGCAATACCCTTCGTATTTGTTTTTATTGAATCTGTTGAACCATTTACTAAATTATTTAATGCATCAGTATGTTTATTGTTTGTTTTACCATTAGCTCTAGAAGTTACAAATATTGCTACTCCCACAATAATAATTCCTACTATTAGTCCCCATATTGAACCACCACTACTAGAACTTGAGTGTGAGCCTCCTGAGTGCGAAGATCCTGAATAACTAGAAGACCTACTAGAATGTGAACTACTAGAATGTGAACTACTAGATGATGATCCACTATTGTATCTATTTATATTTCCAACATCTGCAAATATACATGTGGATACAGAAATAACAGTAACAAGAACAAATACTGCTATAATCTTTAAAAAACTTTTCTTTTTCATTTTTACCCCCTATACAAAAACTATGACAAAATGTAACAATAATTTCATCTATTATAGTATATAATATTTTATTCTTTGTGTCAATTGATATGTATTTTTTTATTATTTTTTATACCCTACTTGTATATAAAAATATTTCCAAGCAAATAAATTTACTTGGGAATATTTTTTATTGTTATTTTAAATTAAAGAATGCATTTTTTCCTGCATATTCAGCTACAGATCCTAATTCTTCTTCAATTCTTAATAATTGGTTATATTTACATACTCTATCAGTTCTTGAAGGAGCACCAGTTTTAATTTGTCCTGCATTCATAGCAACAACTAAATCTGCAATTGTTGTATCTTCAGTTTCACCTGATCTGTGAGATACTACAGCTGTCATTCCAGCTCTATTTGCCATAGATATAGCGTCTATTGTTTCAGTTACTGTTCCTATTTGGTTAAGTTTTATAAGAATTGAATTTGAAACTTTCATATCAATACCTTTTTGTAATCTTTTTGTATTTGTAACAAATAGATCATCACCTACTAATTGTATTTTATTTCCAAGTTTTTCTGTAAGTAATTTCCATCCTTCCCAATCTTCTTCAGCAAGACCATCTTCTAAAGATATAATTGGATATTTAGATGCTAAATCTTCCCAGAAAGCAACCATTTCTTCGCAAGTATACATTTTGTCTGATTTCCAGAAATAGTATTTTCCTTCTTCACCTTTTTTCTTAGCTTCATCATACATTTCAGTTGCAGCAGCATCAATTGCAATTTTAAAGTCTTCACCTGGTTTGTATCCTGCTTTTTCAATTGCTTCAACTATTACTTGTAAAGCTTCTTCATCTTTAGATAGGTTTGGAGCAAATCCACCTTCGTCACCAACTGAAGTTGCAAGTCCTTTTGCTTTTAATACTGATTTTAAATTATGGAATACTTCAGCACACCATCTAAGAGCTTCTTTGAAACTATCAGCACCTACTGGCATTATCATAAATTCTTGAATATTAACACTATTATCTGCGTGTTTACCACCATTTAATATGTTCATCATTGGAACTGGTAAAACTTTAGCATTTACACCACCAAAATAGTTGTATAAACTTACTCCTAAAGCTTCAGCAGCTGCTCTTGCTACAGCAAGTGATACACCTAGTATAGCATTTGCACCAAGTTTTCCTTTATTTTCAGTACCATCAAGTTCAATCATTGCTTTATCTATTTCAACTTGATCTAAAGCATTCATTCCTTCTATTTCAGGAGCAATAATATCATTTACATTATCTACTGCTTTTGTTGTACCTTTTCCAAGATATCTTGATTTATCTCCATCTCTTAATTCTACTGCTTCAAAAGCACCAGTAGATGCACCAGATGGAACTGCAGCACGTCCTACAAATCCTCCTTCTACAATAGCCTCAACTTCTACAGTTGGATTTCCTCTTGAATCTAATATTTCTCTTGCATAAATAGATTCTATTTCTAAGTATTGTTTCATAAAAAATTCCTCCTTATTTTTTTATTATATATATATATTAACTATAGCAAAACTATAGCAAATAACAAATTATTTAATAGATTATATTATTTGGTAAAGCATTTTTTTTATTATCTTTATTAAGGTCATCTTTATTAGGTTCGCCCTCATTATTCACATTATCTATATCATTTTCAACAATTTCTTTTTCTGAATTAACACCATCTTGTAAAAAATCTGTAAATTCATTTTTTTCTTTATTTTCAGGTTTTACATCTTGTCTACTTGTAGTAACTTGTTGTTCATATTTACCTAATTCTTCATCACAAATTTCTTCTAAATTGTTAGATATACTTTTATCTGCTTCGTTATAATCTTCATATATATGTCCTACTGTATTTTTTACTCTATTTTCAATCTCATATATAACGTCTTCATTTTGTATACCTTTTCTTTCAAGTATTTGCCTTACTCTACTTTTAAATTCAGGTGCGTGAGTAAAATATTCATCTTGTTCAGCTTTTTCTTTTTTACTAATTTTGTCTTTTTCTTCAGAATATCTGCTAAAGAGTTCTTTATTTACATCATTAATTTCATGTTTTAAATCATTATTATCAGTATTTATGACTTCTTCTCTTCTTGAATCTATACTACAATTTAGTATATTATTAAACATATCTTCTTTTTCATCTAGGTTTTTATCTAAATTATACACCGTTTGCAAAGATTCATATATTACACCTTGCACATTTTCATCTACATTTTTTATGCCATAGTTATCGAGAATATATGGTACATATCTTTGAATTAAAATATCTAACCTTCGTTTAATTTGCAAATCATCTTTAGCTTTACCAAACAAATCCCTTACTTTATTTATGACACTTTCTTTTATTTCTTCAATTTGATTATTCTTTATTTCATTTTCATTCATATATAAACCTCTTAAATATTATTATATAGAAAGTTCTCTTAACTTTCTTCTCTCATCTCTTTTTTGAGCTTTTTCAGCTAATTCTACCTTTCTATCTTGAAATTCTTCCTCTAACTTTCTATCTATTTCCTGCTTAGATAAATTATCTAGAATATTTTTATATTCTTTTTCTTTTTCACTCTTCTCATATTTATATATAGAATCCTTTTCATCATTTATATAATATTCATATTCTGCAATATATAATTTATTTTCCTCAATCTCTTCATCCATTTCTCTTAATACAGTTTCAGCATCTTCTTTAACATTATATTTATCTAAAGCTCCATCGCAAAATTCCAAAATTAATTTATTATATGAAGTGTCATAACTTCCTGGAATATCTTTTGTATATCTTCTAGCAATATCTACAGATAATTTACAGAAAATTCTTACAAAAGTTTTTGGTGATAATTTACCAGTATTTAGTCTAGATTCTAAATCTCTCAATAAATCTTCAACATCATCCCTAATATTTGAATTTATAGCTTTTTTCATTTTATCTAGATCTAATTTTTTCTTTTTTTCTTTTTCATGTTGTTTTTTCTTAAATTCAGCATCTAGTTTTTCAAATTCTTTCTTCGAAATAAGTTTAAACCCTCTATGACCACATTTTCTACATCTACCATTAGAATATTTCCTCATTATTTCATCAACATATCTAAATTCAACTTTTTCTTTGCTTTTAGCTACATAACCACATCTTGGATTAGTACATTTTACATATATGTCAACAAGTTCAGAAAGCTTTTTTTCTTCTTCTTTCTTTTGTTCTTTCTCTTTTTCCCATTCATTCATCCAATAGGCAGTAGAACCAGTATCTTTAAGTGGATCATATTCTTCATCTTCCATGTCGTTATATTCCATCTAAAGCCTCCTTTATTATACAATTTTTCTGTTATAACTCTACCAAGCTTTCTCCTTTCATCTCAGATGGTTTTTCTTCTCCCATAAGTGCAAGAAGAGTTGGTGCTAAATCACAAAGTCTTCCATTTTTTAAAGATTTTACTCTATCTGATACAACTATAAGTGGAACATCAAATGTAGAATGTGAAGTTATAGCCTCACCAGTTTTTAAATCAAGCATATATTCACAGTTACCGTGATCTGCTGTAATTAAAGCTTCTCCTCCTACTTCCTCTAGTTTTGATATTACTTTACCAACACATGTATCCAAAGCTTCAACAGCTTCAATTGCCTTTTCTATAATTCCTGTATGTCCAACCATATCGCCATTTGCATAGTTCATGATTATAACATCATATTTTTTAGATTCGATTGCATCTATAATTTTATCAGTTACTTCATAAGCAGACATTTCAGGTTTTAAGTCATATGTAGCAACTTTAGGTGATGCAACAAGTATTCTATCTTCACCTTTATACTGCTTTTCTTCTCCACCATTAAAGAAGAATGTTACATGTGCGTATTTTTCAGTTTCGGCACATCTTACTTGTGTATATCCTCTATTTGATAATACTTCACCCAAAGTATTTTTTAATGCTTGAGGCTTGTATGCAACATGTACATGATTTAAAGTTTCATCATATTCAGTCATTGTAACAAAATATAAATTGTTCATTTTTACAGTTTCAAATTCACTAAAATCTGGTTCTGTGATTACCCTTACAATTTGTCTTGCTCTATCTGGTCTAAAGTTAAAGAATATTACTGAATCTTTATCCTTAATTTTAGCTATTTCATTTCCTTCTTCATCAGTAATTACAATTGGTTTTACAAATTCATCAAACTCTTGAGCTTCATATGAATTTTCAACAGCTTTTTGAACTGTTTTAAATTTATTACCAATTCCATTTACCATTGCGTCATATGCAAGTTTTTCTCTATCCCATCTTTTATCTCTATCCATTGCATAATATCTTCCAGCAAGAGTAGCTATTTTTCCAACACCAATTTCTTTTATTTTTTCCTCAAGTTCTTTTAAGTATTCTATAGCAGATGTTGGAGGTGTATCTCTTCCATCTAAGAAAGCATGAATATATACATTTTCTATACCTTGCTCTTTTGCAAGTTTTAGTAATGCGTATAAATGGGAATTATGAGAGTGAACTCCTCCGTCAGATAAAAGTCCCATTAAATGCAAAGAACTATTGTTATTTTTTACGTTCTCTATTGCTTTTAAAAATTCTTCATTTTTAAAGAAATCACCATCATTAATTTCTTTAGTGATTCTTGTTAAGTCTTGATATACTATTCTTCCTGCCCCTATATTTGTATGTCCAACTTCAGAATTCCCCATTTGACCTTCAGGAAGTCCAACAGCCATACCACTTGTTGCTATGTATGTATTTGGATATTTTGCTATTAATTTATCTAAATTTGGAGTATTTGCAAGTTTAAAGGCATTTCCTTTACTCTCATCATTTAGTCCTACTCCATCCATTATCATAAGTATGTATTGTTTATTTCCATGCATAATTTACATCTCCTCTATTTTTGCATTAGTAATTATATCATCTTTAGTCATAATTTACAATAGCTACAAAATCATTTTTAAGACTAGCTCCTCCAACTAAAGCTCCGTCTATATCTTCCATATTAAGTATTTCTGAAGCATTAGCTGGCTTTACACTTCCTCCATATAAAATTCTTACTCTTTCTGAAACACTTGCACCATATTTTGTTTCTATAGCTTTACGTATAAAATGGCACATTTTATTTGCATCATCACTACTTGCTGTTTTACCTGTACCAATAGCCCAGATTGGTTCGTAAGCAATTACAATATTTCTTTTTAAATCATCACCTAGTATTCCATCTATACATTTATCTAATTGCTTTGCTACAACGTCAAACATTGTACCATTTTCTCTTTGTTCTAAAGTTTCACCAACACAAATTATTGGTTTTATATTATTTTCAAGTAATTTTTTTACTTTCTTATTTATCATTTCATCTGTTTCATTAAATATACTTCTTCTTTCACTATGTCCTACTATACAAAAATCTACAAATGCTGATACTAACATTGGAGCTGACGTTTCACCAGTATATGCACCCTTATCTTCATAATATACGTTTTGTGCTCCAAGATGTATATTTGTATTTTCAAGTAATTTTGATACTGTTCCAAGTGCTACAAAATTTGGACATATTGCAACATCTACAATATCTGTATTTATTCTATCTTTTATACTACTTACAAAAGCTTCTGCCTCTGTTATTGTATAATTCATTTTCCAATTTCCAACTATTAATTTTTTTCTCATTAAAACCACTCTCCAATTATTTATATACTTATACATGTATATATTTATATTTTAACACCAAATTATATTAAAAACAACTTTTAATTTAAATTTGTATAAAAATTGAGTGTATTATGGTTACTATTATAGTTCCAAATGAATTATTTTCTTTATAATTACCTCAATTGAATATTTTTTACGTAAATGTACTTTTTATTCAATAACATTATATTCTATTATTTTACTTTAATTTTCTATTTTTATCCACTTTTTTAGAGTCATAACCAAAGTATTAATTCCTATTTCATTTTTATTTATATAACAAACCATGCTAAATATTTTAAGAAAAAATGTAAAATGAAAATAGGACAAATTTCAACTTGTATTTGAAATTTGCCCTATTTTTTAATTTGTTATAACAAAATTACTTACTGTAGCATCACTTATCCAATTAGGTTCTATTTTTTTACTGCTAAATTTAAATTTTAATTTACCTTTATTATCTACACTCCAAGTTCCATTCCAGTAGGTTGGATTATCCATTTCTATAATTGAAAAATTATTATCTGCTAGATTTCCATTTAATTTTGATATTAAGTTTTCAAATGATGTATCATCTAATGTAGAATTATTGATAATATACATACCTATTTTTTCTTGTATTTTGTTACAATCATCTATAAATTTATTTTTATTTTCATCTTTGTTATACTCAGATTTTATTTCTGTACAATACTTTGTAGCATTTAATTTACTAATATCTGTTGAATCATTTATTTCTATTTTTTTATTTAATGATACAACTATAATGATTACAGATACTATTACAACAATAGAAAATACAAAAATTAAAAATTTTTTCCTATCTAAAGTATAACTCTTTTTATTTTTTTTTGCCATATTCTTTTCCTTTATTTATCTTGTAATGCTTCTATACCTGGAAGTTTTTTTCCTTCCATAAGTTCTAGAGATGCTCCTCCTCCAGTAGATACATGTGTCATTTTATCTTCAAGTCCAAACTTTTCTACTGCAGCTGCGCTATCTCCACCACCTATTATTGTTATTGCATTAGAATTTGCCATTGCTTCAGCAATTTTTTTTGTTCCATTTGCAAATTCTTCCACTTCAAACATTCCAACAGGTCCATTCCATACAACTGTTGCTGCTTTTTTTATTTTTTCTACATACATATCTACAGTTTTAAATCCAATATCAAGTCCCATAGAATCTTCGTCAATGTTTTCATCTTGAGTAAGCACTGCATCATATATTCCAGAAGTATCTTTACTTTCTATATGGTCTACAGGAAGCAAGAATTCTACTTTATTCTCTTCTGCTTTTCTCATAATTTCTTTAGCAATATCTATTTTATCATCTTCAACAAGAGATTTTCCAACGTTATATCCTTTTGCTTTTAAAAATGTAAATGACATTGCTCCACCAATTAACATTATATCTACTTTATCAAGTAAATTTGTAAGTACAGCTATTTTACTTGATACCTTAGATCCACCAATTATAGCAACTAGAGGCCTTTTTGGATTATTAATACTATTATCTAATGCATTTATTTCTTTTTCTATTAAAAATCCACATACAGAAGGTAAATAGTGTGTTACTCCTTCTGTTGATGCATGAGCTCTATGAGCAGTTCCAAATGCATCGTTTACAAATATATCAGCAAATGAAGCTAATTTTTCTGCAAATTTAGGATCATTTTTTTCTTCTTCTTCATACATTCTTGTATTTTCTAATAAAACAACATCACCATCTTGCATGTTATCGATAGTATTTTTTGTTTCATCTGAATATATATCTTTTAAAAGAGGTACTTCTTTTTCTAAAAGTTCAGATAGTTTTTTAGCAACTGGCTTTAAGCTTTTGTTTTGACCAGTTTTTCCTATATGAGAACATAGTATAGTTTTTGCTCCTGCACCTATTAAGTAATTAATTGTTTTTAATGACTCTACAATTCTTTTATCACTTGTAATTATATCTGGATTATCTTTATCTAGTGGAACATTAAAGTCACATCTAACTAAAACTTTTTTTGAACTTACACTGATATCCCTTATTGTTTTTTTGTTTAACATAAACTTTCTCTCCTTTATACTTTTAGGCTAGCTTACACAAAGCTAGCCTAATTTTAATTCTTTATTTATGGTCTACTCCATACATATGAGTGATTAAATCTACAACTTTATTTGAATAACCCCATTCATTATCATACCATGATACCAATTTTACAAAGTTATCGCTAAGTTGAATTCCAGCTTTTACATCAAATATAGAAGTATGAGGATCAGAAATGAAATCAGATGAAACAACATCTTCGTCTGTCCAAGACATAATTCCTTTTAGTTCTCCATTACATGCTTCTTTTATTTTTTCTACGATTTCTTCATATGAAGCTCCTTTTTCAAGTCTACAAGTAAGGTCAACTACAGATACATCTAGTGTTGGTACTCTAAATGACATACCAGTTAGTTTTCCATTTAATGATGGTATTACTTTACCAACTGCTTTTGCGGCACCAGTAGATGATGGAATAATGTTATATGTAGCAGCTCTTCCACCTCTCCAATCTTTTTTAGATGGTCCATCAACAGTTTTTTGTGTAGCTGTTGCAGAGTGAACAGTTGTCATTAATCCTTCAACAATACCAAAATTATCATTTATAACTTTAGCAAGAGGTGCTAAACAGTTTGTAGTACAAGATGCATTTGATACAATATTCATATCTGATGTATATTCGTTATTATTTACACCCATAACAAACATTTTTGCATCTTTTGATGGTGCAGAAATTACAACTTTTTTAGCTCCACCTTTTAAATGAGCTTGTGCTTTTTCAGTTGTTGTAAATACTCCTGATGATTCAACAACATATTCAGCTCCAACTTCTCCCCAAGGAATTTCTGAAGGTTCCATGCAATTAAATACCTTTACAGTCTTACCATTTATAACCAAATCATTACCTTCAACCTTAATATCAGCGTTATATTTTCCATGAATAGTATCATATGTTAACATATATTTCATATATTCAACATCAATAAAAGGATCGTTTACAGCAACAACATCAACATTATCCCTTTCTAAAGATACTCTCATTACTAATCTTCCTATTCTTCCGAATCCGTTAATTCCTACTTTTATCATAAATATTATTCCCCCTTAATAATTACATCTATATTTTATATCAATCTCTTTTTATTTGCAATAGTTTTATACAATGTTTATATTATTTTCATCGCAAATTTTGATAAATACCTTCACAAATCCCCCTACTTCATTAAAATAATTAATAAAATGGGGGGATAATTTTTTATTCAACTATCATATTTGAGTTAAATTTCATATCAAGCTTTATTTTATCATCAACAGTTTTCTTTTCACCAGGTTTTAAAATATCCATCTCCTTTATGACAGCTTTATATTTCTTAGTTTCAGTATCCAACTCAAAAACACTGATACTTTTTGTTAAATCATCATCCAAATGTTTTAACTCTGTTGTAAAATACATGTCTTCATCTTTTAAATATGTACTTACTTTTTTTATAATTCTAAACATTTCTGCAGTATGTTGAATATCTTCACCAACAAAAATTAATTTTGGTGGATTATAAAATCCGGCATCATTTTTAGTAAAGTTCTCAAAGAAATCTGAATAAAGTTGTACTTTTTCGGCAAACATATTTTTCCAATCGTCATTTCTTCTTACAACCTCAAAAATAAAATTTTCATCTTCTGTAGAATTTTTTAAAGTTACAAGCCCACCTGTTGGTTTAAATTTTACGTTATATTTTTTAGAATATAACAAAAGATTTGAATTGGAGCTTCTAAAAGCTGCAACTTTTTGCATATAAGCAATTATAATTTGGTTTCCCGCAAGTTTCCTCTTTACTGAATATGCCGGCTTTGTGTTGTCAGTTGGTTGCCAAGCTGTAGGAATATTTCTTTGCTTTAATATATATGTCGCAATTTTATCCATCGAATATACTCTATACGAACTTTTACCAGAATCACTTTGAAAATAATACCTTGAAATTACTTTTGATTTAGTTAAGTCTTCAAGCCATTTTGCAACTCTAGTTTGTTTTTTATCTTCCTCAATATCATTTAATTTTCCTCTCAAATCCAAAATCTGAGTACATTGTCTTGAAGTAATAAATCCAAATTCGTTTACCACCTCTAAAGCTTTTATATGAGATTCATTTATGTATCCCATATCCATTTTAAAGACTACTTGATTTATTGAAGCAAAACCTTCCTTTCCATCAAACACCTTTACTTCATTTTCCCTAACTGCAAAAGGTGATACCATAGTTTTTACTTCTTTATCATTTACCATTTTTCATCTCTCCTTAAATTTAATTTAAAATTTAATTTTTATATAGTTATAAATTAATTAATAAATTAATTACACTATAAAAATTGACATATAACAACCTTATACATCCATAAATATTATACAATAAAAAAAAAATAAAAGCAAGATTTGTACCTTATATTATACAAATTGCTTTTATTAATGTTATTTCATATATAATGTAACCCTTGAACCGACATTCTCATATACATAAGATAAAGAATAATATTCAATAGAAAAAATTGATTTATTTATTCTATAATCTGATCCCCTTGCTACTCTACTTGATGTATATGCACCTGTTTGAGTATACTCACTTACATTTCCAAGCATATCATATATATTATTTAAGGAATAACTTTCATTAGAACCGGTTTCCATTTTATTTCCAGAGAAATTTCCAAAGCTATATGATAAGTTATAATAACTATCACTTGTATTTAACATCCACCTTAAAGTTGAATCCCATTGACATCCCCATATCATCTCTGTTGTTATATCATCTCTATTATACATATTTTTTATAGCATCATAATATTCAAACCATGAAAAACTGGCTATATCAGATTGCCCTTTTTTCGATACAACTTTTTCATTATTTTTAATTGCATTGTTAATGTTTCCAACTTCAAATCTTGAAATATAAAATCCCTTATATTTAATTACGCTTTCAACCATATTATTGAAGGAATCCTGATATAAATTCTCTCTATTTTCTTCAGTTTTTTTATCCAATGTATTTGCATATGTTTCTTTAATATCAATTGGTTCTCTGATTTCAACATTACCTAAAATTGGATTATATTTTTTTAATTCACTATCAAAGTTATATAAAATTGCTTTATATCCGCCCTCTTGTTTAATAGCCATAGGATATTTCTTTTCTTCAATCATTTTTCTTAGTTGCGTTTCATCTTCAGCTACAGGATTTTCTACGGGTACCCATACAAATTGATTTCCATCTAAACCTTTTAATAATTTATATGAAATTCCCTTTTTGTAATCATCCTCGCTATCTGAAATAACAAATCCTGTATCTTTAGTTCCTCCTACAAAATAAAAGCCGTCAGGAATTGGAATGCTCTTATCAAAAGATTTGATACCATTTTTTTCCATTTCTTTATTTATGATAAAAAATATCCAAAGTATTATAAATATAACTATTAAAGAAAAAATAAACCAAACAAATGGGATAATTGGAAATTTCTTCTTACTTATATTTTTGTTTTTATCCATATTAACCTCACATACTAAACTATACTTAAATTTATTAACATAATCTTAGAAGGGAGCAATGTAATTACTCCCTATTAGGATTATTAATTCCAACCATCAAAGAAATCAACATTTTGATGCCTATATATCTTGTGTTGCGTATAATGCCACTCTGTAGCTCCAATAGTACACATATAATATATTCTGTGTTGTAGTCCAGATCCACCTTCATCAAATACATATTTTACCGCATTAATTGAATTTTCATTTTTATTTGCTATTGAACCTGTATATCCAAGTCCACCTTGTGCACTTAATAATTTAACTTTCATTGGATCATCGCATAATCCATTTACAAATGCATCACGCAAACATTGAGCAATTAAAACAGATCCTTCATATGATGTACCAAATTCTCCACAAACTAATCTCTCAAGAAAATCCCTTTGCTGAGATGTCAATGGATACGTCTGTCCTCTATAACTTGAATCTACCTCATATCCTGATTTTATTAAGAACTCTCCACTTGCTGTTCCTGTTCCACCACTTGAAACAACAGATGGTAAGCCTTCATAATGTATATATCCAGTATAACCTCTATTAGAAAGCGAATCAAATTTTGGTCCTGTCCAGCCCATTCCAATGTTACATAGGCCACCGACTCCTCCTCCACCTTGGTCAACCTGGCTATCGTCACCTACGTATAAACCAACATGTCCCGGTCCATATAATACGTCACCTGCTTGTATTCCTGCATCAATACTAGTATGATATTGAATTACGACATTTGGTGAATCAGGTAATGAACTTCCATTATTAGATTCAGCATAACTTCTAAGACTTGAGCCATTTCCACCAGGATCAATACTTACACCTGTGTATGCTAAATACATTGATAAAACGAATGCTGAACAATCTGTTCCGGCAGATTCTCCAATATTTATGTAATTTTGCATTTCTTCAATATTATGGAATATAAACCTTCTATTGGCATGACTAGCTCCAGCAGCATCACCTTGACAATAGTGCCATAAACCTTCACCATTGTTTTGAGCTGCAAGTTGTTTGGCACTTTCAACCATTGCCTGAACACCTTCACCACCAACTCCATTTACACCATTTCTTCTATTTAGATATGTATTTTCAAATCCTAATGATCCTCCATATACCCATGGTAAATATCCTTTTTCATCATCAACTTCTCTAAATAATTCTTTTAAGTTCCAATATGATAAATTAAGTTTTGATCTTGAATATCCTACATATGTCATATATGGTGCGTCTTTTCTTAAATACCTATTATATATATCAGGATTTGAATTCATAAAGTCAATCCTGTTTAAAGTTCCTTCTCTTATTAAATCTCTATAATAACTTGCTGCCTTACCATTACACGTTGAATCTCCAAAACTTGAAGAACCATTAGCTCCATTTATAGAAACTCCTCCAATATATCTAGAGTAACTATCTATACTTGTTGAATAAAATCCTGTATCAACAGGTCTAATACTTGGGTCTCCCGTTTGTCCCTGGGATATTAGCGAAGGTACACCATTATACTCTCCAATATACATTGTAACATGTCCTGGATTGTGTAAAATATCACCAACTTGTAATTGCGATGAACCTCTAGATCTATCATAACTATGTGTTTCGCCCTTTAATCCTTTTTCATTTATACCTGAAGCATTTGAAACTATATCCCTAATTCCATCTTTTGCTATATTTACGTCAAAAAATATTTGATATAAGGCTGTTACAAATCCACTACAATCTATTTGAGATATATTCTCTAGCTTATCTTTTGTATCAGGAATATATGGTGGAGCACCATATGGTAATGTTTTTCCTCTTTCAGGAAATGATACAGCATAATTTATCATATCTTGTAATTTCGAAGATAATTCTGAAGAAGCCGAAGAGTTATTAGAATTACCACCTGAACCGTTATTTGGTCTATTACTTGAACTTCCACCTGAAAAAGATCCACCATCAGGATCAATTAGCATAAATCCATGATCAGATTCTGCATCATCATACATTGCTGAAAGCAATGTATCCATATCAACTTCATTTTTTAATCCACCTGCCGAATTTGCAATAATTATTTTATTGCCTTGATATCCTGCAAGAACTATATAATGTCCAGAATCTGTACCTGAACCTAATATATGACCTGCATTTCCTTTTACTTGAACTATTACTGGTTTCTTTTGCCTTAAATGTCTATCTATTGCCTCTCTTGTAATTTGTTTCTTCCTATCTAATGATATATTTTCATTTCTAGTTCCTCCGTTTCCCCAAGTAGTAACAGAGGTACTAAATCCATAATCATTTAAAATATCAGCATAGTCTTTTGTTAAAACAGCTCCACTCCAATGAATTTCATTTCCAAGAGTTCTTGGGTCATAATTCCTATTTTTATAAGCATCTATAACAACTGTAATTGCACATAATCCACACCCAGATTCTGCAATATCACTTCCAAATCCAACATTCTGATTATATACTGGGAAAGTATATCCATTTAATTGAAAACTTGTTGTTGGTGTTCCAGAAGCATAGCCACTTGAAGAAGAATTATTACTCGAATTTGTGCCACAAAAAGCGGATGATGATACTTTTTCTTTTCTATCATCAGATTCATTATATGCAATTAAATCATTCATAGTATATTTTTCATTTTCAGACTTTGTTTGTCTTAGTTTATCATTCCATATTCTTGTAACAGTATGTTTAATACAATTTTCATAATCAATATATCCTTCTAAATCTACAATGATCGTTTTTCTAACTCCCAGTATACTTACTCCATTTATAGTTGTTGTAATTGTTTGTGTTGGTGCTGATGCAACCGAAATTCCATCTTGTGGAAGTGATGATAAAGCTGATTCTATACTTGATCTGTATGTTCCACCAATACTTCCAAGTACATTAGAAGCCTTATTTTCGCTAGCCAAAGATTCTCTTCGAAAGGCTTCAGGTTCTTCCGACTTTGTATCTTCATTTCTTCTTGCATCAACATCGCTATCAACATATGTTTCATAATTAAATTCATTTATTATTTTTATGTCAAATGTTTCTGCTTTACTTATATAATATGTTGGTGTTACTTCTTCATTTTTACTTACAAATGTTTCAATTCCTGGAGTTCTTGTTCCTCCCGCCAAACCATCAAGTGTTGCTGTATTACATTGCTGTGTTCCTTCATCAACTGTATCCAACTTTGATTTACTTATTATTTGTGTTTCATATGTACCACTATATAATATATTTCCATTACTATCTCTTTTTACAATTGTTCTTCCACTAGAATCTGATTCAAATTGTGGCATTGGAAACTCATCTGCAATAATTTGCAATCTATCATGTCTATATACTTCTTCATAAGTTTCATAATATGTAATTAATTTACATTTTTTAAGTTCATACCAATTTACAACAATATTACTGTATGCTTCTTTTATTATATTATATGAAAATAATGGATTCCTATTTGAATCAGTTTCGGTTCCACTTACTATTGATGCAGTATTCATTGAAAGTGGTATATACCATGTTTGTAAATAAGGTGCAGTCATATTTACAAATTTTAATAACTTTGTATTTTTAGAATCTTTAGGAAATTTTAATCCTACTTCTTTATCTTCTTGGTAGTCTCTTTCAGCAAGATCAGCTCCTGATGTATTCTCATGGCTGTACTTTTTATACTTAATTTTATTAAAATTATATTTTTCAGTCATAAGTATATGTTTATATGCAGGTAATTTATCATCTATATCAACAACTCTTTTAGTCTTTTCTTCATTAGATAAATTTTTAGAGCCTATTTCATATTTCATTGCTGTCTGTGTTTCAGCACCGCCATTACCTGTCTCAATAAAAGAATTATACATTTTATCAATATCTGATAATTTAACCATTAAAAGACTTTTATTATTTTCATATAAATTTTTAGTATCATTATCCAAATCATTCTCATTAAAGAAATTATCTACACCACTTTTAACTGCGGACGTACCTTCTTTTATAAGTCCTATAGCAAGTAATGATATTATTACAATTATTACAATTATGATAACAATTACTACAATTTTAACTTGAGTAGGTAAAAATGTCCATAAAGCTTTTATTCCTCTTGATGCTGCATCTTTCAAATTACTTGCAAAGTTTCTTGCTTTATTTTTTGCTGTTTGTACTAATCCTCCCCTTGGATTTACATCTGCATTTGTAGAAGGTTCATTTTTATTAAAATTATTATCTTCCATACAGCCTCCTTAATACTATTTGTTAAAGTCTATCTTAACCTCTTTATTTTCACCGTCAACCTCAACATTTTTTAAAACTAATGCTTTTATTTCAGAATAGTAATCTGATCCAATTTTAAAATATAATGACTTTGTAATAGTTCCATTTTTAGTTAAAATACTATCATCCGTTGAAACGACGGCAGCTCCTAATTTAATAACATTATTATCCTTTAAAACAATATATACATTATCAATATTATCAAAATTATATTTTACAGTTTTATCACCGTTATTTTTTATTGAAAGTTTATATGTAATTCCATCACTTTTCATTTCTTCAACAGATACAGTATAATGAACATCGTCCAATGTCTTACTATAACTTTTGTTACCTGAAATAGGAATTGTCGATTGTTCAAATGATAATGTATATTCATATGGTTTTTCTTCAATAATGTTTACATATTTTTTTAGCCCACCATATGTTAAGTATTCTACCCTATATACATATACACCATTATCTTGTTTAGTTGTTGTTGTACCTTGTATTATAGGATTTTTGCTAACTAATAAATTATCAATCATATATGAACTAAAATTTTCCTTTGTTAATTTATGCTCCATTAAAAATTTATTATCTACCTTATCATACAATTTGTCTGTATTATCTATTGTAAGTAGGCCTTTTAATTCTGATAAATATATATTTAACGATTTTTGAGCTCCATCAGTAACACTTGTATATCTAGAAATTTTACCTGCTTTGGTTTCACTTTTAGGCCACCAAATGATAATTAATGCAATTATAGCAACAATTGTAAATAAAGTAATGAATAGTACTGTGAAATTAAATCCTTTTTTATTTATATCTTCCATATTTTATCTCCTATTCCATATAAAAAATATTAAATTGATTTTTTTCTGTATCTAAAATAATACCAATACATACTGAATCAAATTCATTAACTGCTTTTAGCTCACATAGATATGCATTACTATTTGAATTCAATTTATATACATTTTTAATTATATCTTTTTCTTTCATAACATATCCATTTTCGTTAGTCGTTACCATCTTTGACATTAATTCTTTAGATTTTTCAATGTATTTTTTCTTTCCTAAAAATTTTTTATAATCTGGATCCAATGTCAAATAATAATCACTTAGAGAGTACCCCATATACTTATACTCAACAAGTAAAGATGTATCCATCTTTTCAACTGTTTGATAAGATTTTAGGAACTCTGTAATTATATTATTTAAAGTCCAATAAATATTTCTATCATTATCCTCAACTGAATCAGCAATAAATGTATACTTATCTACCTTTTTATAATTTATTTTATCAGTTCTAAAATTTTTAGACATTAAAATTGATGATATTACAATTATTAAAATCAAAATTGCAATTAACAATATTAATCTTTGTCTTGAAGTTATATTTTCTTTTATATCAAATATTTTCATAACTACCTCCACATATATATCAAACCCTGTTTATAATTTTAACAAATGTATGTACTAAAGTCAATAATTTTTGACATTTTTCACCCTAAAATCAAAATCAATAATTTTATTTTTTTGTATTTATAAATAGATAATTTTACATAATTTTTAGTTTAACTTAAAGAAAATTGAAGGCATATTCCATTGATTCTTAATGAACAAAAGAAACTCTTAAATTATTTCCATTTTTTTATTATGATTCTGCAATTATACGCAGAAAAAATGTGAATTATAAATTTATTTTAAAATTCACATTTTTCACTGCTACTACTTCTTAATCGACTCCAAACTTATTCCATTTTTAGTACTAAATCCTACCCAATTAGCTTTTGTTGATGATCTCGATGGGCCATATACATAGTTAATATAGTTATCTTTATTTAATGTAATGTTTTTATTCTTATAGTACATACGTATTCTATAATCAGCGGGTGGATCAACAAATCCACTCAAAGAAGCATATTTTGTTTCTCGCTCGCTATTGAACCAACCATATTTTTCTGAACCAGTAGATATTATTTTGTCAGGGTTTACTGCAGCTAAGAAACTATATGATGTAGTATTTCCTATACCATGATGTCCTTTTTTTAATACATCTGCTGAAATATCCTTCCCTGTTAATCTTGACAATTTATATTTTGAATTAAGATCTGAAGTATCTGATAAATCTTTTTCATTATTCATGATATCTTTTATCAAATTCATATATGTCGTTACTTTTATTTCGTCCCCATATTTATAACCATTTGACCCATCTATGCCCAAACCAGGGTTTTTTCCATTAGATGAAGTTTTGTAACCAAACATATAAGGTTTCTTTTCTTTATTTAGATCTATACATTTTAATGTTACTTTTTGTTTATCAACAACAACTGTTTTTTCATAAGCAGGCTTACTATACTCTAGGTTATCATCATAATTAGCCATTTCTTCTGGTACTTTTCCAAGTAAAATCTCTTCTGTTGGAAAACCAGCATCACCCATAAATAACACTTTCTTTTTACCACATATAAGCTTAGTTACAATTGATTGATTGTTTTCATTAGACTGATCATAACCATGCTTTCCTTGAAATGTTGGCTTATTATCTTTTGGGATTGCTTCAATCGTCAAAGGATATATTTCCCTACGTATTCCCTTAATTTCCCTACGTATTCCATTAATTTCCGTTGTTTCAGTATTAATTGTTTCTTTAGTATGTAAAAATTTTGATGGAACATCACTCAAAGGATACGGATTAAAGATATTAAACAAACAATTATCAATATTAAGACAATTTCCAGCCGTTACTGATATTAAATTAAATATTTTATTTTTCACATTTTCTTCTTCCGCAGTATCAGCTATTACATTGCTAAATGGGTCTACAGCTTTTTTATTAGGATACTGTAGAGCTGCACAACTTACAACTACATTATTAAATTTATAGTGAAGCTTATTAACTAATCTATCATACCCACCTAAATGATCTCGATGTGGATGTGTTAATATTAGGTAATCAATTGTCTTATTTTTTACAATATCTTTATTATCTTTATCTTTATTATCTTTTAAAAATTGATCTATTACATCACCACCATTTCTGGTATTTGTTGTGTTATTTTCTCCATTTTTTGCATGATATCCAGTATCAATTAATATTGTTTTACTTAAATGTGGCATTACAATTAAAGTTGAATCTCCTTGTCCAACATCTAAGTAATAAATATAAGCATTACTAGAAAAATATGGTTTTATATAAATATAAATAATTAAAAGAATTAGTATCGGTATTAATTTTTTAGTATGTTTCTTAATTGAAATAAGTAATAGTATGTAATAGATAAAAACAATAATGTTATTTTTTATATCATATATTCCATATTTATCATTTAATTTAACTTTTACTAAATTATTATATTTACTATTAATAACTATTTCATCATAATCACATGGTATTAAGTTATTACCTTCAATATCAATTAAACAAGTATGATTATTTGATTTAACTATAAAGTAATTATCTTTTTTATCTATTATTTCATCATAGTAATCACTTGTTATAATATTTAATCTATAATCATAAATAAATACTTTATTATTTTCTTTTGCCAAAACCAACCATTCTATGTCTTCTTTGCCGTCAGAATCGTTGTTGTCTTGTTCAAATTTCCCGAAGATAATGCTATTGCCGACAACGGGATTTTTATTTTTTTCAGTCTTATACTTTTCGTATATGCTCTCGGCTTTATCCTTGCTGTCTTTATAATCTCCTAATGACATCAGTTTTTCATACGCTTCGATTATGTTTCCATTTTCTATCATTGAAACAGCTTTTTTGTAAGTGATTAGCGCGGATAGCTCGGGCGATTCGGAAATGATAAGTTTAAAGACTCCTATAACGCCGCATATAACCGGAAGTAAACAGACCAGTACAAG
>OIYR01000204.1_pt1 | contig 34548 bp, 31 predicted proteins | sample 1588221 | NCBI WGS metagenome assembly OIYR01 (sample SAMN03283292) | human gut metagenome | biome: human-associated habitat; material: feces | host: Homo sapiens | place: Peru | collected 2012
GGTGGTGATTGTCGGATTGACCGGCGCATCCGGCGTTTTTTATACAAGGCGTGACCTGGCAAGCTGAGTTTTTTCGACGGTTTTGTACACCTTGCAAAAAAGGGGCGGGTTTCGCATTTACCTATTGACAATAAAGTTAGAAAGGACTAACATGTAGATGTGAACAAAAAATAAAAACATTCACAAAGGAGAAGAACATGCCGACAAGAGTTTTTTCCGACGAGGAAAGAGAACAGATCAGATTGCAGATGTTAGAGGCAGGCTTTCCACTGCTCAGGCAATATGGGATGACGCACACCTCTATTTCCAAAATTACAGAGGCAGCGGGGATTGCTGTGGGAACATTTTACAAGTTCTGGAAGAACAAGGAAGCGTACATGGCAGAGCTGATACGGTATCATGCCCGCAAAGTTATGCCGGAACTGATCGGCGCGGAGGTTTTGGCCGGAAGAAGAAAGCTGGGACGTGAGGATGCAGCCCGATATCTGCGTGCGATAGTGGATGAGAATGTCAGTATCTATCCCTATATGACATTGGAGGATGAGGCAGGTCTGTTGCGGGCAACCGATGAGTTTGTGCCGGATCTGGCGAAGGAGAGCGCTATTGTAACGAGCTTCCTGCAGTATCTGGAGCATGTGCGCCAGGATATCAATCCGGGTCTGATTGCCAATCTTGTAAAGGTTTTTGTTCTGACGGCGGAATCGAGAGAGGAATTGCACGAGTCAGCATACAAGGAGACACTGGAGGTACAGATCAATACGATTCTGAACCTCATCTTCGAGGAGACTTGAGCGTGCGCAGAAATGAAGAGGAAAAAGCGTACGCAGAAATAAGGAGGAAAAGATGAAAAAGATGAAAAATCTAGCATTAGTGGCTATTTTAGGAGGTTTTGTTATGGCAAATGCGGCTGATTTAAAAAATGCGACAAGCTCACAAGAGCTAGTAAAAGCTGGTTCGCTTGGGGGTTTTGAGAACAACGAGCAGTTTTTCACGGGCAAGGTGAAGGTGTCTTATCTGTTTCAAAATGCGCCTTATCGCCCTTTTGGCGGGGCTTTGGTAGAGTTTAGTAAGGGCGCACGCACGGCTTGGCACACGCACCCAGCGGGGCAAACGCTCATCGTAACGGACGGCGTTATCATCACGGCTACCGAGCAAGGCGTGGTGCAGCTAGCGCACAAGGGCGACACCGTGCTTTGTCCGCCTGATTTAAAGCACTTTCACGGAGCGACAGACAAGCAAAGTGGCGCACATATCGCACTTACAGGCGTTAAGGACGGGCAAAATGTCGTGTGGCTTGACAAGGTAAGCGACAAAGAGTATATGCAAGCCCTTAAAAAAGCTAAATGAAAAGCGCGACAATGAGCAAACAAAGTGAGAAAGAGCGTGAATTTAGCAGTGATTTTCAAAATGCGAGCGAATTTCGCGGCGATTTTCAAAGCGAAATGCAAAGCACTTGCCAAAACTCACGCCGAAAATTCATCAAAACAAGCGCGAAAATGGCGAGTTTAGCCACTCTTTCAGTGTTTGCAAGCATAAATTTAAACGCTTGTAAAAACGATGAAAAAAGCGGCTCAAAGGCTCAAAATCCAAACCAAAACACCCTAAATTCAAACAAAGGAGAGACGATGAACCTAACAAACACAGCAAGGCAAAATTTAGAGCGTTATTTTGGCGCAGATTTTGCACGCGGCGAGCTGGCGCAAAATGACAAGGAATTTTTCGAAGCTTATGCGAATTTCGCCTTTGATGAGGTGCTAGCGCACACAAATTTGGACGAAAAAGAGCGCTTGATGCTCACACTTGGCGCACTCATCGCCACGCAGGGCGTAAGCGAATACAAAAATATGCTTGAAGCTGCCCTAAACGCTGGCGTTTTGCCCGTGCAGGTAAAGGAAATTTGCTATCAAGCCACGCCTTATGTGGGTATGGGAAAGGCTTTGGAGTTTATTTTGGCGACAAATGAAGTGTTTAAAAAGCACCAAATCGCCTTGCCTTTGCCAACTCAAAGCACGACAACAAGGCAAAACCGCGTGCAAAAAGGGCTTGAAACCCAACGCGCACTTTTTGGCGAAGCCATAGACAAGGGCAACGCCGCCGCGCCAGCTGATGAAAAGCACATACGCACCTTTTTGAGTGGGCATTGCTTTGGGGATTTTTACACGCGCGAGGGGCTTGATTTGCGTTTTCGTGAGCTTTTAACCTTTGTCTTTGTGGCAAGTTTGGGCGGAGCGGACGCACAGGTAAAAGCGCACATACAAGGCAATCTCAACATAGGCAACGACAGAGCAAGGCTCATCGCTACGCTCACCGCGCTTGTGCCTTACATAGGCTATCCACGCGTTTTAAACGCACTTGGAGCTATACCAAAGGCGTAAATTTAGGAGCGAAAATGCAAAAACTTTGTGTCATTTTGGGCGTGGTGCTTGCGCTTTGCGCCTTTGGAGCAGATAAGGGAGAAAAAATGCAAATTCAGCTTTCGTTGAACGATGAAAAAACCATTGCCCAGCTTGAAAACAACCCCTCAACGCGTGATTTTTACGAGCTTTTGCCCTTGCGTTTAAAATTTAGTGATTATGTGGGTAAAGAAAAGGTTAGCCCTGAGCTAAAAAAACGCCTAAACACTAGCGGCTTGAGTGGTTATACGCCGCAGGTTGGGGATTTGTTTTATTTTGCGCCTTGGGGAAATTTGGGCATTTTTTACGACAAACAGCCTTTTCACAGCGGTTTGGTGCGTTTTGGTAATGTCAGCGCAAATTTTTTGTCTAAAATCAAAGCGCAAAAAGATGACTTTGAAATCAAATTTGAAAAACTTACAAGATGAAAGACTTAAATGCGTGATTTGAAAGAAAGGCTGAATTTAGAGCGTGAATTTGAGCGCAAAATTTAGGGCAAAAGGCTTAAATCAGGGCTAAATTTGAAAAATTCAAAAAATTTAAATTTTTTTTGCAAATTTTTGATTTTAGCCCTAAAAGACACAAAAACAAGTGCCGAAAATACCTTTTGCAACAAGATTTTAAAGCTTAAAAAGGGCGAAATTTTTTGGCAGGTGTTTTTAGAATGCGAACTCATCAACTCATACTAAATTATCATTTAGCTTAAAAAATTATGCCTTTGCCTTGCTTACGATTTTGATGATATACTCAGCCACTTCGGGCGCAAGCTCTAAATGTGAAGTAAAGCCCACGCAAGAGCAGTTGATTTCGCCCAGCACATACTTGTCAGCGCCCTTTTCATCGGTGTCAAGGATAAAATCAGCCGTCCAAATCAGCGGCAAATCATAGTCCCCTAGCTTTTTGCGCACGCTTGGTAACTCGCTTAAAAACATATCCACTAAGCCTTGCCACTGCTCGGGCTTGTCGTAGCGGTATTTTGCGCCGCTAAAAAGCGTAGCAGAAAAGGCGTCCGCGCCCTCAGCTGGCTTTTTATGCACGACATTTACGGGCTTGTCATAAAGCATCAAAAGCCTGATTTCGCCTTCTTTTATGCGGGGCAAAAAAGTCATATCCACGAGCATTCCATTGTCTCCGATGATATACTGCTCGCAAAAGTCCATAAATTCGCCAAGTTTTCTATGCTCTGTGTGGTTGTCCTTTGCCTCCGTGCAGATGATGGGCGTGTCAAGCGGTAAAGACGCCATTTTGCCATAGCCTTGCTCTAAACGCACACGCCAAATGCCCTCGCCTGTGGAGCCACGATTTTGTTTCAGCACGCGCTCGCCTTGTGCTAGGGTTTTGGGAAAGGTGTCCTTAAAGCTTTTTATGTCGTAGTAAGCATAAGTGTCCTTTGGGACTAAATTTGTGCCTGCAAGCTTGGTTAAAGCGTCCTTTGCGCCATATCCTATCATCGCATCAGGGTGCGGCATACCCACGAGTCCGTCCTTGCAAAGCTCTCTTAGCATAGCAAAATACTCATTTTCTTCTTTGAGATTGCCCGGATTTATGCGTGAAACATAGCCGTCAAAGTTGCTTTTGACATAGGTGTAAATTTCGTCCTTTTTCGCCACTTCAAAAAAGATGACCTCAGCGCCCCAGCCCTTGTCTTTAAGGGCATTTACCATAGGCATAGTGTCCTTTCGGTAGCCGTCCTCACCCTTGTCGCTGCCGCCGCGCACCTCGAAAAACACGATATTTTTTTTCATTTTTGCTCCTTTTGTGTGTAAAATTTGTCATTATTATAGGCAAATTTAGTTTAAAATTCGTTGAGTTTCAAATTTAAAGCTGAATTTTAGCCTTAAAAGCGAAAAATTTATGCAAATTTTACACAATCATAAATAATTTTATGCTATAATTGCAAAATATAAATTTCACATAAAGGACAAAAGATGAAAAAAATCATCGTAGCATTCGTTGTGCTGTGCTTTGCTAGCGCGTTGTGGGCTGAGAAAATCAGCGTTTTTGTGGCTTCAAGCGCGTCTAAGGCTATGGGCGAGGTGCGTGAAGCGTTTTTAAAGACTCACCCAAAAGATGAGATAGAGCTTGTTTTTGGGGCTTCGGGCAAGCATTATCAGCTCTTAAAAGAGGGGCGTGAGTTTGATATGTTTTTCTCAGCTGATAGCAAGTGGGCTGGGCAAATCGCACAAGATGGCAACGCCGCGAGCCAGCCAGCCGTCTATGCGCTAGGCGTTGTGGCACTTTATAGCCTTGATGAAAAGCTCTTAAAAGGCGGAGAAAAGGCACTTAAAGACAGGGCAAAAGCCATCAAACACATAAGCATAGCTAACCCAAAGGTCGCACCTTACGGCGTGGCGGCTGAGGAAGTGATGAAAAATCTTGGAATTTACGAGCTTTTCAAGGACAAAATCGTGCTTGGAGACAATATCTCTCAGCCTGTAAATCACATAGACACGGGCGCGGCTGAGCTTGCCTTTGTCGCTTACTCGCTTGTATCGCCCATAAACAAGCCAAAAGGCAAGGTTTTAGTCGTGGATAGTGCGCTGTTTAGCCCATTAGAGCAGTCTTTTGTCATCACAAAGTATGGCAAGGGCAAAAAACTCGCGCAAGAATTTAGCGATTTTGTGCTTTCAAAAGACGGCAAAGCCATCATCGAAAAATACGGCTTTGGCACGGCTAAATAATGAATTTGCTTGCGGGTGAGATTGTTAGCTTTTTAGAAAAGGACGAGCTGAGCCTAGTGAGCGTTAGCACGGCTTTGGGAGAATTTAGCGTTTTGATGCTGAATTTCTCTCAAAGTTTGGGCGCAAAAAAAGGCTCAAAGGTGCAGCTACTTTTCAAGGAAAATGAGCTGAATTTAGCTCTAAAAGGTGCAAAAACGAGCATAGAAAATGCCTTTTGCAGTAGGATTTTAAAGCTAAAAAAGGGCGAAATTTTTTGGCAGGTGTTTTTAGAGTGTGAGCTGAGCGCACTCATCAGCGCAAAGGCTGGCAAAACCCTAAATTTAGGCGAAAATGACGAAGTAGAGTGCTTTGTCAAAGCCGATGATATCATCATCAAGGTGCTTTAATGGCATTTTTAAACGCTGAATTTTTACAAACCCTTTATATCACCTTTAAACTCGCTTTTATCACTACTTTTTTGCTTTTTTTTGTGAGCGTTGCCCTTGCTTATGCTCTTGTCTTTGTGAAATTCCCATTTAAAAGCGTGGTGCAAGTGATTTCGTCTATGCCACTTGTCTTGCCGCCCAGCGTTTTGGGCTTTTATTTTTTAGTAGCCTTTTCGCCAGCTAGTGCCATAGGAGGCTTTTTTGACGAACACTTTGGCATAAGACTTGTTTTCACCTTTGAAGGGCTAGTCGTGGCAAGTATGGTTTTTTCGCTGCCCTTTATGCTCGGTCCCATTCAAAGCGCCTTTGCGAGCGTGCCTAAAAATCTCATCGAAGTGTCCTACACTCTTGGCAAAAGCAAGCTCACCACGCTTTTACGCGTCATTTTGCCAAATTCAAAAGTTGGCATTTTTACAGGTGCTGTTGTGGCGTTTGCGCACACTGTGGGCGAATTTGGCGTGGTGATGATGATAGGCGGGCATAAAAAGGGCGAAACTTTGGTGGCAAGCATAGCCATTTATGACGAGCTAGAAGCCCTAAACTACACGCTTGCGCATCAATACGCCTTTGTGCTTTTTGCTTTAAGTTTCATCATCTTGCTCGCGCTTTTTTTCGTCAATAAAAAATTCACTTCGTGGGGCTAAAATGAGCATTTCAACGATAAAAATTCACATAAAACAACCCATAAAAAGCGCCAAAGGCAAGCTGCTTTTGGAATTTGACAAGGAATTTAAGCAAAGTGATTTTGTGGCTATTTATGGAGAAAGCGGAGCGGGCAAAACGACTATTTTACGCATTATCGCAGGACTTTTAAAGCCTGAGTTTGGCTTTATAAAAGTGGGCGAAAAGGTGTGGTTTGACAGCCAAAAGGGCATTTTTTTGCCCCCGCAAAAGCGAAAAGTGGGCTTTGTTTTCCAAGACTATGCGCTTTTTCCAAATTTAAGCGTGCGTGAAAACCTTGCTTTTGCGCTTGCTAAGAGTGAGGACAAGGGCAAGATTGACGAGCTTTTGGAGCTTATGGGACTTAGTGAGCTTGCTAAATCCTATCCAGCGCACCTTTCAGGCGGGCAGTGCCAAAGAGTAGCCCTTGCAAGGGCGATTATCACGCAGCCAGACATTTTGTTGCTTGATGAACCTTTATCCGCGCTTGATTTTAAGATGAGAAGTTTTTTGCAAGATGAGATTTTAAAGCTCACAGCGCATTTTAAGCTCACCACTTTGCTCGTAAGCCACGATATAGGCGAGATTTACAAGCTTGCACGCCGTGTCATAGAGCTAAAAGACGGGAGCGTGATAGCAGATGCGCCGCCAAATGAGCTTTTTGCGCACTCAAATTTATCAGCAAAATTACAGCTTAACGCCAGCGTGCTTGACATAAAAAAAGCCGATTTACTCATCATCTTAACGCTTTTAATGGGGCAAAATATCATCAAAATCACGCTTTCGCAAAGCGAATTTACGCAAAAGTATGCAAAACTCAAAGTAGGCGACAGCTTGCTCATTTGCGAAAAAGCCTACAACCCGCTTATCATCGACATAAATGAAAAATTGCTGTGAAAACGGCGAGAAGATGAGAGAATCGAACTCCCCAAAAGATAGCCAGCTATCCTTTCGGCTGATTTGAAGTCAGCGGCGCTCACCAGAACGCTCATCTTCCGCAAAATGTGGCGCGAAAGCCTTTTGTGTTTTTTGCTTTTATACATTTGTGGAGTTGTTATTATAGTCCTTTTTTCTTAAAAAAATAATAACTTTTTTGCCAAAATTAAATTTAATTTTATAAAAATTCGCTAAAATTTCTCAAAAAATTTACTTAATTTTGTGATATTTAATTATTATTTAAGAAAAATAAAGGTATCATTTAGCCTGTAAGGTTAAACCTTAACATCATTTAAAAAGGAGTTCCTAATGGGAACAAGAAAAGAACACGATTTCATCGGTGAGTTAGAAATCGATGACAGCGTTTATTACGGAGTGCAAACATTCCGTGCGGTTGAGAATTTTGACATTTCTCACGACAGACTCAAAAACTTTCCGCGCTTTGTGCGTGCGATGGCGCGAGTGAAAAAAGCCGCAGCGATGGCGAATTTCGAGCTTGGTTTGCTTGATAAAGACATAGAACAAGCCATCATTAAAGCTTGCGACAAGATTTTGGAAGGTGGTTACTATGACCAGTTTGTGGTGGATATGTTTCAAGGTGGGGCTGGAACCAGCACAAATATGAACGCTAATGAAGTGATTGCCAACATAGGGCTTGAACTTTTAGGACACAAAAAGGGCGAGTATCAATACTTGCACCCAAACGACCATGTGAATTTAAGCCAAAGCACAAATGATGCTTATCCAACGGCGTTGCGTTTAGCCCTGCACGATTATTTAAGCGATTTGGCAAAGGCTATGGAGCATTTGAAAACCGCCTATGAAAAAAAGGCAAAGGAATTTAAAAATGTCTTAAAAATGGGGCGCACTCAGCTGCAAGATGCTGTGCCTATGACCTTAGGGCGTGAATTTCAAACCTTTGCGGTGATGATGGGCGAGGATATTGAGCGTGTTTTAGAGGCTCGCAAACTTGTCCTTGAAATCAATCTAGGCGGCACAGCCATAGGCACAGGCATAAATTCGCACCCTGATTATCCAAAAGTAGTGGAAAAGAAACTCCGCGAGGTTACAAAGCACGATTATGTCGTGGCTGAGGATTTAATCGAAGCCACACAAGACACAGGGGCTTATGTGCAAATTTCAGGCGTGTTAAAACGCGTAGCGACAAAGCTTTCAAAGGTTTGTAATGACTTGCGCCTTTTAAGTAGCGGTCCAAAATGCGGACTTAATGAGATAAATTTGCCTAAAATGCAACCGGGCAGCTCGATAATGCCGGGCAAGGTAAATCCCGTAATCCCAGAAGTGGTAAATCAAGTGTGCTACTATGTCATCGGCGCTGATATGAGCGTAACCTTTGCTTGCGAGGGCGGACAGCTTCAACTTAATGTCTTTGAGCCTGTGGCTGCTTACTCGCTCTTTAACTCTATAACTATGCTTGAAAAAGCGATGAAAACCCTTGCTGATAAATGTATAGACGGCATCACCGCAAATGAAAAAGTTTGCTCTGATTTTGTATATAATTCTATCGGCATTGTAACGGCGCTTAATCCATACATAGGCTATGAAAATTCAGCAAGCATAGCAAAAGAAGCCCTTAACACAGGCAAAAGAGTGTATGATTTAGCATTAGAGCGTGGGCTTTTAAGCAAAAAAGAGCTTGATGAGATACTCACGCCTGAAAATATGCTTAACCCACATATGACAAAAAAGCGTAATTAGGAGGACATTATGGACATTATGCTCATTTTACAAATCATCGTGCTTTTAGGCGCGATTTTCTTAGGTATCCGCCTTGGTGGCATAGCTATCGGCTATGCGGGCGGTTTGGGAGTCATCGTGCTAGGGCTTTGCCTTGGTATGAAACCGGGCGCCATTCCTTGGGATGTTATTCTCATCATTATGGCGGTTATCGCGGCGATTGCAGCTATGCAGCTTGCAGGCGGGCTTGATTATTTGGTGCAAATAGCAGAACGCATTTTGCGCTCAAACCCCAAATATATCAACTTCCTTGCCCCAACGGTTACTTACTTTTTAACCATACTCGCAGGCACAGGACACACCGCATTTTCGATGATACCTGTTATCGTTGAAGTGGCAAAAGAGCAAAACATAAAGCCTAGCGTGCCGCTTTCCATCGCTGTCGTGTCATCACAAATCGCCATCACAGCTAGCCCTGTGAGTGCGGCGGTTGTCTATATGACAGGCGTTTTAGAGCCTTTGGGGTGGAGCTATCCTTTGCTTTTAGCTATTTGGATACCAACAACCTTTGTCGCTTGTATGCTTACAGCCCTTATCATCGGCAAATTGTCTGATTTAGACCTTTCAAAAGACCCTGTGTATAAAGAAAGGCTCAAAAAAGGACTTGTTAAAGCCCCTGTTGGCGCGCAAAATATGAAACTCCCAGAGGGTGCGAAACTCTCTGTGCTTTTCTTTTGTTTAGGCGTTCTTTTTGTGGTGCTTTACGCAACTGCTATTTCTAAAATCGGCGGCGAGCCTGTTTTAATCGCAAATGTCATCGTGCCACGAGATGCAGCCATAATGAGCGCGATGCTTACCATAGCTACGCTTATCGTCATCTTTTGTAAAGTCGATGCGAGCAAAATCCCTGAAACTTCATCAGTTTTCAAAAGCGGTATGGTAGCGTGCGTGTGCGTTTTCGGTGTGGCTTGGCTTGGCAATACCTTTGTCGAAGGACACACAGAAAGCATTAAAAACCTTGCGGCTGATTTGGTTACAAGCTATCCAGCACTTTTGGCTGTGGTGTTTTTCTTTGCTAGCACTTTGCTTTACTCACAAGCTGCCACAGCAAAGGCTATCGTGCCTGTTGTGATTGTCGCCCTTGGCATAAGCCCTGAAAATGCGGGCAATGCCTACATACTTGTGGCTAGCTTTGCTGCTGTGAGCGCACTTTTCGTGCTGCCAACCTACCCAACACTACTTGGTGCGGTGCAAATGGACGATACAGGCTCAACGAGAATAGGCAAATACATTTTCAACCACGCCTTTTTAGTCCCCGGTGTCCTTGCCATAGTATTAAGCGTGGCTTTGGGCTTTTTAGCTGTATCTTTCATCTAAAAGCTGAATTTGCAGGCTTTCAAGGCGTTTAAATCTTTTTTAAACGCCTTTTAAAAGGGCTTTAAACTCTTTTCAAGGCTTGCTCTTAAAAAGGCTTAAAGCCTTGCTCCGCCTTTTTCGGCGGAGCTTTTTCTTTCGTTTTTTAAAAAAAATACAAAAAAATCATAAAAATTAACACAAATCAATAAATTTATTAGTTAAAATTTTGTATAATTTTGATAAAATTTATTAGAAAGGTTTTCATAATGTTAAGAAAATTCACTTCTCTTGTCTTGGCGTTGAATTTCGCCTTAATGTTAAATTCAACGCTTGTTTTAAGCCCTTTGCTTGCTGATGATTTGGCAAACTCAAATCAAATCAAGCCCCTAGTGTCCTTTTCTCCGCCCCCGCTCATCACACCGATGAATGCTCTTTCGCATAAGGTAGAAAATCAATTTGACAACAGCTTGCGTGATTATCATAGCGTTACAAACACTCTTGACAACGCCTTTAATCCCTTTCATTTTGCCAGCGGTATTTATGGGAATTCTACCTACAATACTTTGCTTGCTAAATTTAGAGCGAGCAAAGTATATGGAGCATTAAATGCGCATTACACCAAAGCAAATTCATACAAAGATGGCGATGGTAACAAGGTAAATTTTGGCTACAAAAGAGCAGGCGCAAACGCTATGCTAGGATTTGTGTTAAACTCTTACAATGAGTTTAAAACTACTTTTTTGTTTGATGATATCATAGATGATAAACAGCTTCATTATGTAATGGACCCTGTCGATACAAAACGATATATTTTTAAGTTTGATTATCGTTTAGGAGAGGAAGATTTAAGCAACACCTTAAATTTGAGCGCACTTTATAGAGACATTTCAAGGAGAGCAAACAACTACGACTTGCGTCCAACAGCACCAGCTAAAACAAAGATGAAAGTTAAAAGGCAGATATTTGATATAAATGCTAGATATGACATTTCGTGGCAAAGCATTCATAATGAATTTGGCGCACTTTACACACAAGATAGACATTTAGCCAAAAGATTTATGATGAATGGCACAACAATGCGGGGTTTTACACATAATGGTTACCGCTTTGCAAATGTTTTAGCTCATCAAATTAGCGTTTTTGAGAGCATTAAATTTGACTTTAATGAACAAAATGCCTTAAATTTAGGCGTTCATTATGATTATAATGTGGCTAATGTCAAAGATAAAGATGTCGTTGTCGCCACGCAAGGACAAATGCAAATCACCGCAAACAATATGTGGTTTGCGCATTATGGTAAAAGGGTTGATGATAATATCAAAAAAGACGCGCTTTCACTTGCTTTAAAATATGAATTTAAACCCTTTTCAAATCACAGCTATGCCCTAAATTTACAAAGCATTGAGCGCATTCCTACTAATGATGAACGCTTTGTTGCTATAAATCCGCCCAGCAATAACTCGCAAGCACACGCGCAAGCTTGGGTAAGCAACCCTTTCTTAAAACCAGAACGGCGCAACCAAATCAAATTTGAAACACAAATAAAAAGCGAATTTTTTGGCGAATATATGCACTCAAAATATAATGAAAACGCATTCAGTGTAGGCGGATATATAATGAGTGATTTTGCGAAAGATTTTATTATTTATGATAGATTTTTAAGCTATACAAACGCTGATGCCGCGCAGCAAGCAAACTACCGCAAACATATCATCACGCGCAATGTTGATGCAAGAGTATTTAGCGCAAATGCAAATGTAGCTTTCAATTTTTGGGGTAATTTTGGAGCAAGGCTAAATTTATGGGCAGCTTACGGGCAAAATGACACGGACAAACGCCCGCTTTATCAAATCCGCCCACTTGAAGCGCAGCTTAACTTGGATTATGAGGATTACGCCTTTTTTGGTAAATTTAATGTAGGCTCAGCTTTAAGAGCTGTGGCAAAACAAACAAGGCGAGATGATGACATAAACAAAGGACTTGGCATAGATAGAGATAAAGCAGGTTTTGCTTTGCTTGATATTTATGCGGGCATAAGTTTGTATGATAAAATAGGGCTTCGTTTCGGCGTGGATAATGTTTTAGATAAAACATATAGCGAGTATATCAGTGCTTCGCATGTGGAAGCCATCGCGCCAACGGCTATTATCAACGCACCGGGGCGGACATTTTATGTCAGCATTCACGGCAATTTTTAGACAAAAAGGACAAAAAATGAAAAATTCAGCACAAAAATTCAACAAAAAGGATAAAAAATGAACAGACGAAACTTTTTAGAAAAAAGCTCATCTTTGAGCTTGGCAACTTTGACAACTTTGGCTTTGCCAAATTTAGCTTTTGGCAAAGATACACTTACCATTTGGGGCGCACCAGCACTCATTGCGTTAAGTCTTGCGGTAGCTACGCAAAGAGGGGAAGCGCGAAAGCAAAAGGATTTAAAGCTTAAAATTTGGAACACCCCAGACCAGCTAAGAGTAGGCTTTGCGAGTGGAGATTTTGTGTTAAGTGCAGCTCCGTCAAATGTCGGCATAAATTTAGCTCACCAAGGGCTTGATATAAAGGTGTTTAACATTCTCACAAATGGCTTAAACTATATTTTTACGCGCGATGAGCGCATAAAAACTCTGCACGATTTGGAGGGCAAACATATCATTATGCCTTTTAAAAACGATATGCCCGACATAGTTTTTGCCGCGCTTTGCAAGAAAATAGGCGTTAATAAAGACAAAATAAAAATCACCTACGCTGCAAATCCGCCACAAGCAGCGCAACTTTTCATCGCCAAAGATGAATTTGATGCTGTGCTTTCACAAGAACCGCTTGCATCAGCACTCACGCTTATGGCAAAGAAAAACGGCATTAGCGTTTATCGGCAAATTTCTATGCAAGATGAATGGCAAAAGGTTTTTGGTATGAGCGTTCCGCAAGCTGGGCTTATCGTAAATGGGGCGTATTATGAAGCAAACAAGCCCTTTTTTGAGAGCTTTCACAAGGACTTGCAAAATGCGGTAAAATGGATAAAGGCAAACCACGATAGTGCCGCACAGCTTGGAGCGCAGTATCTACCAGCCCCACAAGCAGCCATAAAACTTTCCATACCCTATGCAAATATGGTGGCTTTAAAGGCGAGCGAAGTGGCTGATGATTTGATGAAATTTTATGAAATCATCTTTGAAATGAACCCTAAATTTTTAGGTGGAAAAATGCCCGATAAAAATTTCTTTTTATAATGAATTTTTGTTAGGTAAGTGATGATTTTAGAAAATGGCATTAAGCAAAAGCAAGGCGTTTTTGGTGCGCTTTTGGGGCATTTTTTCAGTGCCTTTCATACTTTGGGTGTGATTTGCTTTTTTATGGGCATTTGGGAGTTTGGGGCGCATTTTGCAAGTCCGATTATCTTGCCAAGTGCGCTTGAAGTGCTAAAAAGGGCTTATGAACTACTTTTTAGCGAGCAAAGTGCCTTACTGATGAGCTTACAAAGAGTTTTAAGCGCTATTTTTTTGGGCTTTTTGTGTGGAGTAATGCTAGGCACAATCGCGGCAAATTTCAAAAGCTTTGCAGCCTTTATCAAGCCTGTGGTGGATATTTTGCAAGGCATTGCGCCTATCGTGTGGGTGGTTTTGGCACTTTTTTGGTTTGGTGTTGGCGGTGTGAGCGTGGTATTTACAGGCTTTATCATCGTTTTGCCCTTATCTTTTGGAGCAAGTTTTATCAGCGTTTTAAGTTTAAATTCAAAATTAAGCCAAGTGTGCAAAGCGTATAAATTTAGCCTTTTGAAAAGGCTTAAAATTTTTTATTTGCCGTCCATTTTGCCCTTTTTGCTGAGTAATTTTAGCATAGTTTTTGCTATGGGCGTTAAGGTAGTGATAATGGCAGAGCTTTTGGGTGCTAGTGATGGCGTGGGCGCGCAAATCAACGATGCGCGAAATTTACTTGATACTACGCAAATTTTAGCCTTTGTTGTGCTTATGGTGGGCTTGATTTTGCTTTTTGAAGCATTAGTGATAAAGGTGCTTAAAATCACACTTTTGCCGTGGCTAGAAAGGTGAATTTGATGAAATTTAAAACTAAATTGAATAAAAAGTTAAATTTGAAAGGCAAATATGCTTGAAATTTCAAATTTATACTACAAAATCGCTCAAAATGAAATCATCAAGGATTTTAACCTGCACCTTAAAAAAGGCGAACTCATCACGCTTTTTGGGGCAAGTGGCTGTGGCAAAAGCACTTTGCTTGCTTGTGTGGCTGGGATTTTAAAGTATGAAAGCGGTTTTATTAAAGGCGAAAAATCCGCCTTTGTTTTCCAAGAGCATTCTTTGTTTGAGAATTTAAACGCCCTTGAAAATGTGGCTGTGGTGATGAAAAAGCCAAACAAAGCGTGGATTTTAGATGAATTTAAACAGCTTTTTTTGGACGAAAAAGATGCGCTTAAATATCCAAGTGAGTTAAGCGGTGGAATGCGTGCAAGAGTGGCTTTTGTGCGTGCGCTTGCTTACAATGCGCCTTTGTTTTTGCTTGATGAGCCTTTTTCTGGGCTTGATTTTAATATAAAAAAAGTGCTTACTCACAGGCTTATGGATAAAATCAAAAGCCAAAATTACGCAGCCTTGCTCGTTACGCACGATGCCTTTGAAGCGTGCTTGTTAAGCGATGAAATTTACTTTTTAAAGCCTAAATTTATGGGTGTTGAAAAACGCTTACGCATTGCAAAGCCTTTCGCGCAAAGAGATGAAGCCTTTATCAACGCGCACATTAAAGAGCATTTTAAAGATAGGATTTATTTTGAGTGATTTTTTTGCTTATCCTTTGCGGATATTTTTTATGAGCGGTGCTGTCTTTGCTATTTTAGCGTGTTTGGGGCTTGTCTTTGCGCCAAGTATTTTTATAAATTTGCATCAATTTATCTTTTTGCAAAGCTTTTTGGGCGCGGCTTTTGCTGGGTTTTTACTCACAGCTTTGCCACTTTGGTGTGAAGTAAAAAGCTCATTAAAGCCTTTAAGTATCAGCCTTTTTGTGCTTTTATGCCTTGCTTTTGTGGCTGAGATTTTTAGCTTTGATTTTGCATTTTTGAGCTTTGATTTTACGCTTTCTTATGGGATTATGAGCCTTTTTTGGTTTATTTTACTTTGTCAAGCTTGCCTTTGGCTTATCAAATCAAAAAACACAAAAAACATTGCCCTTGTGCTTATGCTGTTTGGAATTTTTGCTTTAAGTTTGCTGAAAAATTTTGCTTACGAGCTAAATTTAGATTATGCTTATATTCATCTTTGCGTGCTGGCTACGCTTGTGGTGAGTTTTAGGGTGAGCCTTGTGCTTGGCAATGATGCTCTATCAAGCTTATCAAACTCAAATTTAAGCTTTTTGCCAAATGCTGTGCTGAAAAATATATCCTGCTTTTTGCTTTTTGTTTTCATAGTGGCTATTTTGTGGGATAAAAGTGCAAATTTAAACGCCTTTTTGGCTTTTGGTGTAGGCTTTTCACTTTTATCGCGTCTTTCAAGCTGGCATTATGGTGTGTTTTTTAGGACACATTATACCTTGATACTTTATCTTTTGTTTTTGTCTTTAAGCCTTGTTTATATAGGGCTAGGCTTTGTGTATTTGCTTGATATTTCTTATCTTAGTTTTGCAACTCACGCTTTAAATTTACTCGTTTTGCTGGCTTTCGTGCTTTTTGTTTTTAACACCGTTTCGCTCAAACACACGCAAAATCAAATTTTTAACCTTTCTTTTGGCACTAGATTAAGCTTTATCGCGCTTTTTTTTGCCGCACTTTCAAGAAGCTTTTTAGCCTTGTTTGCTTACTCTTTTTATATTGTCATTCCAGCCTTGTTCGTGCTTTTTGTTTTTGTTTATTTTATTTATAAATTTTTTCCTATTTATAAAAATAACGGCTTTCAAGGCGAATAAATAAAACTCGCCTTTAAAACAAAAGATGAATTCACAGCCAACGCATCTTGCAACTTTTACAATAAAATGTAACCTTTTTGTGCTAACATTGCTTTTGTAATTCTTAAATTTGGGTTTGTGAAATGAAAAAAAGCGCACTTTTTGCCACCTTGCTTGCTGTAAATGCTTTTTTTTGTGCTTGTTCTAATCACAGCACGGACAACTTTTTTTACGAAGAAGCCCTAAAAAACGCTTATTGTGATAATAGTTTTTTTGAAGACAAGCGCGCAAAGGTAGATAAAAACGATGATACCATTTACACAGGGCTAAATGTAGGCGCATTAGCAAGGCATTGTGATGAGTTAAAGCTGAGTAATTATTTTTTCGACAAGGCTGAGGAAGCTTACAAATACGATGTAGATTTACAAGGACTTGGCAAAAAGGGCGCAAAAGCACTCTCATCAACACTCATCAACGAGGGCGTAAATGACTATGAAGGCACGCTTTATGAACGCATAATGGTAAATGTCTATAAGGGCTTAAATTTTATGAGTTTAAAAGACTTTGCTAACGCAAGAGTTGAATTTAACCGCGCTTTGATGAGACAGGACAAGGCAAAAGAGTATTTTGCCAAAGAGATAGAGGCAAACCGCAAGGAATTTGACGAAGCAAAGCAAGATGCAAACTACGAGCAAAATATGGGCAACAATTACAACACCATTTCAGCACAATATGAGCATTTAATGCGCGATTTTACCACTACAAAGGACTTCATAAACCCTTATGCGACTTATATGGCGAGTGTTTTTTTCTTTTTGGACGAGGATTATCGGCGCGGGGCTGATTTATTTAAAGAAGTAGCGCTGATAAATTCTCACAATGCTGAATTTCACAAGGAATTTAATGTCTTTAATCAATACGCAAACTCCACAAACCCGCAAAGGCTCAAAAAATACCTTTTCATCGTTCTTGAAAGCGGCTTTGGTGCGGGACTTGAAGAGTGGGCGATAAGCGTGCCTTTTATCTTTGATAATCAAATCATTTCAAGCCCGCTTGCCTTGCCCGTGCTCAAAAAACGCTCAAATTCTTATAATTATCTTGTAGCAAATGGCACGAAAACGGCTGATTTTGTGGATTTTGACAATATCATCGCCACTGAATTTAAGATAAATTCGCCGTTTATCATCGGTAAGGCGTTAAGCTCTATGATTGCAAAAACAACTTTAAGCGCGGCTGTGGCTAAAAACGACCCAACGGGCGGCTTTTTGTCCATAGCGGCAAACATTTTTACAAACACCACGACAAGAGCTGATGTGCGGTTTTGGAATTCTTTACCAAAATACGCTAAAATTGTGATGATAGAAAACAAAGGACGAGTTGTAATTCAAGCAGATGACGGCACGAGCGTCTTTGAAAGCGATTTGCCCGATAAAAATTTGCTGATTGTAGTGAGAAGTTTCAGTAGAGCTAGCCCTAGCGTGGTTTGGCTCATACAAAGATAAGGAGAAAAAATGCAAAAAATTGTTGTAGCTTTCGTGGCTGCTTTGTTTTTAGTGGCTTGTGGAAGCAAGGAACTCAGTCCGCTTGAAAAGCGTATAGCGCAAAAAATGGTCTTTGACGATGTCGATAAAAGCATAGTCAAGGCTTTTAACTACCGCACTAACGCTAACGGCTTGCTTGAATTTGAGCTAGTGTTGCTTAATGACAAAGATGTAGAGCTTGAATACAAAGTTTCGTGGAAAGACGAAGATGAATTTGTGCTTAAAGCCCCAACTGATGGCGAGTTTATCACGCTTAAACTCAAAAAAAATAAAGAGTATCTACTCCAAAGAGTAGCGACAAACAAAGAGTCTGTTGATTTTACTCTCAATTTGCGTAAAAAATAATCTCAAACAAAGGATATACAATGACAAAATTTCAATGTTTCGTTTCAACCGCTTTGGCGGGGGTATTTTTGGCTGCTTGCTCTTCAACACCTGTTTATACAGACGGCAAATCAGGGCAGGTTAAACAAGGTGATTCGCTCACACTCGGGCTTGACAGAGAAGACTTTGAAAACGCTGCTGATGTGATGGTGCAAAGTATGCTGCGCGACCCAGCTTTTGCAAATATCGCGCCAAATCAGCGCAAGGTTATCGCCATAGGGCGTATCGTAAATGACACGCCACAGCGTATCGACACGGACAAGCTCATCTCCAAAATCACTATCGCCTTGCGAAAGAGTGGTAAATTTGTGCTGACAACAGCAGTGGCTGCTGGCGGAGCAAGAGACTCGATGAGTAAAGATGTGCGCGAACTTCGCGATGATGATGAATTTAATCAAGCCACTATCGCAAAAAAAGGCACGCTCATTTCGCCAGACTTTTCGCTTGCGGGCAAGATTCGCCAAGACAATGTCAAGTTGCCAAATGGCAAAATTCAGGCTGAATACTTCTTTTATCTTTCAGTTACTGACTTAACCAGCGGTTTAGCTTACTGGGAAGATGAACAAACCATCAACAAAACGGGCGACAAAAAATCCGTTACTTGGTAAGGATAGGCGATGAGAAAGTTATTTTTGAGTGCTTTTTGTGCGCTTTTTGGGCTGAATTTAGCCCAAGCTGCGCCGCAGCAAAAAATAGTCGGCACGCCCACAGACAGCGACAATGTCGAAATCATCGACTTAAACATAACGCCCGCGAAAAGCACATTTAGCACGGACATAGGCAGCACTATAAGCGCAAAAAATGGCACTTATGTCAAATCCAGCACAGGCGAGGGTAGCGGAGCGAGCAAGGAAGAAGCGACAAGAAATGCTATCAGCGATGCGCTTGCTCGCTTAAAGGGTATAAGCGTGGCGGAGACGACTTTGAGAACTCAACGCTTTGCAAATGCTCAAATAGGCACGATACAAAGCTTTAACCCCCAAACCTACAAAGCAGCACAAGGGCGCATAGACTCTTATGAGATAACAAATATCGATATAGAGCCAAATGGCGCTTATATAGTGCGCGTAAATGTCTATAAAATCCTTTTCGAGCGCAACGAAAAGCCGAATTTAATTATATTCAACGCTTCGCGCTACACAAATTTAGGCGAAACACTCAAACAAAGGCTCACAAACGAGCTCGTGCAAGGGGCGCGTTTTAATGTGCTTGATAGAAAAAACAACGCCTATTACAAAGCCGAAAAGACACTTTTGCAGGGTGAGGACGCGTCAAGTGAGGATATTTACAAACTTGGCAATGTGTTAGGGACGGATTATCTGTTTGTTTTCAACCTACGAGATGTTGGGGCTAGCGGACAAAAATCAGCTGGCGTTGCCGCCACAAGCAGCAGTGCGAGCGCGATAAAAGGCGATGTGGTGGTTGATTACCGTCTCATACTCTTTGCCACAAGGGAAGTAAAGCTCGCAAACACGCTGAATTTAAGCATTACACTCAAAGATGAAAGCGTAAAGAGCAACGAAGAAGCCTTTGAAAAAATCGCAAAGGCTATATATGCAGACATTTCAAACACACTTTATCCGCTCTTTGTCGCTGCTGCGGAAAAGGACGAAGTGTCCTTTGAAGAAAAGCTCGAAATGGGTGCTATTTATGAGTGTGAGAGCAAGATAGATGGCAAGTCAGGTAGGGTGCAAATCATCAAAGCAAATGCCAAAAGCTCACGCGCCAAAGTCATCGAGGGCGAAGTGGGCTTTAACGACAGCTGCAAACTCGCCATAAATTCAGGCAGAGGCGCAAACTACAAGCTTGGCACAAATGGCGGTGTGAATTTAGGGTGGTGATTTCATCACCCTTTTATTTTAGTTTTAAAGGGAGCAAAAAGCAAAAGAAATCGCCATAACGATAGAATATAAGGCATTTTTATGAAATTTTTAAAAAACTAAAAGAGAAAGTTTATTTTTTATTATGAAAATAAGGCAAAGTATTTTGAGTTATTTTTGAGTGAGCGTAGCGCACCTTATCGTGCGTGAGCGAAGTAAAAAAAGCAAACTCCCCAAAAAGAGCCAATAAAGAAAAGCCAAAAAAGAAAGGAAAATTTTGTTACAAGCATTAGCCATAAAATACCGCCCCAAAACCTTTGACGAGCTTATCGGACAAGAAACGGTGAGTGCGAGCCTAAAATACGCACTCAACCACGGACGACTTGCTCACGCTTACCTTTTTTCAGGGCTTCGCGGCTCTGGCAAAACTTCAAGCGCAAGGATTTTTTCGCGCGCGCTCGTGTGCGAAAAAGGACCAAGCGCCACGCCTTGCGGCGAGTGCAGTGAGTGCGAGGCGGCACTAGCTGGCAGACACATTGACATTATCGAAATGGACGCGGCTTCACACAGGGGTTTGGAGGACATACAGGATTTAATCGAGCAGACAAAATACGCTCCGTCAATGGCTCGCTTTAAGATTTTCATCATTGATGAGGTGCATATGCTCACCCCACAAGCTGCAAACGCCCTTTTAAAGACACTTGAAGAGCCGCCAGCCTATGTGAAATTTATACTTGCCACGACAGACCCTTTGAAACTGCCTGCAACCGTGCTTTCGCGCACACAGCACTTTCGTTTCAGGCAAATCCCGCAAAGTGCCATTTTACAGCATTTAGAAAACATTTTGCAAAAAGAGGGCGTGAAATACGAAGCCCCAGCACTCAAACTGCTTTCGCGAAGCGGGCAAGGCTCACTGCGCGACACGCTTACCTTGCTCGACCAAGCCATTATCTTTTCGCACAGCGACATTACAGCCACTAAAATCGCCCAAATGCTAGGCTTTTTAGACCCCGAGCAAATCAAAAACTTTTACGCGCTCATTTTATCGCGCCAGCGCGAAAGCGTGCTTGAATTTTTAAAACAGCTGCAAGATTACGAGGCAAGTAGTGTGATTGATGAGATGATTTTTTATCTCAAAGAGAGCTTTTTTGCCAAAAGCAACGAGTTTTCGATGCTTATGTATGAGCGTTTTTTTAGGATTTTATCAAAGGCTAAAACTATGCTCAATTCTTGCGATGACAATGCTTTTGTGCTTTGCGTGATGGCTTTTATGATGATAGAAGCGAGCAATTTAAAGCAAATTGATGAGGCTATTGATGATGAGCAAAGGGCGAATTTTAAGGCAAATTCAGCGGTTTCAACAACAACTTTAACGCAAAATTCAAAGGTAAATTCAGGCGAAAATTTGACAAATTCAAATTCAGCAAATTTAAACGCTTATGAAAGGCTTAAAAGCGCGATTTATGAGCGCGATTTCACGCTTGGAGAGTGCTTTGAGAAAAACACGGCTTTTATCAGCTTTGAAAATGATGAGCTTAAAATCAGCTCAAACGCCGCAAATGAAGCCGATAGAAACACGCTTAACAAGGGCTTTAAGCTCATAATGCAAATCGCTACTCAAACGCTTGGCGAAAATGTCAAAATCGCCGTGCAAAAAAGCGCGGCAAATGCTGTTTCAAGTAGCGTAAATGCGGCACTTAATGCGGCAAATTCAGCTTTAAATGTCGATGAAAGTAAATTGCAAGACATAAAAAAGCCCACAAATGACTTAAAATCAAGCTTTGAAAAGCTAAAAAGCGGCGCGAAAAAGCAAGACAAGCAAGCTGAAACCATAGACGCCCTTGATGAGTGCTTTGGAAAACCAACAAAACAATGATTTCACAAACAGCTTGCGTTAAACAAGGCTTTTGAGCCGTGCATACTTGCCATAGCATTTGTAGTAAAAGCAAGATATTTGCACAGCCCAAACGCCCCGTTTTGCAAACTTTTTGTGCGAAACTTATCGGTGGCGTATCCGCCATACAAGCTGAATTTCGCCGTTTTTATCGGCATTTTGTTCGATGAACTCAATCTTCACTTGTGTCTTTATCCAAAAGCCCAAATAATGCACAAATCTAGCCTTTATAAAAGCGTTGATTTGCCTTGCTTCTTTTGCAAGGGCGTGAATTTTTGCTTGCTCGTTTTGTGAGAGCGTGCTAAATTCGCACTCATCAAGCTCATCAAGCCACGCCACAGCCTCATCAAAGCTTTTTTGCGCCTTGCTTAAATGCGCCTTTGCCGCAAGGATAGTAGGCTCTTGCCCTGCCACAAGTGGCATAAAAGGCGTCAAGCACCAACCTTTCTTGCCTAGTTTGGACAACGGAAACTCGTATTTGTTACAAACCACGCTATAAGTTAAACGAGGCGGCTCAAAGCCCTTAAATTTAGCCATTTTCGCGCAAAGTGTCTCAATCTTTTCTTGCGTTTTAAAGCACTCACTTTCAAGCTCATAAATGCCGTCTAAACGCTTAGTGAGCTTGTTTGCCTCATCGCGTGCCTTATCTAGCGCACTTTCTTGCTCCAAAGGCTCGCAAATGCCAAAAAACTCCTCACGCGAGAGCTTCGCCCACGCAAAACGCTCGCTTTTAGCAAGCTCTGGGGCGAGTTCTTGTCCGTTTAAATGCGCGCAAAGCTCCTGTCTAGCTCGCACTTTTTTTTCAAAGCTCTCCTCATCAAACTCATCGTTGAATTTCGCCTCGCCTAAAAGTTTTTCATAGCCCAAGGATAAGCCCTCTGCTATGCCCTTTAAGCCCTTTAAGACGAATTTGCCGCTTTCGCCTACGATGGCTTCTTTGTAGTCATCATAAAAGTTGCTTGGATTTGCTTTTTGCCCATCCAAATACCTTTTGCCAAAAAAGCCCGCAAGGGCAACCGTGCCTAGTCCTAATAAAACCGACTTTTTCATAGTGGTCTCCTTTGTAAAAATTTTTGTTTTAACGAGCATTTGGCTTTAAAAGGCTGTTTAAAGCGCTTTTAAAGCGCAAATTTTCGTTTAAACAAGCTCATTGTAACACAGGGGTGCGACACATAATGTCGTTTTTGCACTTCTAATAAAATTTTTTTAAAAAATTTGCAAATTTTTTGAAATTTTTACAAAAATGCTGAATTTTATATGAAAACTTGTGAATTTTTTGAAATTTTTACAAATTTTGTTCCAATAACTCTGTAAATTTTGTCATTTTTAGTCTTTTGCAAAAGGTTGTAAAGTGCAAGCCGCAGCAAAAAATCCATACCAAATTCCGTTTTTAGTATTCCGTTTTCCGTGTTTTGTATGGATATTTCACTATCACTCAGTATGACAAGACAAATCAGTATAGCAAAATTTAGGGTTTTGCTTTACACTTTGTTTTTGTAACAAAGTTCGTTTAAATTTATAGTTTGCTACGCTCGCAAGGTTTGCCTTTGATGGACGATTTTTCATACCTTGCGTTAAAATTTGATGAGTGAAATGATATAGCATATCAAAAAAACACTTGGGGTTTGAGTTTTAATATCAGCATAAAGCTTGCTAAAACGGCTTGCTGGCGCACGAAGTTGCGCTCGCCTTTTATATGCAAGGTTTCTTGCAAAAATGAGCCGTCCCTATACATAGCCCCGATGAAAATCGTGCCTGCCTTAACGCCCTTGTCATCTTCCTCCCCAGCCACGCCGCTAATGGCGATAGCAAAATCACAAGCACTCGTTTTAAACACGCCTTTAAGCATAAAATACACGCATTTTTCGCTGTATTCGTTTTGTAGCACCAAGTCGCTAATGCCTAGCCACTCGTGCTTTAAGCGGTTTGAGTAAGTAACAACTGAGCCTTCAAAGATGGCTGAAATGCCTTTGATTTTGGCAAGTTCTGCGGCGCAAAGCCCAGCCGTGCAGCTTTCGGCAAAGGAAATTTTAAGCTCTCTTTGAATGAGCCTTAAAGCGATGAATTCAAGCGGATTTTTGCCTAAAATAAGCTTTTGTCCAAAAAGATTATCCACCGCTTGAATAAAGCTTTCAAGCGTGCTAAAATGTGTGCTTACCGCCTTTATCATTACCAAGTTGTTTAAAAGTGAAGTGCTTAAAATCTCTATTTTGTAGGATTTGGCAAGAGTTTCAAGCAAGATAAGTGCGCTATCCTCGTCAATGTCGCGCAAGCAAAAAAAGGCAAAGTTTGTTTTTGGTTGGACGAGCATTTCTGGCAAACGCTCATCAATGCTTACTTTGAGTAAATTTATCTTACAACGAGAAATTTGCACTAAAAAGCCATTTTCGCTTGAATTTAGGGTTTTGCTCGGCACTAAAATGTCGTTTTGAAAGACTAAATTGTCTTTGTTAAGCGTGGCGATGATTTTTGCGCTTGTAGCGTATAGCTCATTGCTCGTAAAAATGGTGATATAATCATACTCGTTTATCCAAGATTCTAGTAAAAATGGTAGTTCTTTGTTGCTTTTGTCAAAGCAAATACGCTCGCTTAGCTCGCCAAACTTGTCCTCATAGTGTCCGCTTATGTATTCAAGGTAGTTTTTGTTAAGACTCAGTTTGCTACCGATAATCAAAAGTAAATGTCTCATTTTTTCTCTTTTTTCTGTAAATTATATCAAATTTAAAGTGAATTTTAAAGGGAATTTGTGTAAAATTACATATTCAAATCAAATTCGGGGCGAAAAATGGACTACAAAGACACTCTACTGCTACCAAATACGAGCTTTGAGATGAGGGCTGATTTGGCAAACAAAGAAAAAACCCGCTTTGAACGCTGGTTTAAGGACAACTATGCTTATGAAAAGATGAAAAGCAAGCGTTTAAACGCAAAAGCAAGTTTCATCTTGCACGATGGACCGCCTTATGCGAACGGACACATTCATCTAGGACACGCGCTTAACAAAATCCTTAAAGAAACCATTATCAAAACGCATTATTTTAATGGCGAACGCGTGGCTTACACGCCGGGCTGGGACTGCCACGGCTTGCCCATAGAACAGCAAGTAGAAATCAAACTTGGCGAAAAGAAAAAAAGCACGAGCAAAAAGCAAATCCGCGCCCTTTGCCGCGCTCACGCGCAAGAGTTTATAGACATTCAAAAGGCTGAATTTAAGGGGCTTGGCATTTTGGGCGACTGGGACAAGCCTTATGTAACAATGGACTTTGCCTTTGAAGCAAGCATTTACCGCACCTTGTGCGAGGTAGCAAAAAGAGGGCTTTTGATAGAGCGAAGTAAGCCCGTGTTTTGGAGCTGGGCGGCAAAGTCAGCCCTTGCTGAGGCTGAGGTTGAGTATGAGGACAAAGAGGACTACTCGCTTTTTGTGGCTTTTGATTTGGCTGAAAATGCGCTAAAAAAGCTAGGTGTGAAAAAGGCAAGCGCGGTGATATGGACAACTACGCCTTGGACCTTGCCCGCAAATCAAGCCATAGCCTTAAATCCAAACGAAATTTATGTTTTAAGTGGCGAGGGGTTGATTTTCGCAAAGCCCCTGTTTGAAAGTATGGTAGAAAAGGGCTTGTCAAAGGGCAAGGTGCAAAAAGAATTCAAAGCAAGTGAGCTTGAAAACTTGCACGCGATAAATCCTTTAAATTCAAGGCTTTCGCGCTTTATTTTAGGCGAGCATGTGCTTATGGACGGGGGTAGCGGCTTGGTGCATACGGCTCCTGGACACGGAGAAGATGATTATTATGCTTGTTTGAAATACGGCATTGAAGTGCTTATGCCCGTTGATGATGGAGGTTGCTTTGATGAGAGCTTGCGCACCAAAAAGCTAATGCCCAAAAGTGTGCTTGATGAGTTTGTGGGGCTTCATATCTTTAAGGCAAATGAGCGAATTTTGGAGCTTTTGGGTAAAAATTTACTGCAAAGTTCGCGTTTTACGCACTCTTATCCTTTTTGCTGGCGCACGCACAAGCCTGTGATTTACCGCGCCACAAAGCAATGGTTTATCGCAATGGACGAGCCAAAGCTAAATGGCAAAAGTTTGCGTCAAGTAGCAAATGAGCAAATTCAAAGGATAAAATTCTATCCGCAAAGTGGCATTAACCGCATAGGTTCGATGATAGAAAACCGCCCTGATTGGTGTATCTCACGCCAAAGGGATTGGGGCACACCCATAGCTTTTTTTAGGGACAAAAAGACAAAAGAGGTGATTTTAGATGAGGCTGTGCTTGAAAATATAGCGCAAATCTTTGAAAAACAAGGCGCTGATGCTTGGTGGGAGCTTGACATAAAGGACTTGTTGCCCGCAAATTCGCCTTATAAGGCTCAAAATTTAGAAAAAACCCTTGACATTTTAGATGTGTGGTTTGACAGCGGCAGCACTTGGAATGGGGTGCTAAAATCAGGCGCATTTGAGGGAGCTGAATTTCCTGCAAGTATGTATTTAGAAGGCTCAGACCAGCACAGAGGCTGGTTTCAAAGCTCACTCTTGCTCTCATCAATCATCAACGAAAAAGCCCCTTACAAAGCTATCTTAACGCACGGCTTTACCATAGATGAAAAGGGACAAAAGATGAGCAAAAGCAAGGGCAATGTCATCGACCCGCAAAAGGTTGCCAAAACCTACGGTGTGGAGGTTTTGCGGCTTTGGATTTTGCTGAGTGATTACTCATCTGATTTAAAAATTTCAGAAAACATTTTAAAGCAAGTTGCCGAGCAATACCGAAAAATCCGCAACACCATTCGCTTTTTGCTTGCCAACACTAATGACTTGGAGTTTTTGGAGACAAAGAATTTCACGCTCATTGACAGGTGGATTTTAAACCGCGCAAGTAGCGTTTTTAAAGCCGCTAAATCAGCCTTTGACGAGTATGAATTTGCCAAGGGTTACAATGGTTTGATGAATTTTCTCATCGTGGATTTGAGCGGAATTTATCTTGACATTTGCAAGGATAGGCTTTATTGCGATGAAAAAGGCTCAAAACGCCGAGTGAGCGCACAAAGTGCGATGGCACTCATCGCAAAGCAACTTTTACAGCTACTTGCGCCGACACTGACTTACTCAGTTGATGAAGCTTTGGAGCATTCAAACCCTATCATCAAGGGCAAGGCAAAAGATGTCTTTGATTTGGTGTTTGAAGATGACTTTGACTTTGAATTTAAGGGCATTAACGATGAGTTGCTGCTCTCATCGCGTGAGAGTTTTTTAGAGCAAATTGACGCACTTAAAAAAGACAAAGTCATCAAATCCACTTTGGAACTTTGCTTGCAAACGAGCGCAAACGAGCTTTTGAGCGAAAATTTAGAAGACATTGAGGACTTTTTTATGGTGAGTGAGATTAAAAGCCTTGACAAAGATGAGGGCTTAGCGAGTTTTAGCGTGGGAGCGCACGAATTTAAAATCCTAAAAGCCACACACCACAAATGCCCAAGGTGCTGGAAATTTAAGGCAAAGGACGAGGATAGCCTTTGTCCGCGCTGTTTAAAGGTGATGAAAAATGTTTAGCGAGCCTTTACCCCAAAGCGTGATTTTTACGACACTTGCAAGCATTGCAGCCCTTGTTGTGGTGCTGCTTTTTTTCATCAAAAAAAAGGATAAACAATGACTTTAAAAGAAGCCTTAAATTTAAGCCAAAATGAGCTTGTGGAGCTTAAAAAAGAGTTAAACGAAAGGGCAAAGGCGCAGAAGCATTTGGGCGTTTATGTCGAGCAGTTTTTGGACAAGCCTTTGAGTGAGTGCGATTTAAGTGGCGCAAATTCAGCCGTGCCTGTGGCGATAAAGGACAATATCAGCGTGAAAGGCTGGGAGCTTACTTGTGGCTCAAAGATTTTGCAAGGCTATGTCGCGCCTTACGATGCCACAGCGATTGTAAATCTTAAAAACGCTGGTTTTACGCCTTTTGGGCGGTGCAATATGGACGAATTTGCGATGGGAAGCACCACAGCGAGTTCATTTTATGGCAAAACCTTAAATCCTTTGGACAACACAAAGGTTCCAGGCGGTTCAAGCGGCGGCAGCGCAGCAGCGGTAGCAGCACAGCTTGCACTTGCGAGTTTAGGCTCAGATACAGGCGGTTCTGTTCGCCAGCCAGCAGCATTTTGCGGGTGCGTGGGCTTTAAGCCAAGCTATGGGCGTGTAAGTCGCTATGGGCTAGGCGCTTATTCATCGAGCTTAGACCAAATTGGCGTTTTAACGCAAAATGTAGAAGATGCGGCGATTTTATACGATGCTATCAGTGGATATGATGAAAAGGACAGCACGAGCGTAAAGGCAGAGTATGAAAAAACCGCGCCAAATTTAAACGCAAACCGCAAATTAACAATAGCCGTTATCAAAAACTACATAGAACAATGCAGTGATGAAGTAAAAAATGCCCTTTTAAAAAGCGTTGCTATGCTTGAAAACAGCGGACATAAGATAATCTATAAGAGCTTACAGGACAGCAAATACGACATTGCGGCTTATTATATCATCGCCACAGCCGAAGCGAGCGCAAATTTAAGCCGTTATGATGGGGTGCGTTATGGCAGACGAAGCGAAAATTCACAGCATTTAAAGGATATGTATGTGAATTCTCGCAGTGAGGGCTTTGGAGATGAGGTAAAACGGCGCATAATGCTGGGGTGCTTTGTGTTAAGTAGCGGGTATTATGATGCTTACTACATAAAAGCGACAAAGGCTAGGGCTTTAATCAAGCAAAAATATAATGAAATTTTAAATGAGTGCGATTTGATTTTTATGCCCGTTACGCCGACAAGTGCCTTTGAATTTGAGGCTTGTAAAAGCCCTATGCAAATGTATTTGGAGGATATTTTTACAATTTCTGTGAATTTAGCGGGGCTTGGGGGCATTTCAGTGCCACTTTGCAAGGACAAGGCGGGCTTAAATATCTCAGCCCAACTTGTTGCTTATAACGAGCAAAGCCTACTTGACGGGGCTTTGAGTTTAGAAAAAATCATCAAAAATCAATAAGGGGGAAAAATGAAAATAGTCAAACGAGCATTGACCTTTGAAGATGTGCTGCTTTTGCCAGCCTACTCGGACATTTTGCCAAAGCAAGTGGATATAAGCACGAAGCTTAGCAAAAACATTACTCTTAATGTCCCGCTCATCTCAGCGGCTATGGACACAGTTACAGAGCATAGAACCGCCATAATGATGGCAAGGCTTGGTGGCATAGGCATTATCCACAAAAATATGGATATAAATTCACAAGCCAAAGAGGTAAAACGCGTGAAAAAAAGCGAAAGTGGCGTCATCATCGACCCTATCTTTGTGGGCGCAAAAGCCAAAGTGCAAGAAGCCCTTGACATAATGGCTGAGTATCACATATCTGGCGTGCCCGTGGTTGATAATGAGCGAAAACTGATAGGAATTCTCACAAACAGAGACTTGCGTTTTGAGAGCAACGGCGAAAATTTAGTAGAAAATGTGATGACAAAACCCCCTTTAATCACGGCGCACAAGGGTTGCACTTTGGACGAGGCGGAAAAGATTTTTTCTAAACACAAAATCGAAAAGCTGCCCATAGTGAGTGAAAACGGCTATTTGGAGGGACTTATCACTATAAAAGACTTGAAAAAACGCAAGGAATTTCCAAATGCAAACAAAGACAGCTACGGCAGGTTGCGCGTGGGTGCGGCTGTTGGCGTGGGGCAGTTTGACAGAGTCAAAGCCTTAATCGAAGCTGATGTTGATGTGCTGGTGCTTGACAGCGCGCACGGGCATTCTAAAAATGTGATTGAAAGCATAAGGCAAATCAAAAAGGATTACCCACAAATCGAGCTTATCGCGGGCAATATCGCCACAAAAGAAGCTACAAAGGCACTTTGCGAGGCTGGGGCTGATGCGGTGAAAGTTGGTATGGGACCAGGAAGTATTTGCACCACTAGAATCGTCTCTGGTATGGGCGTGCCGCAGATTTCAGCTATTGATGAATGTGCTTTGGAAGCAAGGAAATTTGGCGTTCCTGTCATCGCTGATGGGGGTATAAAATACTCAGGCGACATAGCCAAAGCCATAGCAGCAGGGGCGCACAGCGTGATGATAGGTTCGCTTCTTGCTGGCACGGACGAAAGCCCAGGGCAGCTTTTTAGCGTGCAAGGGCGGCAATATAAGAGTTATCGCGGTATGGGTTCGCTTGCGGCTATGCAAAGAGGCAGTTCTGATAGGTATTTCCAAGAAGGCACAGCGAGCGAAAAGCTTGTGCCTGAGGGCATAGAAGGGCGTGTGCCTTATGTGGGTAGCTTAAAAGGCGTGATTCATCAGCTTTTGGGGGGCTTGCGTTCGTCTATGGGCTATGTGGGCGCTGCTAGCATAGATAAATTTCAAGCCAAAGCCGAATTTGTCGAAATCACAAGCGCAGGACTTAAAGAAAGCCATGTCCACGATGTAACCATTACCCAAGAAGCGCCAAATTATAAGGTTCATCAATGAAAAACGACAACCAAAGCCTGAATTTAGGCTTAAATTTAGATGAAAATTCAAGCCAAAAAAGTGAAAATTTAAGCCAAAAAAGCGACAAGCAAAAGGGCGAAAATTTTGATACAAATTCGCAGGATTTAGCTGAAAATTCGTCAAATTTTGAAGAAAATTTAAAAAAGGCAAACGAGGCGTTAGAAAGGCTAAACAGCAAGGATTTAAGCCTTGATGAGAGTGTGAAACTTTACAAAACGGGGCTTAAATTTATAGAAAATGCCCGCAACGCCCTTGAAAAAGCTAAATTTGAGGTGGAAAAAATCGATGAGTAAGATAGCGGCTTTGCAGCTTTCAACCCTGCCACTAAGCGATGCGAGGCTTGATTATTATCTCAAAGCCTGCAAGGATAGCGGTGCGAACCTTGTCGTGCTTGGCGAATATGTGCTAAATAGCTTTTTTACCGAGCTTTGCGCTATGTCAAAACAGCTCATCAAAGAACAAAGCGAGAGCAAAAAGGCAAGTTTAGCTGAATTTGCTAAAAAATACGAACTCACCATCATTGCCCCTTATATCAGCGTGGAAAACAAGGGCTTGAAAAAACTTTGTTTAAAGGTTTCGCCAAGCGAGATAAAAAGCTACGAACAGCAGATTTTAATGCCTTATACGCACTGGAATGAGGACAAATTTTTTTGCAACCACAGCGAGAAATTGCGGCTTTTTAGTTTTTCTTATGAGGGCTTAAAATGCGCCTTGCTTTTTGGCTTTGAGGCGCATTTTGACGCCTTTTGGCAGCTCATTTTGCAAAAAAAGTTGGATTTAGTCATAATGCCTTGCGCGAACACCTTTGAGAGCAAGCAACGATGGCGCGAGCTACTGAAAATGCGGGCTTTTTTAAGCTCCACAGCGATTTTGCGGGTAAATCGCATAGGGCAGGCAAAAAGCGGCAGCGAAGTGTGGGAATTTTACGGCGATAGCCTGTATGTCGATGCTTTCGGGCAAATCAAAGAGTGTTTGAGCGACAAGGAAGAAATGCTCATCATCGACACCCCAAAGGCGAGTGAGGCAAAGAAGTTGTGGGGATTTGACAAGATAATAAAAAACTATGAAATTTAGCGTTTAATTTTTTTGCTCATTTTGTGAGCTTGAAATTGAGCCAGCTTTTCGCAAAAAAGCACTTTTTGCAGAAAATCCTGTGCTTTAAATTAAGCGTTAAATTTGGCAAATTTTTCGCCATAAATTTGAAATTTAATTTTAAAAAAAGGATAAAACTTGAAAAAAATTCATTTCATAGGAATCGGTGGCATAGGCATTTCAGCCCTTGCTCGCTTTTTAAAAGAAAAGGGCTATGAGATAAGCGGGAGTGATTTAAAGGCGAGTAAAATCACTGCTGAGCTTGAAAAAGAGGGCGTTGCCATTAGCATTCCACACGGCGAAAAAAATGTCATCGGCAAGGATTTAGTGATTTACTCAGCCGCGATAAAGGCGCAAAATGCTGAATTTAAAAAGGCAAAAGCACTTGGCATTAAAACACTTTCGCGCAAAGAAGCCTTGCCGCTCATCTTGCGCGACAAACAAGTCTTTGCAGTCGCTGGCGCACACGGCAAAAGCACCACTTCAAGCATTTTAGCAAGCCTTATGAACGATGCAAGTGTCATCATCGGGGCGATTTTAAAGGAATTTGGCTCAAATATGATTTACAAAGAAAGCGACAAACTCATCTTTGAAGCCGATGAGTCAGACAGCTCTTTTTTAAACGCAAATCCCTATGTCGCCATAGTTACAAACGCAGAAGCTGAGCATTTAGAGCATTATAAAAACGATTTAAAAAAGCTGCATAAGGCTTATGAGCAGTTTTTAAACTCAGCAAAAATCCGCATAATAAACGGCGAGGACGAGTTTTTAAAGACCTTAAATTTAAGCGCGATAAAGCTTTATCCAAGCAAGGACATAAAAAATTACGCCGTGAGCGTTAAGGACTACAAGCCACAAACGAGCTTTACGCTTAAAGATTATGGCGAATTTAGCCTTTGTGGAATGGGCTATCATTTGGCTGTTGATGCGGCTTTGGCGATTTTGGCGGCTTTGGAATTTAAAAGCGTTGATGAGGTGCGCGTGCGACTTGAAAATTACAAGGGCATTAAAAAGCGTTTTGACATTTTAGTGGCTGATGAAAAGCACGCCATCATCGATGATTACGGGCATCACCCGACTGAGATAAGCGCTACTTTAAAGGCAGCAAGCGAGTATGCAAGGCTTGCAGGATACTCAAAAATCACAGCCATTTTCGAGCCGCACCGCTACACGCGTTTAGTGGCGAATTTAGAGCAGTTTAAGGACGCCTTTGCAAGGGTGAGCGAGCTTGTGATTTTGCCCGTTTATGCGGCTGGCGAAAAGCCCGTGAGTGTGGATTTAAAGGCGCATTTTTCAAAGGCTACTTTTGTTAAGGACATTAAACGCATAGGCGAAGTTTTGGTTGATGATGAGGGCAGGGTTTATGAAGATGGGCTTATCATAGGCTTTGGCGCAGGGGACATAAGCGTGAAGTTAAGGGGCGAAAAATGAGCACACAAATCAGAAGCGCATTAAACTTTTTTGGTTATAATTTACGCAATAAAGGAGTTTGTTTTGTTGCAAGAGTTTAATTCTATCAAAAAACGCTTTGATACTTTAAATTTAAACCACGAACACTTTGTAAATTCTAACGATATTTGCACGCCTATGGACTGCGTGAAAGAAATGCTTGACAGCCTACCAGCTGAGTTTTGGCAAAGAAAAAATCTCAAAGTGCTTGATTCTTGCTGCGGCAATGGCAATTTTCACGCCTACGCCGCACTTAAAACCCCACTCAAAAATCTCTATTTTAACGAAATCAACGAAAAAAGAATAGCAAATTTAAAGGCGTATTTTGGCGAAAATATCAACCTAACGATAATGGATTTTTTAGAATTTGATGAAACCCCAAAGTATGATTTAATCGTCTCAAATCCGCCTTATGCTAAATTTAATGACGGCAAAAGAGTATCCAAAAATCACAACCTTTCTCGTGCTTTTATCGAAAAATCCTTGAAAATTCTAAAAAATGGCGGATATTTGCTTTTTATCGTGCCAAATAATTGGATGAGTTTTGCGGACAGAAACGATTTGCCCACACTTTTAAGCAAATATCAGTTTAAAATTTTAGACATAGGCGGAGCGAAAAAGTATTTTCCACAAGTTGGTTCGTCTTTTACTTGGTTTTTGCTTGAAAAAGTGCCAAACGAAAAGCCCTTTGAAGTGCGAAATCACTATGTTTTAAACGATACGCAGTTTGTGAAAATCAGCCCAAATCAACGCTTTATCCCGCTTTATCATTCTCAAATCACACAAAGCATTGTTGATAAAACGCTAAATTCAACCTTGCCAAAATATCCCGTGCAAACTAGCTCAAATTTGCACCGCTACACCAAAAGCAAGCTCATCAGCAACGAAAAGGACAAAACACACATTTACAAGCTCATTCACACGCCAAGCCAAGTTGTTTATAGCACAAAGCCACATATTTATCAAAAGGGCTATAAGGTTTTCATCTCTCTTACAAATCAATACAGCACCTTCATCGATGAATGCGGTATGACGCAGTCCATAGCGTTTATAAGGTGTAAGGATTTACAAGAAGCAAAGCAAATTCAAAGCGAGTTAGAACAACCCATTTATAAATTTCTCAACAACATAACACGATATGGCAATTTTAACAATGTGCGAGTTTTGCAAAATTTACCCAAATTTGGCACATTTTCGCTTACAAAAGATGAAGAAAAAATAATAGAAAAATTCAACAAGGCGTATTATGGCAAAGCAAAAAAATAAAAACATAGTCCCATTAAAAAACATAGCCGAGCTTGCAAATGAGTGCGATTATGAGAGTTTTGAGTATAAAGAACATTTTAGTTTGATTTGCAAACTCTTGCCAAATTTAGACAAAGAAAAGTTAGAAATACAAATTTTAGATGAAACAAAATGCCAAGAAAAAGGCTTTGTGTATGTTTTTGTGATTGAGGGCAAAATCTTTAAAATCGGTCAGTCCATAAGCAACATAAAAGAACGAGTGCAAAGCTATAACTGCGGAAAAACTGAATATCGCATAAACGGCACAAATTCAACAACAAATTATTTTGTCTTGCAAAGTTTGCTCAAAATCAACAAAGAAGTCTTTGTGTATGGCTTTTTTCCGCCAAAGCCACGCTATGAAATTTTTGGGCAAATTTTTGAGGATAGCTATCCGCCTAGCAAAAAGGCTGAAAATATCATTATAAAAGATTTCATCAAAAATCACGGCAAAAAACCTATCGGTTGCACGCAAACTTGATGATTTAAGGAAGCAATGCAAACAGCACGGTGATAAGTGCGTAAATTAAAATTTTAGCCATTAGC
>OIYR01000205.1_pt1 | contig 34449 bp, 53 predicted proteins | sample 1588221 | NCBI WGS metagenome assembly OIYR01 (sample SAMN03283292) | human gut metagenome | biome: human-associated habitat; material: feces | host: Homo sapiens | place: Peru | collected 2012
GGCAGGTTTTGGGAAAACGTTTCCTGAAAAAATAGCAGAAGCATGGTCTTTTGGAATAGACCCAACAGGTGCTATTTTGTCATTATGTTCAAATGATACAGTTGTTAAAAACGGTTCTGCACTTGTAAGGCAAGAAATGAAAAGTGAGTGGTTTGGCGAAGTATTTCCACAAATGAGATGGAGTAGTGAAGATAAAAATTACTTCTTAAAAGAAACAGATGGAGACTGGAAACTTAAACAGTGTAAACTAGGTGCTAGTTACAATGCTTCTACTACAAATTCTAACGTAATTGGTCAGAGGGCTAACAAATGGATTCATATAGACGACTTATACAAAGGTTATAAAGAGGCTATGAATCAAAAACAAAACGAAGAATATTACAATGAGTCTCAACTTTCTTGGGAAACACGTTATGTTATTAATGCAGTTCATAAATTAGTAATCACTGGTACTTTGTGGGCTAGTGGAGACTATATAGATAGAAAAATAAAGCAATTACTTAAAGAACATACATTTAAACCACACCCAAAATACCCATACACATTTATTAGTGAAGATGGCACTTGTTGTATCATACAAATACCTGCATTGGATTATAAAACTGGTAAAAGTGTTGCACCTGACCTAATATCAACAGAAGAATTATTGAAGAAAAAAAATAGAATTGATAAATATTTGTGGGAAACAAACTTCCAACAAAAGCCAACTAACCCTGATGAACTTGTATTCAGTTACGATAAGTTAAGAACATACGAAACAATACCTGAGACAGATTATAAAGGTGCTTATGCTGTAATAGATGCTACAAGAAAAAGTGGTAAAGACTTTTTTTCAATGCCAATATTTAAAAAAGTCAAAAATGAAAGTACTTATGATTATTACTTGAGAGATGCCTTGTTCACGAGAACTGCAACAAAGGATATGTATAATGACATTGTTGAAAAAATAATTGAACATCACATAATCAAACTTGTAATAGAAAGTAACGTTACAAGTGAGTTAAAACAAAACATTGAAAATATATTAGAAAGAAAAGGTGTTGCTTTTTGTGAAATAATAGAAAAATATAACTATGAGCAAAAGTCGGCAAGAATAGAAACTGAAAAAGGTGTAATAAAGAAATCCATGGTTTTCCCTAAAAATAATATGTATGGTATCAATACACCAATAGGTAAATTTATGGACAACTTAACGAGTTATAATGAAATGGGTGGAAATACAAATGATGATGCACCTGACAGTTGTGCTTTATTTGGAAGTGAAATAATAGAAGAAAATGCCACAACGCAAATAGCAGAAGCAATTCCTTTTATAAGAGAATATTTTTAGAATATTCTTTTTTTGTTTGATAATTTGACAAAAAAAAACGGTTATGATATGGTTTTTAGCATAAACAAGGGTAGAACTCTAAAAGGAGTTGAATTATGATAACACACGGAAGAAAAGTTATATATGCCAATTATACAGAAGAACAACTTTTAAAGGGTACTCAAATAGAAAAAGACAATAAAATATTAGACATAATGCAAAACAGTATTCCTATATATGAAGAAAACAAAGCAGAGATAAAGTACTTACAAGACTATTTGTATGGAGACCAAGATATAAAAAATAAACAAAAACTAACAAGAACGGATATAAACAATAAAGGTGTAGAAAACTGGGCTTGGGCATTTAAAGAGTGGAAACAAGCATTTTTACTTGGAAAGCCAATTCAATATGCTCCTTTAGACGACGTAGCAAACGAAGAAATATCTTTATTGAACAAATACAATACTTATGAAGATAAAGACCAAAAAGATTTGGAAATGTACGAAGATTTATATACTGTTGGTAGAGGTTTTAGATACAATAATGCAAGTCCAATAACAGAAGATGATGAATCCCCTTATAATTCTTTAAATCTTAATGTAGGGAATACAGAAGTTGTATATTCTAGTTCTATTGAGCATGAGCAGTTACTAAGTTTTGTAGAAACTAGCAAAAAATACATTGTTCAAGAAGTAAATCCTGATACAGGAAAACGTGAATTTAACACAAAATATTACAGTGAGTACAATGTTTATACTCAAGATACTAAATACATTATTGACAATAAAAATGTTGCATTAAGAGTTGTAAGTAGAGACCCAATTCTTCCAAAAGCCCATCGTATAACAGAATATTTTTTAAACAGAAGAAGAATGGGGCTTTTAGAAATAGGTAAAGATATATTTGATGATATTAACTATGTTGAAAATTTAGATAAAGATGATATTGAATCTTTTGTAAATGCAATAATGGTATTTACAAATGCCGAAATAACTAAAGAAGGCATGGACGCAATAAAACAATATGGAGCAGTTTCAATAAAGTCTACTGACCAAAAAAAGGCTAGTGTAGAGTTATTACAGTCAAGACTTAAATCACTAGATACTCAAATTTATTATTTGAGAAAAATAAGTGCTTTGCATAGTATTTTAAGTGTTCCACAAGCAAGTAATAGTGGAGATATTAGCAATGCTGAAACTGGTAAAGCAATGCTTACTGGTCAAGGTTTTACAAGTGCTAGTGTAAGAATAGAAAACGAAGAAAAAGCATTTAAGAAATGTGATAGAAATGCCTTAAAGGTAATTTTAAAAATATGCAGAGCATCAAGCAAGAGTGGTATCAAAAATTTAAAAGTCAGTGATATAGATATTAAATTCAGTAGGGATTTAAGTGATAACTTATTAACTAAGACACAGGCTCTTATAAATTTAGCAACTGCTAAAATACCACCACAAATAGCAAATGCAGTAATTGGTTTATTTAGCGACCCAGTTGCAGTAACCAAAATGCAAAAGTCATACGAAGAAGAGCAAAGAAATATTCAAAAAGAATTAACAAATAGAACAACGCAAAACAACGACCCTAACAAAATAAATGAACAAAACAACAGCATACAAGATACACAAGAAAATCAAAATCAAGAGCAATAATGCTCTTATATGCAGGTTTAGTTTAATGGTAAAACTTTGGTCTCCAAAACCAAAGATATTGGTTCGATTCCATTAACCTGTGCCACTTACGGTTTAACATTTGGCTAAATCAAGTGTTAATATATATCTCTAAATGGTTTGTTAGTTCCGTTAAAAACTAAACGTTAAGGAGGAGATAAAAATGACTAGAGATGAAGCAAGAAAAATACTAGGAGAGGGAGCAACAGAAGAACAAATAACTAATTTACTTAACAATTTCCACAATTCAGAAAAAGTAAAAAACGATGAAATATCATCATTAAAAAATCAATTACAACAATATAGTGATTATGAAACATTAAAAACTAAATTAAATGAAATTGAAACTGCTAACATGACTAGAGAACAACAAATAGCATTAGCCGAAAAAACTGCTAAAGAAAATTTGGAAAAATCTCAAAAAATATTAAATACAACAAAGGCAAAAGAAATACTTGCTGGGCTTGATATTGATGATGGGATTATAAGTATGTTAGTAACAAACGATGAACAAACTACAATAAACAATGCTAATAAATTGAAAGCAAAGTTTGATAGTATGAAAGAAACTGTGGAAAAAGAAACAAAAGAAAAGTTAGTTAATACTGACCTTAAACCAAGTATTTCAAATGTTAATCAAGGGGAAGATGCAATGACATTAGACAAATTCTCTAATTTAAGTGCAGATGAACAAGAAAAATTCATCAACGAACACCCCGAAGAATTTGAAAAATTATAATTAAAAAAAGGAGAAATAAAAAATGGTAAAATTTAATGGTAAAATATTCAACCCTAATGTTTTTGAAAAATATTTAAGAACATTACCAAGTACAAAATTAAACACATTAATCAACAATGCTTTGTTCACTAATGTTAATAAATATAAAGCAAAAATGAGTGAACAAGCAGGTGGTTACTTTGTAACTGAACCAATCAAAGGTAGAATTGGTGGTACTCCAGTTAACTATGATGGAAACACTGATATTCCAAAAGGAGTTCAAAGAGACACTTTCTTCCAAACAAAAATTTGTTATGGTAGAGCAATGAGTTGGGGAGAAGATGATTTCACAGTAGAAATCACTGGAGAAAACTTCAAAGCAGAAGCAGGAGAAGTTAAAGAATATTGGGACGAACAAAGACAAGAAACTGTATTAGCAATTTTAAAAGGTATCTTTGGTATGACAGATACAGTTGGTAAAAAATTCGCTGAAAAGCATACATACGAAGTAAAAGGAAATCTTGACGCTGATAGTTGCAATAAAGCATCTCAAAAAGCATTAGGAGACCACAAACAAAATCTACAAGTTATGTATATGCACAGTGCAGTATCAACTAACTTAGAGGGATTAAACTTAATTAATTTCTTAAAATATACTGACTCAGACGGTATTGAAAGAGACTTAACTATTGGTACATACAATGGTAAATTAGTTATAGTTGATGATGATATGCCATCAGAAGAAGTTGCACCAACTTACACTGCTTCATCTGATACAACAGTACAAGAAGGGAAAACATACTATACAAGAAGTGGTTCTGCTGGGGCTTACACTTATACTGTTGTTGCTAATCCAACAGGAAATCCTTCAACTTCAAATTATTATGAAATGACTGCTGAGGGTTATACAACATATACTTCTTATATGTTCAAAAATGGCTTCTTTGAATATGAAAACTTAGGAGTTAAAGAACCTGTTGAAGTAGCTCGTGATGCTTACAAAAACGGTGGTAGAGATGAATTAATTTCAAGAATTAGAGAAATGATAGTTCCTACATTAATTTCATATAAGACTACTTCAAAAATATCTCCTGAAAATACTGACTTTGCTAGTGGTTCAAACTGGGAGTTAGTAAACAACGGAGAAACTGAAACAATCAAAAAAGTATTTATTGATGACAAATTAATACCAGTAGTTCGTATAATTTCAAGAGGATAACAAAGGAGAGATGACTTATGGAAGGTGCAGTAACAACTATTACACAATTAGAACTTTTAAAAAACAGAATAGAATATGATAGTAAGATATTTACTAACAATTCTACTTACGAAAAAGTGTTGAATAGATTGCTAGATGATAGTAAGTTTATCGCACTTTCTTTAAGATTTCCTTATCAAGATTATTCAGATATGGAACTGCCAAAAAAATATAATAATTGGCAATTAAGGTGTTGTGAGGAAATATACAAAGGCATTGGAACAGAGGGAATAAAATCTTACTCTGAAAATGGTCTTGCTTGGACTAGGGATAGTGCCTATATCTCTTACGAATTGAGAGGAGAAATAGAGCAAATAGTTGGTTACATCAAGGAGGTTTCAGAAGATGAAATTTAATCCTCCTAACAATATATTTAAAAATTGGAATAAAGATATGTATATTGCAACAAAAAAAGAAGTCAAATATGATGATTACAATAATGAGATTGTAATATATAACGAGCCATTTTTCTTTGGCAGAGTTAATTATCAACCACTAACTGGTAAAAACTTAGAGGCATATATCCAAGCCTATGGAGAGACCAAAAACAATATAGTAAGTTGTTTGATAGACTATACAGAGGACGGTAAGTTTAAAGATTTTGACTTGGCTTATTTGTATGGAGCAACTCCTAATGGGGAGCAAGTTTACGGAGACAATGCTAATTATATGGTAAGAACTTACAAATCACAAAACACAAAAATAATGGTAATATTTGAAGAAATTATAAAGGAGGAAAACTAATGGAAACAGTTAAAATCAAATACAAAGATAATGGTGCTATCAAAGTAGTTAAAAAGTCTTTAGCAGGAGATTATATCGGTACAGGTAAGTTTGAATTAGTAGACGAAAACAAACCAAAAATAGATGTAAAAAGAGACACTTTTAACTTAAACAGAGAAGAAAAATAAAATGTTAAAAACAAGTATAAATATAGATAGTCTAAAAAAAATAGACCAATACATCGAAAGAATAAACAAAATAATGGAAATGCAAACAGACCATGAATTTCAAAAGTATATTCAAAAAAAATGTTTTGCAACTCTACAAACAATAATGGATAGAGAACTTACTGGTGGAACTTCTAATGACGAAGAGATTACTTTATATAAAAATAGTAATCATATTTCAGAAGAAAAGGACGGTTTCATAATTTACAATGATGCTAAAATACCAGCAGACAAATACAATATACTTCCTTTTGATACAAGTGGTTATCCTGATGGTATGTTTAGTATAGCATTAGCATTTGAATATGGTGTTGGTATTGTTGGCATGGCAACAAATAATAACAAAAGTTGGGATTATAATATATGGTCAGAAAGCAAATCCAGTAAAGGTAGAAAAGAAGCCGAATGGTATTTGCCAAAAAACGTATTTGGCTCTAGTGGTGTTAAATATTCAGGGTATGTAGGTTTTGAAATTTACAGAAAGACTGCTGATGAGATAAATAGAAATATAAACTCTTGGGTTAGAGAGTTTATAGATAAGGAACGAGGTGTTTGATAATGATTGATAAATATGATGAAATTTTCAATGCTTATAAAGAGTACATGGAAACTAATTCAAAATACAATGTTAAAGTTGTTAAATACAACACAAACACCTCCACCTATTTTCCATTAGTAACCTGTGTATTAAATAACAACATAGATACAGATTATTGCACTATTGACATGATAGAACGTTATGAGGCTTTCTATTTTACAATAAATATTTATACTAAAGACAAAACAAAAGGAGCAAACATACAAGTTGCTTCTCAAGTTATAAATGATGAACTTAGTGCTTTGACACAAAAGTTTTTTGGGGAAAAACTAAATATGAAAAAAACTCTTAATCAACCTACCCCTAACTTAGACATAAGTGTATTAAGAAAGACAATACAATATCAATGTTTAATAGGTAGTGCAAGAGGGAATATAATAAGGAGATAAAACTATGGAAAACATGAAATTAAATATTCAATTATTTGCTATGAACAGTGTTGAAGATAGAGCATTGTCAGAACATAGAGGTAGTGCTTTATTGATGAAAAAAGCAAATGGTAAATATTCTATTCTTTTACCAGTTGAGGGTACTGGAGAAAACGGTTCTACACCTGCACAACTTGATAAAACTGCAATAGGTAATCCACAGGCAACTTCTGTTGAGGGTAGAACAGAAAACCCACAAAAGACTTTACCATTTTTCACTCACAGAGATAATATCAACGTGCTTGAAGAAATTAAAGGAGAAACACATGATTTCTTACGTTTACTACCAGACTTTACTGGTTTTAAATATAGTGGAACTGTAAGTTACATGGCAAACAACACAGACGTTGGTTCTTTAGAACAAGGACAAATTACAATAACTCCTACTTCTAAAGATGAATATGTAGAAGATTGCTATGATTTAGTAGAAGATACAGTAGTATTTACAAGTGCTATTGATGAAGTTGTTACAATAAGTGGAACAACTCCAAAGACTATCAACTTATCTACTAATCCAGCAGATGCTACTATTTCAGCAACATCAAGTGTTGTTGGTAAGGCAACTGCAACAGTAAGTGAAAAAGTTTTGACTATTACAGGTGTTGCAAATGGTACTTCAATAGTTACTGTAACTGCTACAAAAAGTGGTTATGCTTCATTTAAGAGAACTATATTAGTAATTGTTGACGGAGTAGCATAAAAGGTAATAAGAAAGGAAAATAGGTAATTATAATATGAAAAGAAATGAAATAATAGAATTAGGTGGGAAAGAATATACTTTAGAATTAAATAGAGAAAGTTTCCTACAAATTGACAAAATATGTAATGTTCAAAAGTCTATGGAAATCATACAAAGAGGTTTCTATGACTATGTTGATGAAATTGATGACGACTATAACCCTTTTGAAAACATGGTTTCAGATGAGGAAATAGACGAAGAAGTTGCTTTAAAGGAAGAAACTTTGAAGAAGTTAGTTGAAAATTCTTTCTTTATTTGGTTATATCCAAACTACAAACTTCCTATATCAAAAGTTAGAAAATTAGTTGACCCTTATTTAAAAGATGAAGAAAAATCTGAATGGATAGGTGCAAAAATTGGGGAGTATTTGAGAGAGTGTATTTCAATTAGAGAAAGTTATAATCAAGAAAGAAAAAACTTGAAAGCCCAAATCAACAAATAGAAGAACAAGAAGAAGATATATTTAGTAAATATAATAATTCTTATTACGAATATTATTGTAATTATCTTTTTCCACAAGCAATAGAGTACGGTATGAGTGCAGATGAATTTTGGAGAGATGACCCACAATTATTTGTATCATATCGTACTTCTTTTATTAATAAAAAGAAAAGAGAATTGGAAGAAACGGATTACAAATGTTGGTTACAAGGGCTATATATACACGATGGTAATAGTAAAATAAGTTCACATCTAAGACAATTTATTTCAAACACTATTTCAAGTATGTTTAAGGGTAAGAAAGATAATTCTAAAATAGAAAACTATCCTGGCAAACCTTATACAGAACTTGAAAAAGACAAAAGGAAACAAGATAAAGAAACTATGAGGACAAACAAATATAAAGAATATGAAAACTCTCTAGTATATTATGGCACGTTAAAACAGCAATATATAGAAAGAATTAAAAACAAAGCAAAGAAAGGAGAGTAATATATGAATAATCAAACCGATGTAAGTATTAAGTTTAAAAATAGTGTTACAGGTCAAAAGAAATTACAAGAGTATGCCCAAACACTTTCTATAATAAGGTCTGCCTTGTCAGGAATAGACCAAGGCAAAGCCAAAAACATAGAAAGTAGTGGCAAATCAATTTCCAATATAAAAGAAGATACTGGCACATTAAGTAAAATAACAAAATTGGCTTTTAATTATTCTACTGTTAGAGAATTTGCAAGGGAATTAAAAAGGACTTTTCAAGAATTATCAAGATTATCTATGAAAAGCAGTGAATACTTAGAAAATATAAATTTGTTTCAAGTCGCATTTGACAATAACTATTTACAAGCAGATAGATTCATAAATAAACTGACTGAAATGTATGGTCTTGATGAATCTTGGTTAACAAAAACAGTAGGTATTTTTAAACAATTGTCTAATGCTATGGAACTATCTACGGAACAAGGTACAAAATTATCAACCTTATTAACACAAATGTCTATTGATATTTCTTCATTGTATAATATAGATGTTGATAGAGCAAGTAGTACTTTGCAAAGTGCATTAGCGGGTTTAATTTTAATTGTTTGGCTCGCTTAAAACCTATTGAAATGCTGGAACACCCTAAAGACTTTAATACCATTAGTGTAACAATTTAAAGTATGTACAATGGGCAATCAGCAGGAAAGATTTGACTTTTGTGGTTTAACATAATATACTAATGCAAAAAGGAGATGTATATTGTGTTAAAAGAAAAAATATGGAAACCTATAAAAAACTATGAAGATTATTATGAAATAAATAATTATGGTGTTGTAAGAAGAATAAAATATGATAATATCGGAAATTTATATCAACATCAATTACCAAATTATATAAAACCAAGATATGATAAGGACGGTTACATGAGATATGATTTATCCTTAAATAATAAGGTTAAAAGATATATGGCTCATAGACTTGTAGCCGATGTGTTCATACCAAACCCAAATAATTTACCTTGTGTAAATCATAAAGATGGTAATAAAAAAAATAATTATGTTGATAATCTCGAATGGTGTAGTGTTAGACATAATAATATACACGCATTAAAAACTGGTTTAAGAAATATGAAAAATAATAAATTATCCAAACCAGTGGAACAATACGACTTAAATAACAATTTAATGATGGTATTCAAATCAGCAAATGATGCTAGCAGAATACTAAATATTTCACAAGGACACATTTCAGAATGTTGTAGAGGCGAAATTAAAAATTATAAAGGTTATATATGGAAATATAAAGTCAAATAATCCTCAACGACTATCTCGTAAGAGAGTACATTCAAGTGAATGGAAGTAGTAGGCAATCGAAAGATTGAAGATATAGTCTAATCTTATAGGAAACTATAAGAAGTTCGTAAGAGAACTGCATAAGAGTAACGAACTTATGTGAATATATATTGCAGACAAAACCTATACGTTCAGCAACAGGGGCTGATATAACTCAGGCTACATTACAACAAACACTACAAGGACTAAATATAGACACCTATGTAGGAGATTTATCCTATGCAGAGAAAAGATTATTAATAATTATTAGTTTAACTCAACAATTAAGCGAAGCAACAGATGACTTTGGAAGAACAATTGAATCTCCAGCCAACCAAATGAGAATACTTAGTGAGCAATGGGAAAGATTATCACGTTCAGTTGGTAATGTATTCATGCCTATATTAGCAAAAGTATTACCGTATCTAAATGCTATTGTAATGACATTAACCGAAATAATAAACATAATCGCAGGATTGCTGGGATTTAAGTTGGAGGATTTTGATTATTTTGGTGGAGTAGCAGATAGTGTATTGGATTTAGAAGATGGTTTAAACGGTGCTTCTGAAAGTGCTAAAAAATTGAAACAAGGATTAAGAGGTTTCGATAAGTTAAATGTAATAACAACTCCTACAAAATCTTCATCAAGTAGTGGTGCAGGGGGTGGGATTGACCCTAAAATTATGGAAGCCTTTAACAATGCTTTTGATGAATACAATTCCAAACTTACTGATGTTACTATGAAAGCAACTAAAATAAGAGACTCTATAATGGAGTGGTTAGGCTTTACAAAACAAACAGATTTGATTACAGGCAAAGTAAGTTTTAAATATGAAGGCATAAAAAAGACTTTGTCAAATGTATATAATTGGTTTAAAAAATTAAATCCACAGGCTAAGATTCTTGTTGGTTTATTTGCAGTATTAGTTACAAAAAACACAATAAAAATGATTACTAATTTAATAAAACTTTTAGGTAAAACTGGAGTTTATAAGTGGATTGTTGCATTAATTTCTCCAACAACTCAAATGTTGAAACAAGTCAAAGAGTATATAAAGTATTCTCCAACATTATCGAGTGGAATTAAAACTGCTATAAACGATTGGCAAATCCAATTGACAACAATGGATAAAGTCAAAAATTCTTTTTCTAGTCTTATTATTGCAGGAGCAGGTTTATTAAGTATAAAAACTTCTATGGACAGTATCAACGAAAGTGGTTTAAATTTGTTTAACACTCTTGGTTTGCTTGGTGGTTCATTAGGAACTGTATTGGGTGGTATCCAACTTGGTGCAACTCTTGGTGGTAGTACAGGTGCAATAATAGGTGGTGTAGCAGGAGCAGTAGTTTCTCTCGTAACTGCTATAATTAGTTATGAAGATGAAACCGACAAATTAGTTAAAAAAACAGAGGAAAATTACAATGCACACAAAAAATACAATGATGAATTAAGAAATACTAAAAAGATAATTGAGGAAAACCTTATAACTGGTTTGGCACAACAACAATATTATCAAAATTTAGTTGACGAATTAAAAACGTTAGTAGATGAAAACGGTAATGTTAAAAAAGGATATGAAGATAGAGTAGAGTTCATAGTAAATCAATTAAATAGTGCATACGGACTTGAATTGAAAATTACAAATGGACAAATAGAAGGTTACAAAGAGCAAATCAAAACAATTCAAGAATTGATTGAAACCAAAAAAGCAGAAATTATGTTAAAAGCCAATGAAGAGGCATACACACTAGCAATAAAAAACCAAGCAGAAGCATGGAAAAGAGCCCAAAATAGTAAAGATGAATATAACAAATCCAACGAAAAAGGTTTACAATTGATGGACGAGTTAGCAAAAGCAGAAAGTTTAATTGGAACATCAGAATTTAAAAATTTCAAATACAGAGATGAAAAAGGTAATGAATATAAAGGTTGGAATGCTTATAAACAATTAAAAAAAGATGCCGAAGCATATACAAAAGTTGTCGAAAACAATTGGAAAACATATCAAGAAGATAAAGCACTTTACGAAGAATATACAGATGACATAGTAAAATATGAAACCTTATCAACAGCAATATTAACAGGAAAAAAAGAAGAAATAAAAAAGGCATTAGAATCATATACACATACCGTAGTTATAGAGGGAGAAAAGCAAAAATTATCCCAAGCAGAATTGCTAAAATTTTACAAAAGCAATGGAGACGAAACAATTTCATATTTGAAATCCCAAGGAGTAGAAATAACAGAAGAAACTAAAAACACTGCGTATGCAAATTATCAAACTCTTTTAAATTCTCTTATTGACCAAACAAATACAATCAAAGAAATGACACCTGAAATAGGTCAATCATGGGGAACTTTAGCAGAAACTAGTAAAGATGATTTCCTTTCTGCTTTTGAAAAATTGCAACCAGAGATAAGACATAAAGTAACTGACCAAATGGAAAGTGAAGGTTATAAAATAAGTGAAGAATTACAAAAAGGAATAAATAAAATAGACCCAACTTTTGTAGTAAAAACTGATTTGACCGAGGCAAATAAAACAGTAAAAATTGATGCAGATACAACACAGGCTACACAAAAAACACAAACTTTGTGGGATAATTTAAGAAATGCTTTCAATTTAAGTATTTTTAAAAATTTTGGAACAATACCTTTTTTCAAATTTGCAAGTGGTGGTTTACCACCTGTTGGACAATTGTTTGTTGCCAATGAAAACGGTCCTGAACTTGTTTCACAAATTGGTGGACAAACATTTGTAGCAAATCAAAATCAAATGATGGACTTGCTAGATAAAAAAATAGGAAATGCTCAAAGCAAAAAACCACAGATATTCAATATATATTTAGATGCAAATCATAAAATAGGAACATACACTTTGGAACAATTGGAAGATATTGCTAAAGACAATGGCAAACCAATAACGATAGGAGGTTAGGTATATGAATTACGAATATGATAAGGTATATGTAAACAATGTACCTTTTCCCTATACACCAGTGCATGATGCTGGACAAAACGATGTTGACTTAGATGCTTACACAAACACTGCAGGTTACACAATACGAAATAGGGTTAGGCATGACGTAAAAACATTAGATTTCAACGTGCCTACAATGACTGGAGCAGAGATGAAACAACTTATGGCGATGAGAAGTCCTGTTTGGTTTCAATGCACTTTCTTTGATGAAACAGAGTGGGCTATAATAACAAAAAAAATGTATTGTTCAAGTCCAAAATATACTAAATACTATATAGACCCAACAGACCCTTTGAAAAACATATATCAAAATGTTCAATTTGGTTTTGTAGAGGAGTAGTGATTTATAATGGCATATACAAATTTCAAAAATTGTACTGAGCAACAATATAAAACAGTTATTTATAGTCAAGATTGCAGACATAAAATAAAAATATCATTTAATAATGTTGAACTAGAAGATGCTGATATATACTGTGAAAAGTTAACAGTATCTTCTAGGCTACTCCCTACTGGAGCGAAAAGGGTTTCACTAGACAATTTGATTACCAAAAGTGCTACCTTGATTTTGCATGATGTTGACTTGTCAAAAGTGATTGACCCAGTAAATATTTCAATAGGAACATTGGTTGGAGATGAATATGAATATGTTCCAATCGGTGTATTTAATATTCAAGATACACCTACTACTGACCAAAACAAAACAACTATAAAGTTGAGAGATAATGCAGTAAAATTAGATGTTCCCTATAATGCAAAACCTATTATTGACACAAATGGAGGCAGTGCAACAAAGTTCCAAATATTTCAAAATATATGTGAAACTTGTGGAATTGAAACAGAAATAACATCTTTCATTAATAGTAATGAGCCAATAGGTATATATGATAATTCAATAAAAGCAAGGGTTTATATTACATACTTTGCTGAACAATCAGGTGCTATTGCTACTTTTAATAGAGAAGGTAAACTTATATTTATATATTTAAACAATTTAGTAACTCAAAGTATTCCATTACATTATGTAGAAAAGTACGAAGATGGAACAACTTACGAAATATCTCGTACTGTTTATGAGGACGGTGTAAGAAAATTTGTTGGTGGAGATGAAACAAAAGATACTTTGTATTTAAACACTGCTAATCCTTATATATCGAGTGAAGAACACGTTAAACAAATTCATGAATTGGTTAAAGGATTTAAGATTAATTCATTTAAAACTGGTAAAATAATTGGAGACCCTTCCGTTGATTGCTATGACTTAATAAAAATACAAGTAGGAGCAGTTTCTTATATAACATTTGCCAACTACGATATGGCTTACAATGGGGTTATAATCAACAACTATGATACTCAAATAGGCTTAGAAGAAAGAAAAGAAAATGTTACAGTAAATAGTGAAGAAAGTTTCCGTAAATATGCAAAAACGGAAATTGATAATTTAGAAGGAACAATCAAATTAACAACAGGAAACATAGAAACTATAAACAATAGACTAGATGAAACCTATACCAAAGGTCAAACAGAACAACTTATAGTTGACTCTATAACAGGACTGACAAACACTTTTACACAAACTGGTGGTAGCAACTTGATAAAAGATAGTTTGGGGGCATTAAACGATGGTACTTGGGTAGAAAAAGTCGCTAGTATAAAAAATACATACACACTAGAAAATAGTGTTGCTGGGCAAGGAATTATGTTAAATGGAGAAACTATCAAACAAACAATTCAAGTTCCAAATAAAGCACATACAATATCATTTAAGTACAAAAGAACGGTTATAAATGCAATCACTACTGTAAAAATAAATGATGTTTCTTATGGGTTAACCTCTAATGATTTAACTGAATTTACACAACTTATCAATGTTGCAAATAATGTAATAACAATCGAGTTTACAAGTGATACTAATAACTCATGTTATATCTTAGATTTAATGCTAAATTTAGGAGAAGAAAAAAGAGTTTGGGAACAAAACAACAATGAAGCAATAACTGATACAGTCAAAATTGGGAAAGGAATCCAAGTAGAAAGTTCAGTTACAAATACATATTGGAGAGCAGACAGTGATGGTTCTCGAGTAGTCAATAAAACAAGTGGTAAGGTGGTCAGTGAATACACCGACAAAGGTACAGTAACAGAAGAATTTGAAAGTAAAAGTACTTCAAAAGTCAATGGTGTACTTTTTGTGAAAATTGGAAACCATAGATGGTTAAGTGGGGTGTAAAAAATGAATAATGAATTTACATTAATAGAAAGTAAACATATTAACTCATGGGGAAGTGCCTCTCAATTTTGGGCTGACTATTACTATCGAAAATATAGAAACGGCTCACAAATGGTTTATCAATTACGAGCAGTAATGAGGTATGTAAACACAACTGGAGGTACAGGTTATTATGACGCACCAGCAGTAGCAACATTTAAAATTAATGTTGGTGGAGAGCAAAATTACAATTCAACAAAACAAATAAAACCAACAACAAGTGGTAGTTTTGCTAATGGAACATCTTGGACTGTTGACAGTGATTGGTTTCCTTTTGACAAGACAACAGGTGTAACACCATGTGAAATAAACATCAATAACTCTAATACATGGGGATTTGATAACCCTAATTATAGTTTTGATTTGCCTATTGACCCAGCATTAGCAAGTATCGTCGTAAACGGTGGGAACAGAGTTGAAGTTGATTCAAACGAAAATGTAGGTAAAGCAATTCCTGTGGTACTAACAAAACCAGTTGAGAGTTATGTAGTCAATTTGAAATTATACATGGAAACTTCAAGTGAGGCAGGAACACCTAGAATATCAATTGGCGAAAGAAAAACCTTCACAGGAACTGAAATAACATTAACGAGCAATGAATTACAAATTGTTTATGAAAACACACCTAACAATTTCTTTTTTAGACTTATTACAGTAGTAGAAACATATCAAGGCGAAAGTAAAATAGGACAAACTGAAGTTGTAAACATGGCTAACTTATCAACAACAGATTTAGAACCAACATTTACTGATTTTGTTTATTCTGACTGGAATCCTGTAACAAGGGCATTAACCAATAACGGTTACACAATTATCAAAGGTTATTCAACAATTGGAATAACCGTTGCAGAAATAAATAAAGCAATTGGTAGAAAAGGTGCAAATATTGTTAAATACACAGGAATAAACGGAACTAATAGTGTAGATTACGTTTTAGGAAATTATCCAGTTATGATTTCTTTAGAAAAAGCACAAAGTAGAGAATTTTCTGTGTGGGCTATTGATAGCAGAGATAAATCAACAAAGGTTGATAAAATAGCAGTTAATTGGATAGAATATACTGATTTAACTAAAAATGATTGGACAGTGCAACGTGAAAACGGAGGAGTATCAAAATTGGTTAAATTGAATTTGTCTGGGAACGTTTTTGTAGGAAATTTTGGTGCAACTGAAAACAGCATAAAAACGGCAACATACAAGTACAAAAAGACAACTGATAATGATGACGCTTGGTCTGATAGTATTGACCTAACCATAACGCAAGAAAATGGAACATATTCTTTTAGTGGGTATATTAATGGAGATTTAGGGGCTAATGGATTCAGCCAAGACGAAAGTTTTGATATTTTAATTGAGATCACTGATGAATTATCTAAAGCAACAGAAACATTAATTTTGCAACAAGGAAGTCCAGCAATTGACATATATGGTAACTGTGTTGCTTTAGGTCGTCCTTATGATGAAAATGCAGGTGGAAGAGTACAAGGTACATACGAAATTGGAGATGTGTACATAACTTTTAATCCTAATAGCGACCCTGCTAAAAGATTTGGTGGCACATGGGAAAAAGTAGAAGAGGCTTTCTTGTTTGGTGCAAGTGAAAATTATGCAGTTGGAACTACTGGTGGAGAAAAAGAAGTTACATTGACTGTTGACCAAATGCCAAAACATGATCACGGTGGTTATGTTAAAGTTACAAATAGTTCTGCATTAGCATTAGATGGCGACAGTGGTGGTGGTAATAATTTTATGGTTCAAATAAGTGGCGTAACAAACAATGCTACAAGATTTGCAGAAATAGATTTACAAGGTAATTCACAACCACACAACAATATGCCACCATATATTGCAGTATACATTTGGAGAAGAACTGCTTAGAAGGAGATGATGAAATGATAGAAATATTTAGAGGAGATACATTGATTTTAACAATAACTCCTGAAAATTATAAATTCAAAACTGGAGATGTTTTACATTATGCAATAATGGACAACACATATTCCAAAAATTATTTGTATGACAACAAAATAACAATTGACAAAGATAGCGATGATATAACGATTACTATTTCAGCAGACATTACTAAAAATTTTGATATTGGAAATTTGTTGTTTGAAATAGAATTGTCTTATGCAGATAAAATAATAGTTACTAATCAATATCAATTAGTAGTAAAGGCAGATGGTATTTATGACAGAGATTAAGTTAAATGTAATTCAAAAAAACAAACTTAATTTTAAAGTACAAAATCCTGTTATTGAAGTAAAACCGTCTTTGGAAAATTTAGAAGTAACACCAAGTGGAGAAACACAAATTTTCACACATCCTGATTCTTACGGTTATGATGAAGTAAAGGTAAATGCAATATCTTTGCAAGAAAAAAACGTAACACCTTCTAAAAATTCACAAGAGGTTGTTGCAGATGAGAATTACAGTGGATTAGCAAAAGTTGTTGTCAACGGAGATAATAATTTGGTTTCCGAAAACATTAAAGAAGGCAAAACTATTTTTGGTGTAGAAGGTAGTGCTAAAACTATTGGTTATGAATATGCTGATTTTGATCCAGTTGACATTATGCAATTGTTAGATGAAGATACTGAAAATTATCCATCAAAATTAATTGTTTTACTTGTTAATTCGGGTACAAATTCATATCAAATTAGATACTCTGATGCTCCGTTCAACTCTGGAGATGTCGTTGTTGGTAGCGATGGGCAACAAATAACCGTTAAAGGTGTTCAAACTTATACATTTGATGATACAAAAGATTTGATAAATTCTTATGGTCAAAGAGTCAGATATTTTATTGTTTACAAAAACAAAAGAACGATGGGAACAAACGATCCTAGATTCAAAAGTGATGTTTTGATGTGGTACATGAAAAATTGTCAATATGTAAACACTGGTAATGCTTTTAAAGGCAATTACATAAAAGCAGTAGAATTTGACAGTGATTGTACTTTAGTAAACACGAGTCAAAACGTGGCAGTAGGTTCCCCAGCATTACAGAAATTTGAGATGCCTAACAACACTATTTATAGTGGTGTAACAGTTCTTACTTACTCGTTTCCAACTTCATATCAAATCAAAAAAGCAAAATTGAATTTAGCAAATGTGGTTACTTCACTTGAAAGAGCCTTGTTTGGCGATTCAGCACTAGAAGAATTGTATTTGTTTAACTGTCCTGAAGCAGAAGTTGATTGTGCGTATATGACAGGTTCTTGTTATATTTTGAAAAAAATTGTTGCAACTCCATTTTTGAAACCTGCTAACAATGGTAATTTATTTTCGCCACACGATGGCTTAATTGAACTATCAGGGATAGATTTTTCAGCATTTACTACTTCAATGACATTCACAGGTCATAATTTAACGAAAATTGAAAATATAAAAAACATAGCAACTATATTTAATGTTAGTTCACATCATTTATTAACACATGATAGTTTAATGAATATTATTAATGCTTTGGTTGATTTGACAGGTCAAACACCTAAGACTTTAAATATAGGAGCAGTAAACATCGCTAAATTAACAAGTGAAGAAATTGCAATAGCAACTAATAAAAATTGGTCAGTAAGTTAAAAAGGAAGTGAAAAAATGAAGTTAATTAATTATACAAATCCTCGTTTGCTTATTGCAGACGAAAGTAAACACATTAGAAGAAAAGATGATGTATATATTTCTGAGCATAAAAATGAAGAGACTGGCGAAACAGTACTAGAGCATAATCCTTACTACGCAACTGTAATTTTTCCAGCAATAGAATTAAATACAATAGAAAAATGCGAAGAAATGTATGTCGAAGAAGAAATTAAAGATTTAGAAAATCTTTAATATAAAAAAAGAAAGGAGAATAGGTTATGGAAAAAGTAAAAAAAATAGCAAAATATACATTAAACATTTTGACAATAATCAGTGCTTTATTGCTTGGTATCAATGCAGTAGAAGGAATAACAATTCCATACGTTGCACAAATAACTGGAGTTATTACCGCAGTTAACAGTGTAATTTCTACATACTTGCTAGGAAATAAAGTAGCAACAAAAATGAAAGGAGAATAGTGCTATGTTTAAAGAATATGCAATTTATCCGTTTAGATATATGAACATTACTCAAAGACATGATGAAGGTAATCATTTGCCTCATTACTATCAATCAACAAACCATAGTGATAAACCGTGGGATGAGGCTTGTCAAGACGGAGGAAGAAGTTACTTTGAACCTAAAAATGATTTTATTATTGAAGAAGTTTTAGGTCTAGGTACTAATACAACAAATTCTGTTAGACTAAAGTCAGTAAACAAACTGTATATTCCTTACAAAAATGAACCTGATTATCTATACATTACATTAACTCACATGAACGAAGATAATCTTGCTCAAGTGTATGCAGGGCAAATCTTAAAAGCAGGTACTAGAATTTTACTTGAAGGTACAGACGGTTGGGCTACTGGGAATCATTTTCATGTAACTGCTAACATAGGTAGATATTATGGTTTTTTGCAAAACAGTAATGGTAAATGGTGTTTTACTTACGAAAAATCTTTGCTACCACATGAGGCGTTTTATGTGGATTGGAGTTGGACACAAATCTTAAATGCAAGAAACTATCCATTTTTAGCAGTTCCTAAAGTAGAACCGTTAGGAAATATTATTGAAAGAAACGAAAATATAGACCAAATAGAAGTTAAAGTGCCACAATTGTATTGCAGAGTTAATCCAAACCTTAATGGAGAAATATTAGGATTTGCTAAACAAGGAATACACAACTATACAGACAAGACAAATGCTGACGGTTACGATTGGTATAACATAAACGTAGGTTGGATTGCTTACTCTCCTGATTGGTGTAATCTTTATCCTAAAAAAATAATTGAAGAACCACCTAAAGAAGAGCCAAAACAAGACATACCTAAAAAACCGACAGAAACGGTCAATACAAAGCCAAAAGGCGAAAATAATACAAATACACTACCAGACACTGAAAACAACGAAAATGAGCAAAAAAACAAGGAAAAAAGGCATGGTCTGATAGGAAGTATCATTTCAATTTTAAAAGTGATAATAAAATTTATAAAAAAAATATTTAAAGTTAGTTAACAAACTAACTTTTTTTATACTTGATTTTTCAACAATGAGAGTATAAAATATGTGTAGGTGGTGTGATATGGAACAAGAGATTCAAAAAAATAACTTGAACGATGAAAGTATAGGTATATTAACAAAGATGTATATTGAAGAATATTTCAAAAGTGATGAAAAATATATATTTACAAAAGCAGAGTTAATACAGTTTTGCATAAAATTATTAAAGGAGATAAACAAATATGAGTGAATATGAAATTAAAATGCTTAGACAAGAAGTTCAAGAATTAAGAAAAGAAATAGACAATTTGTACCATTTTATAGGCAACTTTGTAGATTTAACTGGAAGTGAATTGAATAACACTAAAAACCAAATGCTCACAAAATTTAATCCACTTCTAGTTACAGTAGAAGAAAGGAAAGATTATGATAAAGTTATATCAAGAACAGAAAATGACATTGAGTAAGATACAAGAAGAATTGGGTATAGCACACTATACTCTTTACAAATATGCTAATAAATTACTTAATATAGAAAACATGGGTGTAGGCACTTTTTTTGCATTAAGTGATTTGGTTGGGGAAGAGCCTAAAGAACTATATCAAAAAATAAAAGAATATCTGAATAATTAAAAAGGGGTTTACAAACCCCCTTTTTTAATTTACAATCAAATTGTAATCAATTATAGAAAGGAGATATGAATATGTGGATTTTTAAAGGTAGCGATGAAATAGGTAAAAAATTTAACAAAACTCAAATGGCTAAAATATTAGGTCTGCACCCATCTACCGTAAGAAAAGTTTTCAAAAAAACACTCTGTTGTTCTAAGTCAGTAGCATATTGTATAACAAAGTGCATTGATAACAGTAAAGAAATAGAAGATTTTTTTGAAAGGTGTGATTAAGCGTGGAAGAACAAAAACAAGATAAGAAAAAATATTGGATTAAACTTGACAAAGACTTTTTAAAAAGCCCTCAAATGAAAGTAATTAGGAATATGAAAAACGGCAAAGATTATATCATTTTTTACTTATCTTTAATGTTAGAAAGTGTAGAAACAGTAGGACACCTAAGATTTACAAGTCTAGTTCCTTACGATGCAGAAATGTTATCGGCAATAACTGATACAGATATAGACATAGTAAGAAGTGCTACAAAATTGTTTTGCGAATTAGGTATGATGCAAATATTTGATGATGGTACTATTTTTATGACAGAAGTGCCTAATATTACTGGAAAAGAGTGTGAGAGTGCAGAACGAGTTAGAAAGTATAGACTTAAACAGCAAGAACAAAAAATGTTACTTCGTAACGAAAGTGTAACGTTGTGTAACGACAAAAGTAACGACAATAAAGAGATATATATAGAGAAAGATAAAAATAAAAATAAATATATATATATAGACTTATTTGAGCAATTTTGGGAACACTATCCTAAAAAAAAGGACAAAGGAAATGCTGAAAAATGGTTTAAAAAGAATAAACCTGATAAAGAATTAGTGGATTTAATGATTAAACAAATTGAACGTTTGAAAGACACTAACGATTGGAAAAAACAAGACGGACAGTTTATTCCATACCCAACAACATGGTTAAATGCTAAAGGTTGGGAAGATGAATTTGAAACTGATACCGAAAAAGAAAAAAGAATTGAAAGAGAAATTATGGAAGGTACTTATGGAACTTAAAGATGTAAAAACTATTTTGAAAAGAATTGAGATTAATTATCCTAACTTTTTAAATGACACATACACTCAAGCAGAGTGGTATAAAGAATTGAAAGATTACTCTTTAGAAGATGTTATGGGAAAGTTAGAACAACATTTTAGAAGTGAACAGTATGGTAACACAATACCAAAAGTATATTTTTTAACAAAATATTTAACAAAAGAACAAGAAAAGGGACTTGAAAAAAAATATTATGTAAGATGTCAATACTGTAATGCAAGTGTATTGCTTTCTGACTACGATAAACACTCAAGTAGGTGTAGGAGCATTAAATATATTCAAAAACAAGCGAATAAATATGCAAATGCAGAAATTGATGAGGAAGAATTAAGAGCATTAGATGATGAATCTTTTAATAATTACTACAACAAAGTTCTAAAAATTGTTGAAAAGCACACAATGGAATCTAACGAAAAAAGAATAATAGGGAAAATATTGTATGATGATAATTTGGAATTAAAAGACATTGACTTAGTATAAAGGGGTTATAAAAATGAGAAATATTTTTAGAGATTTAATTGATGTTCAAAAATACAGAAAACAACGTAATACTTACAAGATAAAATATGAGGCATCTGAAAAAGAAAAAAAGAATTTAGAAAAGTCTAGGGATATGTTAAGAAAAAGCAACAAAAATTTAAGAAAAAGGATAAAGGAATTGGAAGATGAAAGAACGTATAGAAAAAGTAGAAAAAAAACTAAAAGAAATTGAAACAAACATTTTCTTACTTGACATGAAAGACCGTTGGAACAACGATGACTTTGATTTATACGATAGCCTTTATGACAAAAAAAGTGAACTAAGAAAAGAATTAGATGAACTAAGAAAGGAGTTAGAAATATGCAAGAGGAAATCAATGTAAACGAAATTGTAAAAATAGAAAGTATGGCAGTAATAAAGCAACAACTTGACAAAGTTGATGAATTTATTAAAGAAAAAACTAAGAATATACCTAGTGTTTTAAACGAATTGAAAACACTATCAAAAGAAGAAAAAGAAGAAAAAAAGGGAGAAATTAAAAAGTATAAACAATATTTATCTAACATTAGAAACGAGTTAGAAAATAAAAGAAAAGAGATAAAAAAAGAAATCAACAAGCCTTATGAAGAATTTAACGAGTATTATTCAAACGGAGTATTAGTAGAACTTACCCAAGGAATTGCACAATTAGAAAATGTAATAAGTGATATTGAAATAGCACAAAAGCAAGAAAAGTATAATGAACTAAAAGAATTTTACGATGAATACACAGTTAAATATAATCTTGAAAATATGTCAATCCCATTTGAAAGGGTAGGTTTGAACATTACATTGAATGCGTCTATTAAATCTTTAAAAGAGCAAATAGTGTCATTTTGCGAAAAGGTTGCCAATGACTTAAAATTAATTGAAATAGAAGAATTTAAAGATGAAATAATGTTAGAATTTAGAAATACATTAGACTTCGCAAACTCAAAAATACAAGTAATAGAAAGGCATAAACAACTAGAGTTAATCAAACAAAGAGATGAAGAACTCGCAAAGAAAAAAGAGGAAGAAAGTAAAATTGTTGAAAAAGTAGAGGAAGTTACAGACCCTGTAATTATAGCACCAAAAGAAGTTAATATTCCTATTGAAAAAATAAACGAATATGAAGTAACATTCACTGTAAAAGGAACAAACGAACAAATTGCAAAATTAATACAATTTTTAAATGAGGAGGGATTACGTTATGAATAATGCACAAGGGCAAATGGTAGTAAGTAAAAATACACCAAAATTTAGTGTTGCTATTCAAACAGACACATATAAAAAATTAATCAACAATACTTTAGGAGACCCTGAAAAAGCCAAAAGATTTATTGCTAGTATAAGTAGTGCAGTCGCTACAAACCCTGCTTTACAAGAATGTGATGCTGGTACAATATTAAGTGGAGCATTGCTTGGAGAAGCACTTAATTTAAGCCCTAGTCCAGTTTTGGGTAATTATTATTTAGTACCCTATGATAACAAGAAAAAGGGAATTAAAGAAGCCCAATTTCAAATAGGGTGGAAAGGTTATTATCAGTTAGCAGTTAAAAGTGGTCAATACAAGCAAATAACTGTATTGCCTATTAAGGAAGGAGAACTTATAAAATATGACCCATTAAACGAAGAAATAGAAGTTGTTATAATAGATGATGACATTACAAGAGAAGAAACTCCTACTATGGGTTATTATGCTAGTTTCACTTACTTAAACGGATTTAAAAAAGTATTGTATTGGTCTAAAGACAAAATGATGAAACACGCAGACAAATATTCTAAAGCATTTAATTTAGCAGACTACAAAAAACTACAAGCAGGACAAATTCCTGAAAAAGATATGTGGAAATTTAGTTCACCTTGGTACACAATGACTGATGATATGGGTTGCAAGACAATATTAAAACAATTATTGAGTAAATATGGTTTGTTATCCATTGAAATGCAAGATGCTATAATCAAAGACCAAGCAGTAATCAAAGACGATGGCACATTTCAGTACGTCGATAATACTGATGAAGAAAAGGAAACTAATGAAACAGATATTGAGAAAGAAAAGAAAACTAATACTCGAAAAATGTCATTAGATGATTTTAAGTAATGGAAATATGGAAACCAGTTTTGGGGTATGAAAATAAATATGAAGTTTCTAATCTAGGCAACGTAAAAAGTTTAAATTATAAAAACATGGGATATATAAAATTATTGTCGAAATACAATTGTGAAGGGTATGATGCAGTAAAATTAACCAAAAATGGAGTTCAAAAAAGGTGGTTAGTACACAGGATAGTAATGTTTAGTTTTTTTGGCAAGAAACAAGATTTAGAAGTGAATCATAAAAATGGGAACAAGAAAGATAATAACATAAATAACTTAGAATATTGCACAAGAAGTTATAACATTAAACATGCTTATGATAACGGTTTGAAATCTGCACTCAATGGTAAAAAGCACCCAAGAGCAAGACAAATATTACAATTAAAAAACGGTATTGAAGTTGAGAGATACGATACAATTTCTGAGGCAACAAAAAAAGGTTTTGAAAGCAGTAAAATAGTCTTGTGTTGTCAAGGTAAGAGAAAAAGCCACAAGAATTATCAATGGAGGTATGCTAATGAAAAATTACGAACCTAAAAGGGAAAGTGCAGGGGGATTTATATGGTTAAGAGAAAGTGAGGTGGTCGAAAGTGAACTTTGAAATAATACAAACAGGAAGTAGTGGGAATGCAATATTAGTAAACAATGTTTTGTTGGATTGTGGAGTTGCTTTCTCGAAGATTAAAAAACATTTAAAAAACATACGAGTAATATTTATTTCTCATTCACATTCCTGACCATTTAAAGCCAAGTACAGTTTCAAGAATTGCCTATGAAAAACCTAATATTAAGTTTTTAGTGGGGCAATATCTTGTCCAAAACTTATTAGACTGTGGTGTTGATAAAAAAAACATATTAGTATTAGACTTAGAAAAATGGTATGACATAGGTATATTCAAAGTTAAATTTGATTATTTAAGTCATGACGTTCCAAATAATTGCATACACATTGAGTTCCCTAATGGTTATAAATTGCTATATGCAACCGACACAAGCAATATTGACAATATTATAGCAAAAGACTACGATATTTATTTTGTTGAAGCCAATTACGAAACAGAAGAAGAAATAAGGGAAAAGATAAAAGAAACAAGAGAAAAAGGGGAGTTTTGCTATTTAGAAAGAGTGCAATATACCCATTTAAGCCAGGTACAAGCATTGAATTGGTTAGACAAAAATAAAGGTGTTAACAGTGAATATGTATTTATACATCAACACAAAGATAAGGAGGAAGAATAATGGATAGTCTAGCAAGAAAATTTAATAGAAAACAAGATAAAAAAGATTACAAAACATTGTATGAAACCGAATTAAACAATAGAAAACTTTTTGAACAAAGATACCGAGAAATCCACGAACAATATGTAAAATTACAAAAAGAAAGTGGAATAGCAGAATTAAGAAAAGACAATCTTGCACTACAAAAAGAAAATGAATTTTTAAAAGAAAATGCAAAGAACTTATTTGAAAATGAAAATAAAAAATTAAAAGAAGAAAATGCAAGATTAAGAATAGAACTAGATGATTTAAGAGGGTTTAAACAACAAGATGAGCAGTGTATAATAGCATTAAAAAAAGAAAGAAGAAAAGGTGTAGAAATGGAGGACATTTGTAATGGCTAAAAGCAAACAACAAATCAAAAAAGAAGAACTAAAATATAGAGCGATGGACGATGCAAGAATTTTGGCTCAATATCAAGAAATTATGAACGACAATGATAGAAAAAAAAGAGCAATCCAAGAAGCACAAACACAGGCTAATGATTTACAAAAAAGAGCCAATGCTATGAAAAGTGTAGCAAAGAAAGGAAAGAAATAAATATGGTAATTATAATAACAAGTATAGTTTTAGGATTAACAACAAGTGCATTGTTAGGAACAAGTTTTGAAGAAGATAATTGGGCATTTAGACCAAGAATGCTATTTGGACTTTTATGGCTATTGATAATATTATTTGGTTGTTTTTCAACTATCAATACAGGAGAAATTGGTATAAAAACAAGATTTGGGAAGATAGTAGGAAAAACGACAAGTGAGGGTGTGATTTTCAAATCTCCTTTAGAACACATAAGCAAAATTAATTTGAAAGTTCAAAAATATGTGAATGAAAATGCACTAAACACATCTACAAAAGATATGCAAATAGTTAATAACATTAAAGTATCAATCAATTATCAAATCGACGGTATGAAAGCAATTGATTTGTATAAAACTGTTGGTACAAAATACAAAAGCACTATATTAGAACCTGCAATCCAAGAAACAGTGAAAGGTGTTATTTCAAAGTACACTGCCGAAGAGTTAGTTACTAAAAGAAGTGAAATATCTTTAGACATTAACAATACATTAGATGAAAGAATAAAAAATTATGGTATTAAAAGTGTTGCAGTTGCAATAAACAACTTTGACTTTAGTGATGCTTATAACCAAGCCATAGAACAAAAAGCAGTTGCTGAACAAGAAGTACAAACTTCTAAAAACCAATTAGAAAAAGCAAAAGTTGAGGCTGAGACAAAGAAAGTCAAGGCACAAGGAGAGGCAGAAGCAAATAAACTGTTAGAGAAATCATTAACAGAAGAAATCATACAACAAAAGTTTATTGAAAAATGGGACGGAAAGTTGCCAACAACCTATGCTGGACAGGATATATTGAAAATATTTAATTTAAAATAGGAGGTAAAAATGGAAGAAAAAAAAGAAGTTAAATATTATATTTCAAGTGATGGCACAAAAAAAGATGTAACAAGCCTTAATGGAGAATACTTGATAAATGCGTTAGCCAAAAAAAGAAAGACAATATATGAGTGCAAAACAAAAAAAGATTGGAATAATGCTTACGAACAGATAAAAATTTTAGATGAAGAATATTACAGAAGATTAAATGAGTTCCACGACACATTGGAGGAAGAATAATGGAAAATAACACTGGGGAAGGAATTACATACAAAATAAATACACAAAGAACCTATAAGGTATATGTAAATCTCCATAATGGGAAAGCATTTTACAAGACTGCAGTAAAGAAAAAGAACTACGATAATACAGAAACAACTTTTTACAAACAATTAAAATTTGTAAAATGTACTCCTCCTACTGATGGAGAAATAATTAAAATTACAAAAGGGTTTGAAGATTTGTATGTCAACCAAAAAGACCCTTATAATGCTATTTCTGTAATAGCAGTAGTAGATTACGAAAAAGTAGAAAACTCTGTTGTTGCAGAACAACAAGCATACGAAAAATATAGGCAAGATTTGAACTCAGAGGACAATTTTGGGTCAGAATTACCATTTTAAAAGGAAAGAGGGAAGAATATGGGAATATTATTAGATTTATTTTTAAAATTATTATTGATTGTTGGTATATTATTTTTATTAGTTATAGTGTATTCAATCGTTATTACTCCATTTAAAGAAAGAAAAAAAGCAAAACAAAGAATAAAAATGGCAAATGATTTTTTGGATATATTGAAACAGTTTGAAGAAAAAGCAAAAAAAGAAAACGAAACAAAAACCAGCAAGAAACCAACAAAAAAAGCAGTTAAAATCAACAAAAAAGATACAAAGTAAACAAAAAGAGGTTAAAACCTCTTTTTTTTGCTATTTATGTATTGACAATATATATATAAAGTGTTATATTTATATTATGTAAAGGAGGTGTTTGAAATGAAAAGCATAGTTTTAAAAGAAAATGATGAAATAGAAGTTAAAAAGTATCTACAAAAGTTTTTAAATTACATTGATGTTGCTCCTAAAACAGTAGAAACTTACAGAATTGCATTAAACCAATTCATCAACTATTTATACTCGAAAGACATTAAAAACCCTACAAGAGAAGATATTATTGATTTTAGAGAGCATTTGAAAGAAACTACAAAACCAACAACAGTAAATAGTTATTTAATAGCGATAAGAAACTTGTATGATTATTTAGAGTACGAGGGAATAACAAAAAATATAGCAAAAAACATTAAAGGCATTAAATTAGAACAAAGACATTTAAAAAGGGGATTGTCGGTTGAAGAAATACATGATGTTATCAGTTGTTGTAAAGACCTTAGAGAAAAATTAATAATTAAACTAATGATTAGTTGTGGTTTGAGAGGCAATGAAGTCGTAAATATAAGACTAGAAGATTTTTACGATGATAAAGGTATAACTATGCTTCAAGTGTTAGGAAAAGGTAGAAATGGTTTGAAACAAGATAGTGTAAAGATTGATACCAGGTTACTAGAGATGATTAAAGAATATGTTGAAAAGTATAACGTTTCTGATTACTTGTTTTATAGCACTAGTAATCATAACAAAAATGGGAAAATAACAAGTAAAACAATAAGATACATTGTAACTAACATATTTAAAAAAGCAAATCTTGATATGGAAAGAATTAGTCCACACAGTACAAGACACTCAACTTGTGAATTATTACTAGAAAACGGTATGCCAATACAAGAAGTAAGTGAATTTATGAGACATAAAAACATATCGACAACCATGATATATAGCAAAGAATTAGATAAAAGAAATACACAAGCCCCTAGCATTATAGGAGATGTGTTGTTTTAAGGAGGAAACATGAAGAAAAAAAAGGAAAAAAAGCCAAAAATATGTATAACCTGTTCTCACTGTGTTTACATAGGAGAAGGAGATTATATATGTGATGTTGATGAACCAATAGTAGTTATGGAAGAACATTGCCCTAACGAAAATTATTGTTGTTGCAACGAGGCAGATTGGGAGGAAGAATGTTAAAAAAAGAACCTTTTAAAGTAATTGAAAATTATGAAATAAAGTATGAAGAAATGGAATATAAATATAATCCTTATAATACTTCAAAAATACTAATGCAAGGGAAATATAGAAACTATCAATTTTATATATTAAGTTTTGGTACTCATCCTACTGCTTATGTAGAAATTCCTAAAGGTCATAAGTTGTATGGAAAGGACTATGACACTATATACGATATGGGAATAGATATAGATGTTCATGGTGGACTTACTTATTCTCATAGTGGTTTAAGAGATATAAAACAAGATAGTTGGTTTATTGGTTGGGATTATGCTCATTATGGAGATTATTTTGCAATACCATCTTACAAGGTTTTTGGTTTGAACAACGGGAGCAAAAAATGGACTACATTAGAAATATTTGAAGATGTCAAAACTTGCATTGATACGATAAGAAAGGAGAGTTTAAATGGGATTTTGGAATAAGAGAATAAAAGATACAAAAGCAATAGCAAAAGATATTGGGGTTGAAGAAACAAAAATAAAAGAATTAAAACAAGGAAAGAGAGAAATTGGAGGAAATACAATGGGAAAAGTATTAACAAGTATAGAAAAAACAAAAGAAAGTAAATTACAAAAGAAAATAAGACAAGAGGAAATCTTGGATTGGTATAAAAGAACTGATTTGGCACAATTAAGACAACAATTTGGATTTAAGAAACAAAAACAACTAGCAAAGGAAATAGGAATGAGTCCAAGCACACTATGTCAATTAGAATTAAAGACAAAAACTTCTTATTCAAAATCAATGGAAATGTTGTATGATTTTTATAAAGATGATTTCAACAAAAACATAAAGGAAGAAGATGAACAAAAAGAAACAGTAGAGCAAGAAAAACTTGCAGAAAAAGAGGAAACAAAAGAAGAAGAAATAAAAATAGAAGAAAAAGGAACACCAGTTGAAGAAGAAAAAGAGGAAAAAGTGGGAGAAAAGGAAACTAGAAAAGATAGTTCAAAAGAAAAAGAAGAAGAATTTAATCCAAAAGATTTGTCAGAAGAAGATTGTGAAGATATCAGTATTTTAGTTTTAACACTTACAATAGAAAGACAAAATAAAGAAATAGAAAAACTAGAAAGACAAATAAAATTGTACGAAAAATTAATTGAAAAATTATAATATTCATAAAGCGAGGTAGAAAAAAATGGAAAAGGTAACTATAACAAGAAAAGACGGAATCAAATATGAAAGAAAAATGAGAAAAGATATGTTTGATACGAGTTTACATCTTAGGTATCACACTAGCAAAATAGAAACCCTAAAAGAAATAGCCAACAAAAAAGGTATAAAGTACCAAGAACTTGTAAGAGAGGTAATTGATAAATTCATTGAAAAAGAGCAAGGAAAGTAACAATGAAACTTCAATATTCTATCTTAATTAAGAGATACACCGAAATTCAAGAGGAAAATAGGCAAATAAGAAGAGAAAATGACGAGTTAAACAAATATATCACAGAACAGAAAAAGTCGATAGAACGACTTGAAAAGTGTGTTTTAGAGTTGAATTATTTGTTGAGTGTTAAGTTAGAAAAGGAGAAATAAGAATAATGAATAAAGCACCAAAAGTATTAACAAGAATGAGATTATCTTGTTGTTGGGGGGATAATCTCAATGAAAAAGAATTAAATGATGTTGTAGATTATATTAATGGATTAGAACAACAATGTAAAAAGCAACAACAAGTAATAGATAAAGCCATTAAATACGTTGAAGATTACACAAGTGGAGAAAGAATAATCACGTATGAACAATATAAAAGTGAATTATTAGATATATTAAAGGAGAAATAAAAATATGGATAAAAAAGAATATTACAATCGTATTGAAAAAATAAACAATAGATTTAAAACTGATAGAGTAAGTGCTGATGAAGAATATCAATTAGTTTGTCAAAAAAATTATTTATCATCAAAATATATTGAAAATCTAGAACAACAACTCAAAAAGCAAAAAGAAGTTATTGACAAAATTAAAAATGTACAAATAGAAATGCCAAAGTCAAATTATAGCTATGATTATATGATTTATAGAAGTAAGATAGATGAAATTCTTAAAGAGGTGTCAGAATGAGTATATATGAAACAAGCATAACTAATCCTAAAAAACAATTAGAATTTTATAAAGATTTATCAGAACAATTACAAAAAGAAAACAAAATCTTAAAAGAAAATGCAGAAAATAATGATAAAGTAGTTGACAATGTCAATTGGGAAAATCAGTTGTTAAAAAAAGAAAACAAACAACTTAAAATACAAATAAGTGCTAGAGAAGAAGTATGCAACAAACTAGAGAGTAATCGGAATAAGTTAAGGGAATGGGTTAATAAACATTACAATTATTATATACACAATGAAGATTATATTGGTGCAAGATTATGTTTTACTGATATGAAATATAAAATGCAAGAACTAGAACAAAGGGCAGAAAATGGTAGATGATGTAGATTTTTATTTAATAGATTTAAAAAGTAGATTTGACAAAATAAAACCAAATACATATTATTTATCATACTCTGGTGGTAAAGATAGTCATTTCTTGTACTGGTTTATTAAAAATTATTTAAAAAGAGACGATATTAAAATCGTTGGTTGCAATACATATATGGAACATCATGAAATATTGAAAAGGATAATTAAAAACAGCGATATTGTTCTTTTACCAAAATTAAAACCATTTGAAATAAAAGAAAGATATGGAATACCTTGTTTTAGTAAAGAACAAGATTTCTATATATATTATTACCAAAATGCTTTGAGAAAAGGTAAGCAACCTAGCAAGACTATACAACAAAAAATAGACGGTACTTATGACAAAGGTTTTAATGGAATAAGCAAAAAAGCAAGAGAATATATAGAAAGTGGTAATGCACATAAAATAACTCATTTGTGTTGCTATTATTTAAAAAAGAAACCGTTTCACGACTTTGAAAAAGCAACAGGTTTAAAGGCAATATTAGGAATAAGGTCTAATGAAAGTATGTTAAGAAAACAGCAGTATAAGTCCTGCTTCACGAATAGCAAAAAGTTTATACCAATTTATGATTTGTCTGATGAATTGTTAAATAAAATATACGATAAATATCATATTGAAATTCCTAAGGTATATGAACATATAAGTAGAACGGGTTGCATGGGTTGTCCCTACGGAAGTTATAAACATGACACCGAAAAAGAATTGAAATTGATAAATGATAATCAAAAAAAGTTTGTGTGTGAACTTTTTAGAGAAAGTTATAAAATTCTGAAAATAGAACAAGGAAGTGATAGTAATGAATAAATGGCAAGATAATGATTTAGAACAAATTGAAGTTAAAATCAAAATACCAAAAAATACAATTGCCTTTATAGTAAATACAATTTCACAAGAAAAAAATAAAATATCAATGAGAAATACTCAATATGATAGCAACGATGTTGAAAATCTAAAAGCGGATTTAGTTGAGAAAGTAGAGGGTGATGAATAAATGCTAACACTACCAATAAAAAAGAAATGGTTTGACATGATTCTTTCTGGTGAAAAGAAAGAAGAATATAGGGAAATTAAACCATATTATGATAGTAGATTTTATCATATAAAAGCGAAACCTGTAATTGATAAAAAAGAATATTCTATATATGTTGAAAGTCCAAAATATATAATTTTTAGAAATGGTTATTCAAAAAATAGTCCATCAATCAAGTGTGAAGTTGAAATTACTACAGGTTATGGCAAACCTGAATGGGGAGCAGATCCTAACAAGATGTATTATGTATTAAAAATATTGAGTGTTGAGGAAGTGAAACAAATGATAAGTGGAGCAAGTGAACAAGAATTAGAATTAGCAAATGTTATAGCAGATAAATTATTATTGCAAAAAGAAAATCAAGAATTAAAGAAACAACTTGAACAAGCAGTAAAAGATAGAGATGTATTAAAGCAAACAGAATTAACAACTCAAATCTTTATGGCGGAACAAGAAAAAGCAAAATTAATGAAATAATGTGTGGCACTCGTTTAGAAAAAAGGGATAGAAAATTTTAAACGAGGTGAATTATATGACAGGTGCAGAAACTGTACAAAGTTTTAGTTGTCCTAACTATTCAGGATTACTATATAACAAAGCAAATACAAAGACTCCATTTTTAAATATGATAAGTGGAAAAGTTAAATATACAAATTCAGTAGAATTCGTATGTGGACAATATTATACAAGTGAGGAAGGAGCAATTCCTGCAATTAGTGAAACAGCATCATTAACAGCTCCAACAGCAACATTTGTAACAAGACGCAATGCAATATCCAATTCCTCATCAGGTAAAGAAAGTAAAGTTTTTTCTCCTCCCGATCTGTTCTGGATAATACGCCGAAGTCTTACCCTCTGATTTGGATCCAAGTCATCTAAAGTAGCTCCTGCCAAAGGCTGAGCAGAATAATCAAGCATTCCAAGCTCTGCAAGACGAGATGGTATCTCATATGAATACATCGGTATTACTTCTGGGCTTCCATCCAGCTTATTACGCCTTCTCAATATTTTCCCCGATGCAGTAGATACAACCCCTCGACTTCTAGGTACTTCAATTTTCAAAACATCCTTATCCTCTTCAGTAATTATCTCTGCCCTGACGGATATAGGTGGAACAGTACTATTGGCAATCAATGCAGTTACCCCTATAGGATCATTATGCTTTTTATGAACACCAGTAATTGTTCCATCATCTTCAACGCCAAGGAATAGACATCCACCGGACGTATTTGTCATTCCAACAATTTCTTCAATAAGATCATGATCCGGGTAACATTTTAAATCACTCTTGAACTCGATATCTAAACTTTCCTCTTTAGGAATTGTACGCATTGCAATCCCTCCTATCATTTAACTCAAATATAGTGTAACTCGTTTTAACTCATATGTCGAGTTAAACTTTTTATCTAACTAATTATTTTGAATTAAAATGAATTAGGTATACTACGCGATCACTGTATTCTTTCTTACTTAACTTTCTACTTTTTTCGATCAAGCAAATGTATCAGATGCTCATTATATTCATAGTCCCCATAAAACAAAAAGCAACAAAGACTGATTACTGATCTTTGT
>OIYR01000207.1_pt1 | contig 34306 bp, 33 predicted proteins | sample 1588221 | NCBI WGS metagenome assembly OIYR01 (sample SAMN03283292) | human gut metagenome | biome: human-associated habitat; material: feces | host: Homo sapiens | place: Peru | collected 2012
TACACCGCCACAGAAGTGGTGCGCAATTTCAGCGCGATACTTGGCAAGGTGGCACAAAGCAAAAAAATAGTCATCTTAAAAAACAACAAATTTGAAGCAGTAATGCTGAATTTCAAAGAATACGAGCGACTTTTAAACGCTGTGGAGCTGCTTGAAAACATTTACAAAAACCAAAAGGCGTAAATATGGCTTTGGCTGAGCTTGTTTGTGATGAAACGCCTTATAATGTGAGCTATGAGCTTTTACACCCTGAAAAAAGTGCCTGTGTGCTTATCTTACACGGCTGGGGAGCAAACAAAGAGCTGATGAAAAAGGCTTTTGCGGACGAGTTTGCTGACTTTTGCCATATTTATTTGGATTTGTGTGGCTTTGGCAAATCAAGCATTAGCAAGCCTTTAAATAGCTTTGAGTATGCAAAAATCATAAGCACATTTTTAAGGCAAAAAGACCTTGCCCCGCAAATCATCATCGGACATAGTTTTGGCGGCAAAATCGCCACGCTTTTAAGCAAGGAATTTGCGCCCAAAATCCTTGTCCTGCTCTCATCAGCTGGCATTTGCTGGCAAAAAAGCCTTAAAGTGCGTGCTAAAATCGCCTTTTTTAAAGCCTTTAAAAGACTTGGTATTTCGCGTTTTGGCTCATTTTTTGCGAGTAAAGACACCAAAGGTATGAGTCAAACTATGTATGAAACCTTTAAAAATGTCGTTGATGAGGATTTTAGCGAGATTTTTAGTGAAGTAAAATGCCAAACACTCATCTTTTGGGGGCAAACAGATAGTGCCACGCCCTTAAAAAGTGGCGAAAAGATTCACTCACTCATTGCAAACAGCGAATTTTACGCTCTAAATGGCGAGCATTTTTTCTTTTTGCAAAACGCGCCACTCATCGCAAAAAGCGTTTTAAACGCACTTTCAAAGGCAAAAGATGAGTGAAATTTGCAGGCAAAATTTAGCGCATTTGCACGGCGCAAGTTTTTATCCAGGCAAATTTTTGCGTTTTTATCGCGCTCAAAGTGTGGTTTTAGCGCAAATTCAAAGGCAAAAAGGACAGATAAATGAATTTTGAAAATCCCACAAATTTAGCCCTTATCAACGATTTTATCAGCGTTTTGGTGCTGAATTTCGCGCTTGGCTTTTATCTTATCACCGCCTTGCAATGGTTTTCTTACAAACTTTCGCGCGTAGCATTTCATTTCACGCGCTTTTCGTGGCATATTTTTTTCATCTTTTTGCCTTGGTTTGTTTATATCGGGCTTGACAGGTTTTTTCTCATTTATGCGTTCGTGTTTTGGCTGCCTATTTTGTGGCTTTGGCACAAAAAACTTGACAAAAAGCTCGTTTTTACGGCAAAAATAAAGGTGTTTTTTGCTCTTTTGGGCTTTTTCACCCTTCTTTTTGCCACGCTTGGCTTGGTGTATGGGGTGCGAAGCAACCTTGCGGGGCTTGTTTTTGCGCTCATTTTTCTCAAAATCTTTGAAATTTATCAAAATCACAAATTCACAAAACTCGCCCAGCAAAAACTCGCCCAAATGAGCGATTTAAAGATAATTCTCATCACCGCAAGCTATGGCAAAACCAGCATTAAAAACTTTTTATCTCAAATTTTAGCCAGCACTTTTAGCACCTACCACAGCCCGCGCAGTGTCAATACCCTGCTTGGCATAGTCGCAGACATTAACCAAAATTTAAGCACAAACACTCAAATTTACATAGCCGAAGCAGGCGCGCGCCAAAAGGGCGACATTTTAGCCATAACTCGCCTTTTAAATCCCCAAATTTGCATTATCGGCGAGATAGGAAATGCACATTTGGAGTATTTTAAAAGCGTTGAAAATATCCGCTCAACCAAGCTTGAAGCCTTGCAAAGTAAGCGTTTGCAAAAAGCCTTTTGCCACAGCTCTACTTTGCAAAATGAAAGCAAGCAATGCGTTATTTATGATAAAGCCTTGAAAAGCGTAAATTCCACGCTTAACGGGCTTGAATTTGAGCTTAAATTTAAGGACAAAAATGAGTGCTTTCAAGCGAATTTGCTTGGTAGTTTTAACGGCGAAAATTTATGCGCTTGTGTGCTGTGCGCTGAATTTTTGGGCGTAAATTTAGAGCATATAAGGACAAGCGTGGCGAATTTAAAGGGCGTTGAGCATCGTTTGCAAATCATTTCTAAAACGCCAAAATTCATCATAGATGATGGCTTTAATGGCAATTTTAAGGGAATGAGCGAGAGTTATTTGCTTTGCAAAAGCTATGCTGGGCGGCGTGTGCTGGTAACGCCTGGCATAGTTGAAGTAAATGATGAGCAAAATAAAGCCCTTTGCGAAACGATAAATTCGTGCTTTGATTTTGTCATCATCATCGGCGAAGTGAATTCAAGGACTTTGAGTGAAAATGTGAGCCTGCCAAAAATCGTGCTAAAAGACAAAGCCGCTCTCGTTCAAACCCTTGCTACACAGACAAAAAATGGGGATTTAATCCTCTTTTCAAACGACACACCAAGTTTTATGTGAGCCAAATTCACTTCATCTGCACCAAAAGTTCAAGCACTAAATTCGCTTGATGTGCCGCACAGATATTTACACGCGGTGCCATCAGCCCATTTCCCACCTTTGCGCCACTTACCAAGTCCCCGCACATATAAAAATTCTGCGCGATTTTGCGCGTTTTTATCTCGTTTGAGTTGCCATATCCTGCAAGCCCAGACGCACAAATCAGCGTGGTTTGCGGAAAATGCTTGTGAAAATTTTGCGCGAGCATAGCCTTTGCAAGTGCGCTGTCAAAGGCTTCGCACACTATGTCGCACCCTTTGAAAAGCGTGGGTATGTTTTCGTGTGTGATTTTAAGGGCGTGCGTTTGCGTGCTGATGAAAGGGTTGATTTTAGCGATTTGCTCGCTCAAAGCCTTTGTTTTGAGCTTTCCCAAATCCTCGACAAAGTAGCTTTGGCGGTTTAAATTGCTCGGTTCTACCACATCAAAATCGATGAGAATCAGCCTGCCAACGCCTATGCGAGCGAGCATTATGGCGATATTTGAGCCAAGCCCGCCCAGCCCGCACACAGCCACGACACTTTTTTTGAGCTTGTTATGCACTTTTGGGGTGTGGCGCGAACTCATCATCGCTTCAAGTGCCTCGCGTGGGGGCATAATGCCCCGCGCTATGCAAAAAAGCTCATCACCCTCGCTTAACGGCACAGCCTCGCGCGTGCAAAAGCCGTTGATTATCCACACATCGTTTTCATCGCTGCTTTTGCTGCTTAAAAATTCTACGCTTGTTGTGGCGTTTGTTTCGCATTCTATGTTGTTGAATTTTATTTTCATTTTTGTCCTTTTTGTTTTAGTAGATTTTATGGATTGCCACGCCGACTTTGTCGGCTCGCAATGACACACGAAGTGCGTTTTGAGCGACAAAGGACAAGGCAAAGTATTTTGAGCTGAATTTGTGGGTTGTGAAGTAAAAAGCGAGTAAGACTAGACATAAAAGTCTGTCGCCACGAGCTTTTTACGAACTCCCGCAAATTCAGCCAAAAGACGAGCCGTTTTTTAGATTTCACCCCCCGCCCACAAAGCACACCACTTCGGCTTCATCGCCCCTTTGAAACACCACGCTCTCAAACTCATCTTTGCTTATGATTTGCCCATTTAGCTCTAACGCCACAAATTTAGCGTCCAAGCCCCTTTGTGCAAGATAATCCATAAATTTCAGCTCATTTAGCTCTAAATTCTCGCCGTTGATTTTCATTTTTTGTCCTTTTTGGTTAGATTTTCAAGCTCGGCTTGAATTTTTATCGTTTCTTTGATGATACAAGCGACATTTACAAGGTGTTCAAGTTCAGCCTTGCTTAACGCTTTGCCTACTCGGTATTTGAGCCATTTATCAAGCACCTTATAGCCGCCTATACTGAATTCAAAAATACTTTTTGCAATGCCAACTATCTCCAAGTCGTCATTAAGTATAATTTTATCATCAATGAAACGCGGTTTTTCAAGGGTGAAATTTGGTTTTTGCTTATCTGCCTTGTCGCTAAATTTAAGGGCTATGCTTTCATCATTTGGGATATTTTTTAGCAAATGCAAATCAATGAGCCTTTGCCCGATTTTTGCAAAAGTTTCAAATTCGCTCTCGCTCACTTCAAAATTTACTCTTGGAAAGCCTATTTTAAGGTATTCTAAATACTTCTTGCGATATGCGGGGTTAAATAAATTCGCATAAATAAAGGCTAAAATTTGCTCAGCGCTTTTATCTTTTAACACCTTGCTTTTAATGATAAATTCTTTAAATTCGGGCGTGAAATTTGGGATTTTAGAGATTTTACCCACTTCTTTTTCGCTGTCTTGGTAGAGATAAAGCGGAGCGATACAAGTTTCTGAGCCTGTTTTAGCACCACCCAAAGCTCTATCAGCAATTTTATCAATCACTAAACCATAATCAAAATTTGGATTTAAGCAAGTCTTTGGAAAACAAAGTCCTAAATTTTTGCCTTGTAAAAAGTGTTTTGATAAACTTGCAGGAACTCCCCAAAAACCCTTACTTTTGCCTGTGAAAAAAGTATAGCGAGTATCAAAAGGGCGATAAGCAATTTGTGTGATTTTATTTTCTATGGATTGCTTCACTTCGTTCGCAATGACGGGCACTTTGTCATTGCGAGATTCTGCGTTAGCAGAATCGTGGCAATCCACATTTGCGATAACATCTGCTTTTGCCCATTCTACTTTCCAATCCCTAGAATCTATCTCTGGTAATTCATATTTTTTTCTTATTGTTTCTGCATCTAAATCCTTATCTGCAAAATCATTGACAACTTTTACAACGCTTTCTTTATCAAAATGTATGCAAATTTTATCTCTTAAAGCAGAGCTTCCACTTCCATAATTTTCAAAAATCGCTTTGCTTTCTCCCAAAGCCTTATCACCAGCCAAAGCCCAAAAGTTTTCATACTCATCATTTTCAAAGCTTTTTGGCACAAACCAAAAATAAGGCTCATCGAGTTTTAACTCTTGCCATTTTACTGAATTTAAGCCATTTTGAGCGACTGTGTTTAAAAGGGCGAATTTATCATTTCTTTTTAAAATGCCATTGTCATTTGTTGAGTAGTAAAAAACTTTGGCGCAAGGATACCCCTCCCCAACCCCTCCCGCAAGGGGTGGGGCTTTGATAGATTTCTTATCTTGTTCCCCCTCCCTTGCGGAGGGGGTTAGGGGGTGGGTAAATTTTGCGCTAGCAAAATTATCATCATTTAAAGCTTCTTTAATCACACTTAAAACGCCCTCTAAATTCTCTAAAATTTCATTATTCCAAAAGCGTAAAATCCTAAAATTTTGCGATTCTAAATAAAAATTCCGCTCAATGTCAGGGTGGTTTATATCATACCCACCCCCTTTGTCCCCCTCCGCAAAGGAGGGGGAATGAGTAGAGGTAAGCCCCTCCGCAAGGGAGGGGGAAGTAGAGTAAGCCCCTCCCCTTGCGGGAGGGGTTTGGGGTGGGGTATTTATAGTGGCGTGTTGTCCGCCATCGCATTCTATGATAAGCCGTTTTTCTAAGCATACAAAATCAGCGATATATTTAGAGTCTATGACAAATTGCCGCCTAAATCCAAAGCCTAATTTTTTACCTCGCAACTCTTGCCAAAGTTTATTTTCTGCTTGCGTAGGATTTTTTCGCATAGCTCGGCTAAATTCTTTCATATATGGGGCAAGTGGGCGGTGGCTTGGGTTGTTGCTCTTTTTTACCCACCCCCTAGCCCCCTCCGCAAGGGAGGGGGAATTTTTAGTTTGCTCTTTGCAAGGGAGGGGGCTTTTTGAATCTCCCGAAGTGTCTATTTCTTTGTATTTCACAAACAAGCTTATGCAAACGCCTACTCTTATGTCAAAGACATTTTCATCGCCACTATCGCCGTGCAAATTTAAGATATAAATTTCATCAAAGGCGCGAGCTAGGCTTTGTCTCATCTTGCGGTGCGTGCGCCCGTCTAAAAAAGAATTGTTGGTGATAAAGCCCATTAAACCTTGCTTTTGATTTTGTTCTAAAAGTTTCCATTGCGCAAAGCGGATAAATTTAATATAATCATCATCTAAATTTAACTTTGTTTCATTTAGCCCTTGTTTGTAGCTTTGCAAAAGCTCTAAAATCTCTTTGCCTTTGTTTTTGCTTTTGACATTGTAAGGCGGGTTGCCTAAAATCACTAACAAATCTTCTTGGCGTTTAAGTTTTAATGCCTCATCTCTTTGCCCTTTAAGGCTGTCAAATGGCACTTGCATTTGAATTTGTTTGTCGCCATCTAAATCAAGCGTGTTGGTAAGAAAAATTTGAAATTTATGTGTGAGATTTAAATCGCTAAAACCTTTTTGTCTCAAAATCGAACTTAATTTTAAATGTGCGACTATGTAAGGAACAAAAGAAAGCTCAAAGCCGTAAATGTCTTTAAGGCATTTGTTTATAATCAACTCTTTGGCAAAAACCTCGCTTTCATTTGCTAAAATCAGCTCAAACACTTTTGCTAAAAAGCTGCCCGTGCCTGTGGCAAAGTCAAGCACTTTTACGCTTTCATCATTAAAGCCTTTTTTGTCAAATTTGCTTTGCAAAAGCTCGTTTAGGCTCGAAACTATCATATTGACAACGGGTTGTGGCGTGTAAAAAACGCCGCCTTCTTTGCGCCTTTGCTCGCCACGCAAGGTATCATAAGCCTTTAAAAAGTCCTCATAAAGATATATAGAAAGGCTTTGAATTTCTTTTTCAAAGCTTGTGGCTAGGCTTGGCTTGTCTATTAGGGCTATGGTTTTTTTGACATTTTCAAGGGCGTATTTAATGTTTTCAGGTAGGGCAAAAAATGGCAAAGAATAATACACAAATTCTTGCAAGGTTAAAAAATGCTGCGGGAGAAGCTGGATAAAGCTTTGGATAGGGATTTTGTCTATCTCAAATTCATCATTTTCTATGTAAGCGACAAACATACCATACACCACGCTTTGAGCGAGTATATCGCAAAATTCTATCTTTGAAAATGGTGTATTTTCAAGGCTGGCAAAGGTGGCAAAGGCTTTTTCAAAGCTTTCTTTAAATTGCGTGTTAAGTAATCCTGCCTCATCGCTTTTAAAAATCGTCTCGCTCAAATAAAAGCTTTGAGTGCTTAAAATAGCCACTAGCTCGTCTTTGCTTGTGATATTTGCCACGCTTTCAAAAAAGTTTTGCAAAAGCTGGATAAAGGCGTTTTGAATTTCTATGTCTTTGGCTTTTTCTTGTGTAAAAAGCGCGTTTTCAAGCCCAAAAGGAAAAAGCGTTATGTCAGCCATTACCTTACCAAAAGAAAGCAAAATAAAGCGGTTGTAGTCAGTTAAGATGATATTTGGACAAACAGCAAGGTATTTGGCGATTTGCTTGCCTTTGATGAGAGCGTCTAAATTTTCTTTGTAGTTTTTACACTCGATAAAACCTTGCAAGGCTTCATAATGTGGCGTTTGCTTGTAAATTTTAAAATCAGGGCGAACGCTGCCTTGCCCTTGCTCCGCTTTTGGCTCGTGAGTAAGCCTAATGTCCTTTGGCTTTAAGGCGTTAAGCAAGTTTTCTAATGGCGTGCGAAAGGTGTGTTCGTTGAAATCACCTTTTTTTACAATGCTTACAAGCTCGCTGTGATAGGCTTTTAAATGCTCTTTAATCTCGTTCATTTTACTCCCTTGAATTGCCTAAATTCTCGCCGTTGATTTTCATTTTGTCCCTTAAATTCAGCCTAAAAATTCTCTATCAAGTCCTTAAACACAAGACAAAGTTTTTCAAAGTCAGCCACGCTCACGCGCTCATTTGCCGCGTGAATGCTTGCGTTTTTCACGCCAAATTCCACGACTTTGACGCCAAATTCAGCAAAATATCTTGCATCGCTCGTGCCGCCTTTGGTGTTGAGCTTTGGAGTGATGCCTGTGATTTTGTTTATGCTTTGGGCAAGCCTTTGGACGATTTTGCTGTCCTTGTCCGTGATGAAAGGCTTGGAGCTTTGCCTTATGTCAAGCTCATAATCAAGCCCAGCGCAAAGCTTTTCCACATACTCTTTCACGCTTTGAAAGCTAGTTTGTGGGGAGTTGCGGACATTAAACATTATGCAAAGCTCGTTTGGCGTTACATTGCAAAGCTCTATACCGCCACGAATGTCAGTGATGACGACTTTTGACGGGCTAAAATCCTCATCACCCTTGTCTAAATCAAAGCCCGACAAGTTTGCGAGCTTGCTAGCGAAGTTATGCACGGGATTTACGCACCGCTCTGGGTAGGCGGCGTGTCCTTGCTTGCCTTTGATGATGAGTTTTGCGTTGATAGAGCCGCGCCTGCCGATTTTAAGGCTGTCGCCAAAGGCGTTTTCGCAAGTTGGCTCAGCCACAACCGCAAAATCAGGCAACATTTGCCTTTCTTGCATAAATTTCAGCACCTCAACCGTGCCGAATTTCGCCTCGCCCTCTTCATCGCTTGTGATGATGAGAGAAAGGCGAGAGCCTTTAAATTTAGCACTTTGACAAGCATTAAGAAAGGCAGCAAGCCCGCTTTTCATATCAGCTGCACCTCTTGCATAGATAAAGCCGTCTTTTTCTAGGGGTTTGAAAGGATTGCTCTCCCAGCCTTCCCCAGCTGGCACGACATCAATATGCCCGCCAAAGGCTAAATGCTCGCCGTTTTGGGCAAATTTCTTTGTCAGCAGCAAGTTTTTCACGCCCTCTTTTTCGATGAAAAAGGCTTCAAACTCATCAAGCTCCAAAGCTATGAAATTCAGCGCTCCGTCATCTTTTGGGGTGAGCGATTTAAAGCGCAAAAGCTCAAATAATAATTTTTTCGCGTCCATTGTTTATCCTTTTTTATGACATTATACCAAAAAAACCTTATACACCAAAAGTAGCGCAAAATACTCTATGATAAGGGCTGAGATGAGATTTATGGCGCGCATAGCGCGGGCGTTAAATTTATGCGCGAATTTAGCCACAAAATAGCTCAGCGAAAAAACCCAAGCCAAAATCACCACAAACAGCCCAAACACCATAAACGCCTTGCTTTCATTTTGCGAAAAAATCAGCGACACGCTCGCCCAAAAAGCGATGATGAAAGGGTTGAGTAAATTCAGCACAAAGCCTTTAACATAGCTTTTTGCAATGCTTTCATTTGCTGAATTTTGCTTGATTTGAAGTGCCTTTGCCTTGCTTTTAAGCAGCGAAAACGCCATAAAACTGAGAAACACAAAGCCACAAAGGGCGATGATTTGCTGCAAAATGGGGCTGTTTAAAAAGCGCAAAAGTCCAAAGAGCAGCAAAAGCAAGTAAAAAATGTCAGCACTCATCGCGCCCAAGCCCAAAGCAAAGGCGTTTTTAAAGGAACGCAGAGCATAGCTTAAAATCAGCACATTTAAGGGTCCAAAAGGCACAGCCACGCCAAGCCCAAGCAAAACGCCTTGAAATAGGCTTTCAATCATCATCTTGCCCCTTTTGAGCTAAAAATTCGCTTTCAGTCTTTGAAAGCTCGCTTTTGTCGCTTTTGCCAGCCTTTGAGCCTTTTAAATTCGCGCTTGTGGCTGAAAATGCGCCATTTCGCAAAAAAGCGCGAATGTCAGCGGCGATTTTATCGATAGCCACGCTTGCTTTTTGCGTGTAGCATTTTTCAAAATAGCGTTCTAAATTTTCATCAACTTCAAGATTGTTTAAAATGCTATGCTCGCAAGCCCTTGCAAAATGCCCCACAGGCAGCACAAAACCGCTCGTGCCTATGCAAACAAAAAGCGCGCTCTCATCAAGTGCAGCGTAAAGCGTGGCATACTCGGGCGCAAGCTCTTCAAACATTACTATGTTGTGGCGCAGGGCGTTTTTGTCGCATTTTGGGCAAAGTGTGCTTTTGAGCCTTTCATAGCCTATATTTTCCTTGTAGCCACACTTTGCGCAATAAATTTCGGGCAAAAAGCCGTGCAGATGAATGACATCTTCACAGCCCGCCCGCTCCAACAAATCATCGACATTTTGCGTGATGATGAAAATTTGCTCTTTAAATTCGCGTTTTAGCTCGGCGATAACCTTGTGAGCGTGATTTGGCTGAGCGTTTTTAAGCTGCATTCGCCTTTCATCGTAAAATTCAAGCACCTTGCGCGGATTTTTAGCGTATCCTGTTGCCGAGCAAACTTCCATTACATCGTAGTTTTCCCAAAGCCCACCGCTATCTCTAAAAGTCTTTAAGCCACTTTCAGCCGATAAACCTGCCCCGCTTAAAATCATCACTTTTTTGGAATTTCTCATCATTTGCCTTAAAATTCAAAATTCAATGCTGAATTTTAGCCCAAATTCAGTAAATTTTAGCGACAAAAAGCGCAAATTCAGTTAAAAATGCTCTCATCTAAATTTTCAAGCTCTTTTGGGCTTAATCTCTTTATAAAGCAGCTTGGGTTACTTGCCGAGCAAACATTATCATCGCCATCAATGCCACATTTATAATCATCAACACCGCTATCGCAATCCTTAGTAAAGTAGTGCTTTGCTTTGGCTAAATTTCGCTTTACTTCTTTATCGCTCACATACTCCCCCCAAAGATAAATTTGCGCTAAACGCATACAACCTTCGCCCAAAGCACACGCCTTATCACAGTAATGCAAGGCTTGTTTTTGGTTGATGAATTTTTCATCAAGATAATGCGGGCAAAAATTTATCCCAACACATATTACGCATCTCTTTGATAGCATCCGGTATGTCTCTATCGTTTTTTACATAAATCTTTTGGAGTTCAAGACAAGCTGGGGGATACTCTTTTTTGCGAAAATTTTCCCTACACGCCGTGAAAAAGGCATTTGCAGCGTTAAATTCAGGCTCTTTTGGCGCAAGTTCGCTTATTTTGGCACAAGCCTTTGGTTCTTGAAACTCACACGCAAGGGCGTAGTAGGTAAGAGCCGTGCTATACTCTTTTTGCGCTTCAAACAAAGCTCCAAGTGCCGAGCAGGCGTATTTTAACTCAGGCTCGTTTAAATGCGTGTAAGCATTTGCCGAACAAGCACCCGCATAATACTTTATGGCGTTGTCCGTGTCCTTTTCTTTTTCAAAAATCTTGCCAAGTTTAAGGCAGGCTATTTCATCGATTTCCTCAGCTTCTACCGAACACTTTGCTTGCAACTCTTGCTTTTGCGTGGTGTAATTGTCAAATTTCACCTCAAATCTAAGCCCAAGTGTTTGCGCGATAATCACGCCCACTACAACCACAACGACACAAGCCATTATGATAAGGGTTTTTGCGTTTAATGACGGCGATATTTTCATTTGTTTGCTCCTTAAATTCAAAAATGAAAGCGAAATTGTAACATAAATTTTGCGTAAATTTCGTTATAATACAATTTTACATTTTCTAACACAAAGGCGAGTGTATGGCGGAAGTAGCGAGTTTTGAGCTTGATAGCATTTATTATATCGTGTTGTTTGGTATCGCGCTTTTTGCGGGTTTTATCGACTCCATAGTTGGCGGCGGTGGGCTTATCACGCTACCTGCGCTGATGGCGTGCGGTGTGCCAGCGCATTTGGCTGTGGCGACAAACAAAGTGCAAGCAAATTTCGGCTCTTTCACGGCTGCGGTGAGTTATTTTAAGGCTCGCACGATGAAACACCTAGCTTGGGGCGTGTTTTTTATGGCATTTGGAGCGGCAATCGGTGCTTACGCCGTGCTTAATGTCAATCAAAAGCATTTAAAGCTCATCATACTCGCCTTTTGCACACTCACTTTTTTATATATGGCTCTAAAACCAAGCCTTGGCAAGCACAAAAGTGAGCCAAAAATCAAAGACATTCGCATTTTTCACATTCTCATCGGCTTTTGTATCGGCTTTTATGATGGCTTTTTGGGACCTGGCACGGGTAGCTTTCTCATCTTTGCTTGCGTGATGTTATTAGGATATAATCTCAAAGAAGCAAGCATCAACACGAAAATTCTTAACTCCGCGAGCAATATCGCCGCTTTGATTGTGTTTTTATGTCTTTATGAAGTGCTTTGGGCGGTTGGCATTTTGATGGGGCTAGGACAGGTTATCGGGGCGTTTTTAGGCTCAAAACTCGTGCTTAAAACGCAAGGCAATTTCATCAAAGTGCTGTTTTTAGTAGTCGTGGGCGCAACGATTTGCAAGGTAGGGTATGATTATGTTAAAAGTTTGGGGTTGTGAGCGTGAATTTACACATTAAAATATAACTCAAAAAGCAAGCATAAAATAGCAAAATATAAATTTCAAGCATTTAGCTGAATTTACGCTTGATAAAAGCGCTCACGCGGGCGTTTTTGATGATATGCGGTTTTGTGATACTGATTTTAAGGGCACTTAATGCTGGGTGAGTTTGTTTAAGCTTGCTTGCTACGAATTCTAATGACTCTTCAAGCAGCTCAAATTTGTGCTTTTTGTAGGTGAATTTAAGCCACGCGCAAAGCAGCGCATAGTCTAAAAATTCATCACTTTTTGCCTTTAATTTTATGCGCACTCTTTGCTTTTGCTTGCGCTCTTTTGGCAGGATACCGATGATACAGCTGAATTTCAGCCTTATTTTTACACAACTTTGCATTCTTCTTTATGAAACAAACGCTTGATATTTGGGATATGCTTGTAAATGATGACAAAGCAAATGACTAAAACAGGGGCGTGCGTGTTGATACTCATCTCATAATGTATTGTAAATGCGGCGATGAGAAAGGCTAGCACCCCAGCTAATGACGCCAAAGACGAGATTTTAAACACCTTACCCACGATAAACCACGCCGTTAAGCCGATAGCAAGCTCTAAGGGCAAAAGCACAGCCATTACCCCAGCAGCAGTTGCCACACCCTTGCCGCCTTCAAGCCCCAAGTAAGCGGAAAAGCAATGCCCAAAAACCGCTAAAACTCCCACGCTCCAAAGCATATTGTCATCAAAGCCAGCAAATTTTAAGGCTAAAATCGGCAAAGCCGCTTTTAAAAAATCGCAAGCAAAAGTCGCCACAGCGAGCTTTTTAGCGAGTTTTGGGTTAGCTTGTTTGACTACGCGCAAAACATTTGTCGCGCCTATACTCTTGCTGCCAGCTTGCTTTATATCGACTTTTGCAAAGTTTTTTGCGATGACAAGCCCGAAAGGAACAGAGCCGAGCAAATACGCTCCCAAATAAATGGCTAAATTCGCGTTGCTGTTTAAAAAAAGCTCCCTAAGCGCAAAGTAAAGCACCACAGCGCACACGGCAAAGACATAAAAGCTCGCATCGTTTAAATCCACTTTTTTGTGCACCCCCGCATACACGCTTGCCCCAGCTAAAAAGCCAAAGCAAATTCTCATCATCACGCTATCTTGCGCGTAAGCTAAAAAAAGCAAAACCGCTCCAAGTGCTATGCCGCCAATCAAAAATGCAAATTTCATCGTCATTTTCCTTATAAAATAAAATCCATTATATACAAAAAAAATAAATTTTTAAAAAATTCGTTTGACTTTGCAAAATTCTTTAAGTAGAATTTGACAAATTTTTGAAAGCAAAGCAAATGAAGGCTGAATTTATAGAGCTAAAAACGGACAAAATCAACCCAAACCTTTACAAGCAAATGCCCTTAATGTGGCTTAAAACGCACTGCGCCCTGCCTTTTAAAGAAGATGATGAATTTGTTTTCATCGCCTTTGGCAAAGAGTGCGAAAAGCAGATTTTAGACAAGGCGCAAGAGTTTTTTAAGCACAAATTCATCAAAGCCGTGCGGGCGAGCAAGCACCAAATTTTAGGGCTTTTAAGCGAGTTTGAGCTAAAAGAAAAAATCACCACTCTCATCAACGAGCTTAAATTTGAGCTTGAAAATTCACAAAATTCACAAGATAAAACCGCCGTGTCGAAACTCTTTGAGCTTATCATCGCCCAAAGCGTGGAAAAAAGGGCAAGCGACATACACATAGAGCCAGATGAAAGCAAGGCTATGATTCGCTTTCGTGTTGATGGGGTTTTGAGCGAGTTTATCAGCATAGAACCCGCTATTTATCAGGCTTTAATCTTTTACATAAAACTTTTAGCGCATTTAAATGTCGCCGAACAACGAAAGGCGCAAGATGGCAGCTTTTCATTAAGCGTAAATACCCTAAAATACGATTTTAGACTCTCTACCCTGCCCTTGCTTTATGGAGAAAGCGTGGTTTTGCGGGTGTTAGAGCATAAAAAAGACTTTTTAAATTTAGAGAATTTAGACTTTGACGGAGAGAATTTAAAACGCTTTAAAAGCCAAATTCATCAGCCTTTCGGGCTGATTTTACTCACAGGACCCACAGGCAGTGGGAAATCCACGACCTTGTATGCCGCGCTAAATGAGATAAAAAGCGTGTCTAAAAAAATCATCACCGCTGAGGACCCCATAGAATACCGCTTGCCGCTCGTGCAGCAAATCGCGCTCAACGAAAAGGCGGGGCTTGACTTTAACAACGCCCTACGCACCATACTGCGCCAAGACCCAGATATCATAGTTATCGGCGAAATCCGCGATGAAGAAAGCCTTGATATAGCCCTTAAATCCTCGCTCACAGGGCATTTGGTGTTTTCAACACTGCATACAAATGACGCCGTCTCCGCCATAGCTAGAATGCTTGATATGGGTGCAAAATCCTACCTCATCGCCTCCGCATTAAACCTTGTCATCGCACAACGCCTTGTGCGAAAGCTGTGCGAGCATTGCAAAATCAAATCCTACAAGCACACAAGCGAAATCAAAGGCGAATTCTACGAAGCTGTGGGCTGTGAGCATTGCAAGATGAGCGGATATATCGGGCGTGAAGTTGTGAGTGAGTTTTTGTTTATCGACAAAAACATAGCCGAACTAATCCGCACCAACGCCAAAGCCAGCGAAATTTTAGCTTACGCTCAAAAAAATGGCTTTAAAAGTATGTTTGAAGTAGGTTTGCAAAAGGCAAAAGCGGGCATAACAAGCATTGATGAGCTTTTTAGGGTAATGAAGTGAGTAAATTTAAGCTAAAAAAGGCATTTGCAAAGAGCATTTTAAGGGTGCAAGATGAAAAAATATGAAATTTCCACGCCTACAAGCACTTTCATCATCGAAGCACCAAACAAATTCATAGCCGCCAAGCTCGCCAAAGCCAAAGGCGCAAGGATTACAAGTATCCAAGAGCTGAATTTACCAAGCACAGCGTGGCGCAAACGCCTAAAAAGCTCGAATTTAACGCTCATCTTTAAAGAGCTTTCCTTGCTCGTAAATGCTGGCATTAGCTTGCAGCAAGCAGTGAGCGAGCTTTACCAAAATGACACAAACAAAAACAACAAACTTTTCTTTCAAAGGCTTGTCAATTCGCTAAAAAGCGGGCAGAATTTAAGTCAAGCCTTTGAAAATAGTGGCTTTGCCTTTGACAAAAGTGAGCTAGCCCTTATCAAAATGGGCGAAAACACGGGCGATTTAGCCTTTGTTTTCGCTAGGCTTGGCGCACTTCGCGAAAAACGCCTAAACAACGCCAAAAAGCTCAAAAAGGCTTTGAGCTACCCAACCTTTGTCTTTGCCACGCTTGTTTTTGCCTTTTTTGCGCTAATGTTCTTTGTCGTGCCGCAGTTTCAAAGCGTTTTTGATGAATTTGAGCTGAATTTACCGCTTATCACGCGTTTAATGCTTGGAATTTACGCCTTTTTAGCTAAATTTTATCCGCTTATCATCGCTTTAATAGCTTTTTGCGCCGTTTTTTATCTTGTGTGGCGTGCTAAATTTAGGCTTTTAGCGGACAAACTCATCATCAAAACGCCTGTATTTGGGCGGCTCATCTTTTATCATCAAAGCGGGCATTTTTTTCTCGTCTTTTCCTTGCTGCTTAAAAGCGGTATCAGCGTTTCAAAGGCTTTGCACCTTGCTAAATCCACTTTTAGCAACGCTTTTTTAGCAAAGCAGTGCGAGCAAATCGCTGAATTTTTAGCACAAGGCTTGTCGCTTGATGAAGCGTTTAAAAAAGTCGGCGTGTTTGAAAATTTAGTCATAGGAATGCTGAGCGTAGCGATGAAAAGCGCAAAGCTAGATATGATGAGCGAAAAAATCGCCGAGTATTACGAGACAAAAGGCGATGATTTGACGGAGACGCTTTTGCGGATTTTAGAGCCTTTGATAACGCTTTTTGTGGCGATTTTGGTGCTGTTTTTGGCTCTGGCTATCTTTTTGCCTATGTGGGAGCTTAACCAAAGTGTGAAATGGTAATTTTTTCTTAATTTTTGTTTAAGCTAGTTGAATATTTACTTAAATTATGATATGATTTTGAGTAAATTTCAAATTTTTAAGGACAAACAATGAGAATCTTAGTCATTGAAGAGGACAGCTCTTTAAACATCAAATTAGTCGATTTTCTCAACCAATCAGGCTATCAAACTGATTCATCTGAGAATTTTAAGGACGGCGAATACTTTGTAGGTATAAGAAATTACGATTTAGTTATAGCAAGCTGGACCTTGCCAGATGGCGAAGGTAGCGAGCTTATCGGCGTTGTCAAGCAAAAATCCCCACGCACTATAATGATAGTGCTTTCATCTAAAAACGACAAGCATAGCGAAATCAAAGCCTTAAAAATAGGTGCTGATGACTTTATCAAAAAACCTTTTGACCTTGATGTGCTTTTGGCGCGAATTCAAGCAAGACTTCGCATAGATGGCAGCAATGTCATCAAGGTGGGCGACTTAACCATCAGCCCCGATGAAGAAAAAATCATCTACAAAGGACACGAAGTCGAGCTTAAAGGCAAGCCGTTTGAGGTGCTAACGCATTTAGCAAGGCATTCAGACCAAATCGTATCCAAAGAACAGCTCCTTGATGCCATTTGGGAAGAACCAGAACTCGTTACACCTAATGTCATCGAGGTGGCTATCAATCAAATCCGTCAAAAATTAGACAAACCTCTAAACATTTCTACCATAGAAACCGTGCGCCGCAGAGGCTACCGCTTTTGTTTTTCAAACAAATAAGGATAAATGAGGCAAAATTTAAGGTTTGGCAATGGCGAAAAGAACGGCGATTGTAGATTTAGGCTCAAATTCAGTTCGCCTTGTCATCTTTGAAAAAACATCTCGTTATGCCTTTCACATACTTTGCGAGCATAAACGCAAGGTGCGTATCGGCGAAAACGCTTACAACAACGGCAAAGTTTTGCAAGATGAGGCTATGCAAAGGGCTGAGGCAACTTTGGCGTATTTTAAAGAAGTAGCGCTCAAACAAAAATGTCGCAAAATCCTTATCGTAGGCACATCGGCATTAAGAGATGCGCCAAATCGCCAAATTTTCATAAAAAATATACAAAAACGCCTTAAACTCAATATCCGTTGTATTGATGGCAAGACGGAGTCTTATTTGGGTGGAGTTGCGGCTTTAAATTTACTCAGCAATATCCGCAATGCCACTACTTTGGACATAGGAGGCGGTTCGAGCGAGCTGTGTCTCATCAAAGAGGGTAAGATAGTTGATTGTATATCCCTTGATATCGGCACTGTGCGCCTTAAAGAGCTTTTTTATGACAAGGGCAAGGAAAAAGAATTAGATGATTTTCTAGCACCCATTGTAGCGCAAATTCCAGCTCATTTTGCTAATGACAAACTCATCGCCATAGGTGGCAGCTTGCGGGCGATTTCAAGTGCGATTATGCAAAAAAACGCCTATCCTTTGCAAACCCTACACGAATTTTGCTACTCGTTAAGCGATGAGAAAAAATTTATCCAAGGTATCATCAATGCGCCAAACGAGCTTTTAGGCGAATACTTTATTAAAAAAGAACGCTTTGACACCATAAAAGAAGGGGCTTTGATTTTTCTAAATGTCGCCAAAAGGCTACAAAGCAAGGAGATTATCACTAGCGGCGTAGGCATTAGAGAGGGCGTTTATCTTAATGACATTTTGCCTTTTAACAAAAAATTTCCGCACAATTTTAACCCAAGCATAAAATCCTTGCAAGATAGATTTTTAGGCAAGGAAAAAAGTAGCGTAGTGCGTTATGCGGAGCAAATTTTTGACGCGCTTTTGACGCTTCATCAAGTAAAGGCTGAATTTAAAGCAAATTTGTTAAACGCCGCAAAGCTTTGCGAGATAGGGGCTTATTTGGATTTTTACTATGCGAGCGAACACAGCGCGTATTTTATTTTAAACGCACTCAACTACAATATGAGCCACCAAGAAAAAACCCTTATCGCTACGCTCATAAGGTTAGCAGGCAAAAGAAACGATGAATTTATAGAGCTTTACAAGGATTTGTTGCCCGAAAATGACACGCTGATGTGGCTCAATTTTATTTTAGCCCTTGCCAAACTCTTAGCGCAAAATCACTTTGGCGAAAGAATAGAGTGCCATTATAGCGACAATATCCTTTATATTCACAGCGATAAATTCATCGACATTCCCAAAGAAGCTTTACGCAAAATCACTCTACCTGAAACCATCGCCCTAGCACTCAATCAGAAGTGCTATAATGTCCGTTTGGTTAGTCAGCTTATGGTAAAAGTTTGATGAAATTCACTAATTTTAAGGACGCGGCGTTGAATGAGAGCATTAAAATCATCGGAGCAAGAGAGAACAATCTCAAAAACATAAGGCTTGAAATCCCTAAAAATCAGCTTGTCGTTTTCACGGGGCTTTCAGGCTCGGGCAAAAGCACGCTGGCTTTTTCTACGCTCTATGCGGAGGGGCAAAGGCGCTATATAGAAAGTTTGAGTGCTTATGCAAGGCAGTTTTTAGACAAGGTAGGCAAGCCAGATGTCGATAAAATAGAGGGCTTAACCCCAGCCATAGCCATAGACCAAAAGACAACTTCCAAAAATCCACGCTCCACCGTGGGAACGATAACTGAAATTTATGATTATTTGCGCCTTTTATACGCAAGAGTTGGCATTCAGCACTGCCACAAGTGCGGTAAAATCATATCAAGTATGAATTCAAGCGACATAGTGAGTGAGATTTTAAAGCTGCCCGTTGGCGCAAAAATCATCATCACAGCCCCGTTGGTGCGCGAGAAAAAAGGCACATTCACGGATATGATAGAAAGTTTGCTGGCTAAGGGTTATGTCAGGGCGCAGATTGATGGGGTTATGGTGCGACTTGATGAAGAAATCGAGCTTGCGAAAACCAAAAAGCACACTATAAAACTTGTCATCGACAGGCTTGAAATCAAAGAGGACTTGCTAAACCGCCTAGCTAGCGATGTGGAAAAAGGGCTTGAAGAAAGTTTTGGCGAGCTTGAAGTAGAGGTGTTAAACGCCGATGAGCTAGGCATTGCAAAGCATTTTCATTACAGCGAGCATAATGCTTGTTTTGATTGTAAAATTTCATTTTTGCCCCTTGAACCTTTGAGTTTTTCGTTCAACTCACCAAAGGGAGCCTGCGAAGAGTGCGATGGGCTAGGCATTCGCTACACGCTTGATATGAAAAGGCTTATTGATGAGGCTTTGAGCGTAGAAAATGGCGCGGTAAAGACTATGTATGGCTTTAACAAGAGTTATTATTATAAATTTTTGTGCGCCTTTTGTGAGCAAAATGGCATAAGCATTAAAAAGCCCTTTTGTGAGCTAAATGAGGACGAACAAAGGCTTATTTTATACGGAAACGCCAAACAAATCAGCTTTTTGTGGAAAAGACACCGCATAAACAAAAGCTTTGAGGGCGTTGTAAAACTTGCTTATGATATGCTTAAAGACGAAAAGGACTTGGAAAATTATATGAGCGAAAAGGTGTGTAGTGCCTGCGAGGGACACCGCTTACGCCCACAAAGCCTTGCTGTAAAGGTGGCGAGCAAGGGCTTGGGCGAGATTTTGCAAATGAGTATCGAGGATTGCACGAAATTCTTTTCAAATTCAGCAAATTTTAGCTATCTCACAGAGCAGCAAAAACTCATCGCAACGCCGATTTTAAAGGAAATCAACGAGAGGCTTTTTTTTCTTTTTGATGTGGGGCTTGGGTATTTATCTTTGGGGCGAGATGCGCGCACGATAAGCGGCGGCGAGGCGCAAAGAATTCGCATCGCTTCGCAAATCGGTAGTGGTTTGAGCGGCGTAATGTATGTTTTAGACGAGCCTAGCATAGGACTGCACGAGCGCGACACGGAAAAGCTCATCAAAACCCTGCGGAATTTACAAGCCAAAGGCAACACGCTCATTGTCGTAGAACACGACAAAAAGACGATACAAGAGGCGGATTTTATCGTAGATATAGGACCAAAGGCGGGTAAATTCGGCGGAGAGGTTGTATTTGCAGGCACTTACGACAAGCTGGTAAAAAGCGGCAGCGAAACCGCCTTGTATCTTACGCACAAAAAAAACATAAATCACCAACAAAACAGACCCCAAAAGGACTGGCTTGCGCTCAAAAATGTAAGCGTGAATAACATTGTAAATTTAAACGCCAAATTTCCCTTAAAAAACCTTGTCGCTATCACAGGCGTGTCAGGCTCTGGCAAAAGCTCGCTCATCTTGCAAACCCTGCTGCCTTTTGCGCAAGAAGAACTCAACCGCGCCAAAAAAATCAAAAAGGTTGGAGGCGTGCAAATAGAAGGCTTGGAGCAGCTTGACAAGGTGATTTACCTAGACCAAAGCCCCATAGGACGAACCCCGCGCTCAAACCCAGCCACTTACACAGGCACAATGGACGAGATTCGCAACCTTTTTGCAGAGACAAAAGAAGCCAAAATGCAAGGCTACAAGGCTGGGCGTTTTAGCTTTAATGTCAAGGGTGGGCGTTGCGAGAAGTGTCAAGGGGACGGCGAGATAAAGATAGAAATGCACTTTTTGCCCGATGTAATGGTAGTTTGCGATGCGTGCAAGGGCAAACGCTACAACGAAGCCACGCTTAAAATCCGCTACAAGGGCAAGAGCATAGCCGACATTTTAGCGATGAGCATTTTGGAGGCGAGCGAGTTTTTCGCCAGCGTGCCTAAAATCCGCCAAAAACTTGACACGCTTGTAAAAGTTGGGCTTGATTATCTCACTTTGGGGCAAAACGCCACGACTTTAAGCGGTGGCGAGGCTCAGCGCATAAAGCTAGCCAAAGAATTAAGCCGCACAGACACGGGCAAAACGCTGTATATCCTTGATGAGCCGACTACGGGATTGCATTTTGAAGATGTTAATAAGCTCATCTTGGTGCTACAACACCTTGTGGAGCTGGGAAATTCGGTGTTTGTGATAGAGCATAATTTAGATGTGATTAAAAACGCTGATTATATCATCGATATGGGACCAGATGGAGGCGTAAAAGGCGGTAAAATCATCGCTTGCGGCAATGTCGCCAAACTTGCAAAAGAACACAAAAAAACAGGCTCATACACGGGGTATTATCTCAGCCTTGAAAATTAGATAAGAAATTTAAGCTAAATTTAAGGCGTTTTGCATAGCATTTAAAATGCGTGTCTGGTTTGTGGGCTGTGGGGTTGCGGGGCGTGAATTTTGGGCGTTGGGCTGCGTTAAATCTTTGCTTAAATTTTTAAACTCACAAAGCTCAAAAAACAACTCAAAGGCAAAAACGCCTTGCCACAAAAGCATACTCGCTCCGTCTTTACAAGGCGTTTGGCACTCTTGGGAGAGCCTTAAAAAGGGCGTTTGCTTGCCATAAATCACTTCAAAGGCACATTTTGCCTTACTTAAAAGCCCTTTTAAAAGCCTTTCATCGCAAGGCAAAAGCTCATCTTTAAGCCCTGCTGAGGTGGTGTTGATGATGAGGTCAAAGGGCTGAATTTCAAGGCTTTCATAAAGAGTGGTGTTATAATTTGCAAAGTCCTTAAAACGCCCTGCGCTGCGGTTTGCCACGCTCACGCTTATGCCCTTTTTTGCCAGCACAAAAGCCAGAGCCTTTGCCGTGCCGCCTGCACCTAAGATGAGTGCGGATTTAATGTCTATAAATTCAGCGATTGCCCTTAAAAAACCTATGCCATCCGTGTTATAAGCGTGAATTTTTTGCCCTTTTACAAGTAAGGTATTTGCTGAGCCTATGTTTAAAGCCATTTCATCTTTATAATCAGCGATTTTAAGGGCTTCTTCCTTAAAAGGCACGGTGATATTTGCGCCGTTTAGCCCTAACTCAAAGATTTTATCTCGTAAATCTTGCGCTTTTTTAAGATGAAAGCGCGTGTAAATGGCGTTTAGCCCTAGTGCTTGTATCGCGCTGTTGTGAATGCGTGGGGATTTAGAGTGCGCCACAGGGTCGCCGATAACCGCAAAAACTTTCATCAAGCCACTTTCTTAAATTTCACAAGCCTTTTTGGGGCTAAATTTAGGCGTTTTTAAATTTAATCTTGCAAAATTTGCATTTTTAACTTGCTAAATTTCACAAAGCTCAAAACGCTTAAATTTAGCGCCCACGCAAGTCATTTCACCTGCACCACAAAGGCATCTTTGCTGATGGTTTGGCGAATTTTAGGTAGTTCAGCGTTTAACTCATCTTGCGAAAATGGTCCTATAAGGATTTGTGTTGTTTCGCCCCTTTTTCTAGTGCTGTATTTGTAGCCATTTTGCGTAACAAGGGCGAGTTCGCGGGACTTGGTGTCAAAATTTTTCACTGAAAACACCTGCACATAAGCACCATTTTGCAAATCGCTCGCACTTTGGGCTGAATTTTGAGTCGCTTTTGGCTTGTCAGCTGGCTTTGACGCTGGTTTTGGCTCAGCCTTTGGCTTTTGTGCGGCGGGCTTGCTTTCAGCCTTTGGTTTTTGCTCTGGTTTTGTGGCTGGTTTAGCTGGCTGGGCTGGCTTTGGCGCAACTGCTGGCTCAGCTGGCGTGCTTGTGTTGTATTCGCTTGATGGCAAAGGCATTACAAAGCTTTGGTTGTTTTCTGTGCTGTCATTTTCTTCAAGTCCTTGCATTTTGAGTTTAAAAAGCTCAAATTCATCAAATTCTGTCGCATTTTGCGAAGTGATGGGGATATTCTCAAACTCCGTTCCCGCTGGTTCGCTCGGCACTAATGCGTTTTGCTGTGGTTCGCTGTCGCTTAAAAGTTTCATTACGATGAGCACCACTAAAAACAAAATCACTAGCGCAATGACGCGTAGTAAGAGCTTTTTCACTCTCTCGCTTTTGTTGTTGTTATCCAAGATAATGTCGTCAAAATTCTTGTCCATAGCCTGTCCTTTCACAAATGCTTCGACCACGATGAGCCGCGCTCTTTTTGATACACCTCGTAAGGCAATGCCATTATGTTATACTCTTTTGGTAAATTGATGGTAGGAAAAACCCGCCATTGCACGGGCATTTTGCTCGCAAGTAGCAGTGAAATCTTGCTTGCAAGCTGGCAACCCTCATCAAACGCCGTGTGTCCTTTGTGGATATAAAGGTGCAAATGCCCATTTGTCTTTGTTTTATAAGCGGTAAAATTTATGTAGCCCTCATCACGCAGCACGAGTTGAGCACGGTGCCAAAAGCGTTCTGGGTCAAAGCCGTTGTAATCAATAACGATATTTTCGACTATGTTATTTTTGCCGAGCAAATCGTGGGCGATGATGATTTTGCGCTCCAAATGCTCTTTTATCAGCGTAGGTCCCAAAGTCGCATTTACCCTTTCAAATCTGTCAAAAAAATACCGCCCGCGAAAGGTGAATTTATTGACGATTTTATCGCGTTTGATGAAATAATGATCGCCCACCATTTTGATGAGCGATAAATCATTTGTTGAAATCAAAACATAGCCTTTTCATAGATGATAAATTTACTCGCAAGCTCTTTAAGCTCAGCTTTTACCTTGCTTTGCAAAGTTTCATTACTAATATCGTCCAAAACATCAGCGATTTTACCCGCCACAAATTCAAGCTCTTTTTCTTTAAAGCCCCGCGCTGTAAGTGCTGGCGTGCCAAGCCTTAAACCGCTTGTGATAAAGGGCGAGCGCGTTTCACCGGGGACGGTGTTTTTATTTGCCGTAATGCCCGCTTTTTCAAGGGCTAAATCAGCATCTTTTCCGCTGAATTCTTTATCCAAAAAGCTCATCAACACTAAGTGATTGTCCGTGCCGCCACTTACTAGCTTATAATTTCGCGCAATAAGCGTTTTTGCCAAAGCTTGGGCGTTTTTAACAACCTGTGCGGCGTAGCTTTTCCACTCGCTTGAAAGGTTAAATTTAAAGCCAACCGCCTTTGCTGCGATGATATGCACCAAAGGACCGCCTTGAATTCCGGGGAAAATGGCAGAATTTACCTTTTTAGCGATTTCTTCATCATTTGTCATTATAATGCCGCCCCTTGGACCACGCAGGGTTTTGTGAGTGGTAGAACTTACGATATGAGCGTGCGGAAAGGGACTTGGGTGCGCCCCACCAGCCACTAGCCCAGCGATATGCGCTATATCAGCAAACAAATACGCACCCACTTCATCGGCAATCTCTCTAAATTTAGCAAAGTCTATCACTCTTGCATAGGCACTTGCACCGCACACGATGAGCTTTGGACGCACTATTTTAGCTATGTCGCGCACTCTATCATAATTTATACGCCCATCAAGCTCCACTCCATAAGAAAAACTTTCATAAATTTTACCCGAAGCATTGACTTTTGCGCCGTGCGTTAGGTGTCCGCCATTGCTTAAATCCATACCTAAAATCTTATCGCCTCTGTTTAAAAGCGCCATATACACGCCTTGATTTGCCTGAGAGCCTGAATTTGGTTGCACATTTGCGAATTTACAAGCAAAAAGTTTTTTGCAACGCTCAATGGCTAGGTTTTCTATCTCATCGACAAACTCACAACCCCCATAATACCTTTTGTTTGGGTAGCCCTCAGCGTATTTGTTGGTAAGCACGCTACCTGCAACCTCCATAACTTCGGGCAGGGTAAAGTTTTCGCTGGCTATCATTTCAAGGTAATCACATTGCCTTTGCCATTCTTTGTTGGTTAGCTCGTAAATTTCTTTGTCAAAGCTCTCTAAACTCATTATTTCTCCTTTGTTTTACTTGAATTTTCGTTTAAATTTGCACTTTGTGGCGCATTTTCGCTCTTTAAAGGGCGCATTGCTGGGAATAAAATCACATCGCGTATGGACTTTTTGCCTAAAAGTAGCATTGTAAGCCTGTCTATGCCTATGCCCTCTCCTGCTGTTGGGGGCATAGCATAAGAAAGTGCGCTCACAAAGTCCTCGTCCATCTCGCAAGCTTCTTCATCGCCAGCCTTTTTAGCCTCCACTTGCTTTTGAAAGCGCTCAAATTGGTCTTGCGGGTCGTTAAGCTCGTTAAAGCCGTTAGCTAGCTCTTTGCCCGCTATAAAAAGCTCAAAGCGTTCGGCTATTTGGGGGTTTTCATCGCTTCTGCGCGAAAGCGGGCTTATGGATACGGGAAAGTCCGTGATGAAAGTGGGATTTACGAGCTTGTTTTCAACAAAAGTGTCAAAAAGCTCAGCTTGCAAATGCCCTAAATCAAGGCTTTCTTTCACTTCTATGCCCTCATCTTTGAGCTTTTTAAGGATTTTTTCTCTATCATCTATCAAATTTTCGTCTAAATTTCCATACTTTATCAGCGCATTTTTATAAGAAATGCGCTCAAAGGGCTTTGAAAAATCGATAATTTTTTCATCAAATTCAAGTTTTTCGCCTAAATTTAGCTCTTTTAAAAGCATTCGCAATAACTCTTCGCTTAAATCCATTAAATCCTTATAATTATGATAAGCCCAATAAAACTCAATAGTGGTAAATTCAGGATTATGTGTCAAATCCATACCCTCGTTGCGAAAGCAGCGATTTATCTCAAAAACAGCCTCAAAACCCCCAACTATAAGGCGTTTAAGGTAAAGTTCAGGCGCGATTCTCAAAAAGCGTTCCACGCCCAAAGCATTGTGATGAGTGATGAAAGGCTTGGCGTTTGCGCCGCCTGCGATGGGGTGCATCATCGGTGTTTCCACTTCTAAAAAGCCCTTTTGCTCGAAAAAATCCCTAATCAACCGCACTATGCGCGAACGCAAAGCAAAATCACGCCGAATTTCAGCGTTCATTATCATATCCAAATACCGCTTACGATACCTTGTTTCAATGTCGCTCAGCCCGTGAAATTTCTCAGGCAAAGGCGTGATAGCCTTTGCGGCAAGTTTTAACTCACTTAAATGCAAGCTAAATTCGCCCGTATTTGTTACAAAAGGATAGCCACGCACCAAAACAATGTCGCCCACTTCTAAATTTTTCTTTAAAAGCGTGTAAAATTCATCGCCCAAGCCGTCTTTGTTAAAATAAATTTGCAAAGCCCCGCTTTCATCTTCTATATTTGCAAAGGTTGATTTTCCAGCCACGCGCAAGAGTTTCAAACGCCCAGCAAGGCTAACGCTCACACTTTCATCGCGTTTTGTGTCGCTGTTTTCAACATAAGCGTATTTGGCGCGAAATTCGGCTATGCTTAAATCTTTGCTTAAAAAATGCGGATAAGGACTGATACCAGCTTGGCGAAACTCATTTGCCTTTGCGATTTTTTGTTGTTCTAGCGTGCTGTTAAACATTAAAACCTTACTTTGCTTTGCGCACAAGTTTCGCAAATGCCATAAAGTTGCATCAAATGCCCTGTGAGCTTGAATTTATGCTCTTTGGCGATGAGTGCTTGTTGTCTTTCGACAATGGAATTTTCAAATTCAACGATTTTGCCGCAGTTTTTGCAGATAAGATGGTCGTGGTGTGGCTTGTTTGCTAGCTCAAACTTCTTGCCTGCTGCACCAAAAGAAAGCGAAGTAACCATTTGCGAGTCTTCAAGCAAATTTAAGGTGCGATAAACTGTGGCTATGCCGACATTTAGATTTGGTTCTTTGCGTTTGATTTCCATATATAAGGACTCTGGCGTAAAGTGAGTGTCGCTGTGATAAAGGATATTAAGCACTATTTCCCTTTGACGCGTGTATTTTAACCCGCTTTCTTTGAGTATCTTTTTAAAACTCTCCAAAAGCACATCGTATTCTATGTTTTCGGTAATCATTCATTCCCCTTCGTTTAAATTTGTGGCGTTTGTGTCTATTATCAAATTTTCGCCCGTTTCTTGCACGACTTTTTTGATGAGCTTGTCGTTCATTATAAATGCGCCCGTTTTTTCAAGCACAGGCACGATAAAGCTTTCTTTGGTAAATTTATCTAATTTTTCTTTCAAAAAGCTAAATTCGCTCAAACAAAAGAGCAAAATCGCAAAAATCAAAAAGATTTTCACGCAGGCAAAGGCAAAACCGCCAAGTCTGTCCAAAAAGCCAAGCCCGCTCATACTGATGAGCTTTGAAAGCACGAAACCAAGACACAAACAAACAAGCCAAAAGACAATCAAAACGCACAAAAAGCCGATAAACTGCCCAAGCTCATCGTTTTGTAGGTTGTGAATGTTGGAGTTGATGAAGTCGCTTGCGTTTTTTGCAAGGCGTGAAGCGAGCAAAACACCGCCCACTATGCCTAAAAGTCCGAAAAATTCCTTAACAAGCCCATTGATAATGCCTTTAAGCCCTAAAAGCAAGGTAATGCCAAAAACCAAAATGTCAAACCAATATACCATTGTAAATCCCTACTACTCGATGATTTTAGGCACGATGAAAAAGTGATTTTCGCTTTTTGGGGCGTTTGCGAAGATTTCATCTATCACAGGCGTGTTTTTTGGAGTATCTGCTCTAAAAGGTGTCGCTCCAAGTGCCGCATTATCCACAGAATTTAAGTCAAGTTCGTTTAAAATCTCCACAAAAGCCACGATTTCGCTGAGCTGCTGTTTTGTTTCGTCCCTTTTTTCGGTAGCGATTTTGATAGTGCTTAACTTTTCGAGTTTGTTTAAAAGCTCGTCATTTATAGTCATTTCGTTGTCCTAAAAAAATTTCAAAAGTATTATAGCATAAAATTATCAAAATTTAAGATATTTAGCTACAATACGATTTAAATTTCTTTTGCAAGGACAAAAAATGAGTTTAAAAGACGATTTGCAGGCGGTAAAAAGCACTTTGAGTGCTGAGGAGTCGATGATAGAAAATTTCATCAAGGGCGAGCGGTTCATACGAAAGTATAAATTTGTCTTTCTTGCTATACTCGCACTTGCAGTGTTTTATCTTGTGTATCATTACACCAGCAACACGCTTTCAAGCAAGGCAGTGGCTAAAAACAACGAAATTTACATCTCTTTGCTGCAAAATCCAAACGATGAGGCTAAACTCAAAGAGCTTAAAAGCAAAAATCCAAATTTATATGTGCTGTTTTTGCTTTCGCGCCCCCAAAATGAGGAGCTTTTAGAAGAAGCGCAAAACCTTAAAATCGACCCCTTACTCAAAGAGATTTTAAGCGCAAATTCCAAAAGCGATGGTAAATTTTTAAATGATTACAACAAACTTTTGCAGGCTTTTGAGCTTTTGCAGCAAGATAAAATCGAAGAAGCGAATTTGATTTTAGCTCAAATCCCTGTAAATTCAGAGCTTAAAGACTTGGTAAATAATTTCAAACACTACAAGGGCATTAAATGATAAGGGTTTTAAGCCTTGTGCTTTGCGCTTTGCTCTTTTGTGCTTGTGGCACGAAACGCGAGTATTACGAGCCGCCAGAAAAATTAGATGGCAAGTTAAGCTATGATGAAAAATTAGACTCAAAAATCATCGAAACAAATTTAAATTTCGCCACACTTCGCGACGATAAGGTGTTAAGCAAGGACGGCATTATCAAGGATTTTGAGTTAGAAAAAAATTTTCGTCTTTTGTATTATGAAGCTGATGAATTTGTCATCGCCGATAAAGACGGGAATTTAAAGATAACAAATGCTCAAAATGAAGAACTTTACAGCCATAAATTTGACGCAGCTGTTTTGAGTGTGGCTTTAAGTGGCGATGATATGGCGCTTGTTTTGGCTGATAACACGATAATTTTAATCAATCGCAGCTTAGGCGTGAAATTCTCTCAAACGCTCACCCCAGCCCCAGCGCAGGACAAACGCGTGGCAAGCCCTTATTTTATGGATACTCTCATCGTTTATCCTACTCTTGATGGCAAGCTAGTAGTGGTAGATAAGGCAAGCCAAAAGGTGTTACGCGATATTGTTGTAGGTAGTGCGGACTTTTTTAACAATGTGATTTATTTAAATATCACTAATGACTTGATGATAGCGGCAACTTCTAAAAAAATAGTTGTTGTAAGCGCAACAGAAACCTTCTCTTATAACGAAGAAATACGAAGTGCGGTTGTGGCGGGGAATTTTATTTTTATCTTTGCCAAAAATGGCACAGTTATCAAAACAAATTTACAGCTTGAAAAAATCGCCGAAAAGAAATTCAAATACGCGATTTTAAATCAAAGTAGCGTGTATAATGGCTTTTTATATGTGTTTGAAAAAACGGGCTATCTTATCAAAAGCGACTTGAATTTGGAGCAAACACAAGTGTTTAGGCTCAAAAGTGCTACCGATGAAAAAGGCTTTATGAAAGATGGGCGATTTTATTTTGCAAATAAAATCCTAAATTTACCTTAAATTTAGGATTTGATACTAGGTGAGCGATGATACTTTGTGATATAGGCAACTCGGACGCAAAAATCTTAGAAAACACTAAATTTTCGTCCCTAAATTTCGAGGAATTTACCGCCTTTGAAAGCGATGAGAAAGTCTTTTATATCAATGTCAATCACAGCTTAAAACGCACAGTCGCTCAAAAGCCAAATTTTATTAACTTAGAGCCTTATTTTAGATTTGACACGATTTATCAAGGGCTGGGCATTGATAGAATCGCCGCGTGCTATATTATCGATGAAGGTGTGGTTGTTGATGCAGGAAGTGCCATTACCATAGATGTGATGTCAAATTCTATGCACCTTGGTGGCTTTATCTTGCCGGGGATTGCGAGCTTTCGTAAGGCTTATGCTGAAATTTCGCCGATTTTAAAATGCGAATTCAACACACAAATAAGCTTGGACGCCTTTCCACAACGCACCATTGATGCTTTAAGCTATGGCGTGTTTAAGAGTATGTTTTTACTCATTCAAAACACCGCGCATAATAAAAAACTTTATTTTACAGGTGGAGACGGGCAGTTTTTGGCAAATTTTTTTGATAAGGCAATCTACGATAAAATGCTTGTATTTCGGGGTATGAAAAAGGTTTTGGAAGAAAATCCAAAACTTTTGCATTGATTTAAAGGAGCAAAAATGAAAGAATTTGATGTCATCGTCATCGGAGCTGGGATTTCTGGGGCTGCGCTTTTTTACGAGCTAGCCAAATACACAGACATAAAGCGTATCGCACTACTTGAAAAGTATAGCGCGCCCGCTACACTGAATTCTCGCGCTTCAAGCAACTCACAAACCATTCACTGTGGGGACATAGAGACAAACTACACCTTTGAAAAGGCTAAAAGCGTGAAGATAAACGCCGATATGGTTGTAAAATACGCGCTTAATGAGCAAAAAAAAGGCAAGGTTTTTGCCTACTCTCACCAAAAAATGGCTCTGGCTGTTGGGGACGAAGAGTGCGCTTATATGAAGCAAAGGTTTGAAAAATTCAAAGAACTTTATCCTTATATCGAGTTTTGGGACAAAAAAGAGCTTAAAAAGCTCGAACCAAAGGTAGTTTTAGGCAAGGACGGCAAAGACAGAGCCGAAAATGTCGTGGCTATGGGCGCACCGCAAGGCAAAAGCTACACTACTATCGACTTTGGCGCGATGAGCGAGAATTTAATAGCAAACGCACTCGCCGAAAATTCAGCCGCCCAAGCCTTTTTCAACCAAGAAGTTTGCAAAATCGAGCAAAAAGACGGGGTTTTTCATCTTTTCACCAAAACCTATGAAGAATTTGTCGCCAAAGCCGTTGTGGTAAATGCTGGCGGACACTCACTCTACCTAGCGCACAAAATGGGCGTAGGGCTTGACAAATCCTGCTGGCCTGTGGCTGGCAGCTTTTATATCACCAAACAAAAACTTTTGCGTGGCAAGGTTTATACCGTGCAAAACCCCAAGCTACCATTTGCCGCCATACACGGCGACCCTGATTTGCTCGCTAATCTCAACACGCGCTTTGGACCCACAGCCCTTGTGATACCGAAGTTAGAGCGTTATCACGGGCTTAAATCCGTGCCAGAGTTTTTTGAAACGCTTAAATTTGACAGCAAAGTCGCTAAAATCACGCTAGGAATGCTCAAAGACAGCACCGTGCGAAACTACATTTTTTACAATTATTTCTTTGAAGTGCCTTTCATCAACAAAAGGCTTTTCGCTAAAAGCGTGCAAAAAATCGTCCCAAGCCTTAGCGCAGCCGACATAGACTATGCCGCAGGCTTTGGCGGCGTGCGCCCGCAGGTTGTCGATAAAGCCGCTGGGGCGTTGCTCTTTGGAGAAGCGAGCATCACGGAGATAAAGGGCATCATCTTTAATATGACGCCAAGCCCCGGCGCTACAAGCTGTTTAGGCAATGCTAAAAAAGACGCGCAAAGCGTTTGCAAATACCTTAACGCAAAATTTGACGAGGATAAATTCAAAAAAGAATTGCTGTAAAAACAAAAATTCAAAAACACAGCACCAAAAGCAAGACTCTTTACTAGAAGCGTGGATTTTTGCCACGCTTTTGTAGCCCAATGAGATGCTTTTACTCAAAAATGACAACATTTCGCCGTCAGCGCAAACTCTCACAATAAGTTGATAAGATTTGCAGTCTATAAATCAATCTTTTTTAGAAAAGAGTTAAATTTTATCTTAATCTTGGAGCATCGCCACAGCCATAGCAAAGCCGCCATCGTGGGCTATGCTGAGTGAGCTTTGTTTTATCTTAAATTTTTTTTTGATTTTTTTAGAAAATTTAAGTTTTGGGGCGTTTTTTTTGTCTTTTTGAATTTGTATGTCTAAAAAGCCACATTCTTTGCAAATGCCCACGCCCAAAGCCTTGCTCGCTGCTTCTTTTGCCGCGAAAAAGCCCGCTATGCTTTGAGCGTTTGTGGCTAAATTTTGCTCGTTTTGGCTTAAAATTTTATCCAAAAAATTCTTTCCGTAACGAGCGCAAATCCTTTCTATCCTAGCGATGGCAACTATATCACAGCCTATCATCACTCGCCTTAAATTCAGGCTTACTGCACGACAAAGTCGGTGAAATAGATATTTTTGACAAAGCCTTCCGTGAGAATTTCGTTGATTTTGCCGACAAGCTCGTCTTTTAAACGCTCTTTGCCCTTTGCGGTGCTGATTTCTTCAAAGGTTTTTGAAGTAAGCGTGCGGATAACGACATCACGGATAATAGCTGTCTTTTTGTCAAGCTCAGGCTGCAACAAATCCGTGTTTTGCTCTAATTGCATCGTGCATTTGACATAGCGCGCCCCGCCTTCGCTCAGTAAATTCAGCGTAAAGCTCTCCAAAGGATACATAGCGCCTATATTTGCGTAATCACTCCCCCGCGCTGCGTTCGTTGGCGCACCACCGCGTGCTTTGTTTGCCTGTCCAGCAGCAGCCCCAGCCGCCGCACTTGTCGCTGGCGGTGCTTCATCAGGACCTTGAAACATAAAAAACCCGATAAGCCCCACCACAGCAAGCAAAACGACAAACAAAAACACCACGATGATAAGCACCACCGAGCCGCCTTTCTTTTTGCTCGCTTTTTCTTCTTTTTCTTCGTCTGCCATTTTTTGTCCTTTTTTGCGAAATTTTAAAGAATTTTTTGTAAAATTGTAGCGAAAATTTGTCAATTTTTGCTTAAAAAAGGAAAATTTATGTTAGATGTGATTTTTAGGGAGTATGACATTCGCGGGCTTTATGGCAAGGAGCTTGATGAAAAAAGTGTCAAGGCAATCGGCTATTTGCTAGGGCTTTTAATGCTCAAAAAGGGCTGTAAGAATGTAAGCGTGGGCTATGACGCTAGATATAGTGCTGATGAACTTTTTGGCTATCTTGTAAGCGGGCTAAATAAAGCTGGCATAAAGGTCTATAATTTGGGGCTTGTGCCAACGCCGCTTGGGTATTTTAGCCTTTATGTGGGCGCGAAATTTGACGCAAATGTAATGATAACAGGCTCGCACAACCCAAAAGACTACAACGGCTTTAAAATCACCATAGGCAAAGAGAGTTTTTTCGGGGCTGAGCTTAAAGCCTTTGGCAAGCAAGTGCAGGACTTTTTGGCAAATGGCGAGTATATCGTAGATAATGCGGCGTGCGAAAAATACGACATTTTAAGCCTTTATGTTGAATTTATGAGCGAGCAGTTTTCGCATTTAAGGGGCTTTGAGTATGAATTTGGCATTGACTGTGCAAACGGCGCAAGCGGCGTTGTCATCAAACCCTTGATGAAAGCCCTAAATTTAAAGGCTAGCATACTTTTTGCCGAGCCTGATGGGCAGTTTCCAAACCACGCCCCAGACCCAACAGAACACGAAAATTTAAGGGCTTTGCAGGATTTACTCGCTCAAAACCCGCACCTTAAAATGGGCTTTGCCTTTGACGGAGATGCTGATAGAATGGTAGCTTTAAACACAAGACACATTTTTTGTGGCGATGAGCTTTGTTATCTTTTTGCTAAAAATATCCCAAATCCACGCGTTTTGGGCGAGGTAAAATGCTCGAAAAATCTTTTTGATGAAGTGGGTAAATTTGGCGAAATTTTTATGGGAAAAACGGGACATTCAAACATTAAAAAGATGATGAAGGCTCAAAATATCGATTTAGCCGCTGAGGTGAGCGGACATATCTTTTTCAAACACCGATATTTTGGCTATGATGATGGCATTTATGCCTTTTTGCGTGCATTAGAGCTTATCCACAAGGGCTTTGACTTGCAAGCGATGATAGAAGCCTTGCCAAAGCTCTATACTACCGATGAAATCAAAATTCCTGTGAGCGAAGAGCAGAAATTTCAGCTTGTTGAAGCCTTTAAGAGTGCTGTAAAGGCTGGTGAGATAGATGGCGTAAAAGATTTGTGCGAGATAGATGGCGTTAGAATCGACTTTGGCTTTGGCTGGGCTTTGCTTCGTGCCTCAAATACAAGCCCTTATCTCATCACTCGCTTTGAAGCTGTGAGTTTAGAGCAGGCTAAAAGCTTGCAAGAAAAGGTTTTTGCGCTCTTTGAAAGGGTAAAAAAAAGCTATTTAGTTTAAAGATAAAAAGCTGAATTCAACAGCTCATCATTATAGGGCAAAAGCGATAAAATTTTTGCCCTACTCTATCAAGCACTCACCGCAACCTCACGATTTGCGCCTTTGCGTGCTCTTTGTCAAAAAAGTCCTTGATGAAATCTTGCCTTTGTTTATTGACATACACGCTTTGCACTTGCTCTTTGATTTGCTCGTAAGGCAAGGCTTCGGGCTTGGCTTTGCTTTTTACTTTGTAAAGCACAAATTCACTTTCATTTTCAAGCACGGGTGAAAAGCCGTTTTCTTCAACACTTGATAAAAATACAAGCAAACGAGGGTCAGTATTTTGCAAGGTTAAAATGTCTTTTCCCTCTTTTATATCCCTTGTTCTCGCGCCTC
>OIYR01000208.1_pt1 | contig 34282 bp, 36 predicted proteins | sample 1588221 | NCBI WGS metagenome assembly OIYR01 (sample SAMN03283292) | human gut metagenome | biome: human-associated habitat; material: feces | host: Homo sapiens | place: Peru | collected 2012
AAAGTTCTCTGCTTCCTTTTATGACATGAGTCAGTTTATATCCAAATAGGCCTTTTGATTTATTGATAGAGCCTGCATGTAAGACGAAAATAGATAGTCATAAATTGGGAAGTTATGCTTTCGAATATTCAAAGAAAGAAGGAATAATCTATGAATAAATATTATCCAACCAAAAAAATCAATTCAGCTTGGTTAGTAGAAACAGATTCTGATAGATCAATAGGAGGAATCAAAAATGTTATAGGTATTGTAGTTGAGCATAATAATGAAAGATTATTTTATTCGATTTTAGACGATTGTTTCTTTAAAGTATCGCCTTCAGGAGAAGAACGATTTGATTTTAATAGAGTTTTTGTAGAAATTTATACTGATAATAATTTGCGTATGCAATCTGTAGGAATTCAATTATATGAAAGATTGAACACAGATTTTTTAACTAAAGAAGAAATTGTAGCCAATAAAGAATTTATAAGAGGATATTTTAGTGATTTTGATTATGAAATAAATCTTGATACCAAGGTAGATTTTGAAAATGCCTCAACAATAGATGAAAATGTTATAGATTCTGTATCAGATTACGAAGCAAAATTAGAAAGACCTATAACTTATGATGAAAGCCATATATATGGTCCATATAAAAAGAAAACATTATAAAACTACTAACTTTCATTGCTAGTAGTTTTTCCATTCAACAATTATTTATTCAATTTGAAATGTACTATTTTAAAGACCTAATGATAAAGTTATATCTAATTTATCAATATAGACTTTTTCTTGTTTTAACTGTGTGCCAATAGTGATATTGGTATTTATTTTATAATCAAAATTGATGATATCAAGTGTTTTAAAATAATACGGTATATGCGTTCCGTAGGAGTATCAACAGACGACCAAAGAGATAATGGTTATTCTATTGATTCACAACTTAGAATGATTAAAGAATATTGTGAAAAGAATGAATATGATATTGTTGATGTTTATAATGATGCTGGACATTCTGGGAAAGATTTGATGAGACCCGAAATGCAAAGATTACTAAAAGATATTAAATCTAAAAAGATTGATAAATTAGTTGCAATTAAAGTTGATAGACTTACTCGTAATAATTATGACGGTTTTTGGCTACTTAATTATTGTGAGGAACATGATGTAAAGATAGAACTTATACTCGAACCTTATGATGTGTCTACTGCTAATGGTGAAATGATTTTTGGGATGAATTTAGTATTTGGTCAAAGAGAAAGAAAAGAGATTGGAGCAAGGACTAAACGTGCTATGGAAGAAATGGCATTAGAACGTATTCATCCTAGCAAAGCACCTTATGGCTATATTAGAAATAAGGAAACTGGTCATTTAGAAGTAGAACCTATTGAGGCTGAAGTTGTAAAAGAAATATTTGAATTATGCAAACAAGGCAATTCTACAAGAGGTATTGCTACTATTATGAAAGATAATAATGCGTATCTAAAACAAGGAAAATGGAAATCTGATAGAGTTTATAAAATACTTACTAATTCTATTTATATTGGTATCTTTGAATATGGAAAGTACAAAAGAAAATCACAAGATATTTTAAGAGTTGAAAATTATTGTGAACCAATTATTGATGAAGTAACATGGAATGCTACTAGAAATGTTTTAGTAAAAAACAAACATTCTAACTATGGAGAATATATTCATTTGTTTTCTGGTTTAGTAAAATGTCCTATTTGTGGTGAGATAATGTCATCATCAGAATCTTTTAAATATCCTAACGGAAAGCAAAAAGTTTATTACCATTTAAGATGTAAAAATCATAATTGTAGTGGATTTGGACTTCATTATAATACTGAAAAAATAGAAACAAAATTAAAACAAGTATTAGAAGAATTAACACTATTTATGCTTTCTATGGATAATGAAATTATAACTTGTAATTCTACCAAAAGCGATGATGTAAAAGATATAGAAGAAGCAATCGAAAAATTAAAATTACAAGAAAAAAGATTAGTAGATTTATATTTAAGTTCTAATTTAGATGTCGAAACAATCAATCATAAAAATGATGTTATCAAAAAGGAAATTGATAAACTAAATCAAAAGAAAGTTAGACTTGATCCAGATAATAATTGTAAAGAATATACAATAGAACTTGTTAAAAAATTAGATTGTGCTGAAAAAAATAACACTTTATTTTTTACTAATATTAAAAATATTGAATTTACTTTTCTTTATGATTTGTTATCAAGAGAAGCTAAAAGAGATATGATTCATAGACTTATATCTATGATAGAAATTAAACGTGATAAAAACTACAATATTGATATTAAAGATATAAAATTCACAGATGAATTTATAACTAAAAGCAGTAAAGAATACTTAAAATATCTTAATAATATTATGAATGACAATAATATTGGAATTAAATTTCATAAAGAAATGGATGAAATTGAGTTAAAAAATATGGAATCGAATTATGATATTTTATCAATTATGAAGATGAAAAACAAAGAATATTCTAATAAATTTTTAGAAGAATTTATTACTAAATCGCAAGAGCATTTATATATCGATGGCATTGTCAGTTGTCCATATACTGAGAAAAATGTTATTAAAGATATTTTAATATTAGTGCCAAAAAATGAATTAATTAACACTATTTAAAGAAGAAAGGAATGATAAACATGAAAGTTACTTATACAAGAAAAGGAGATTATTTATTACCAGATTTATATTTAGAAGAAGGCGAAAATTATGGAAGACTTGGAAGATATGGAATATTAAGATTACACTTTATTGCCCAAAACAAGCAAGCACTTTATGAGACATTATTGATTACAAATAAATTAACTCATCATCTTCTTTTAGAAAGTGATTCTTGTGAGAATTATTATAAAGAACTAATGGAAAATTATATTAAGAATGATGAAAGACTGTCTGAAAAAAACAAAGAATTAAATCCATTAGAATGGACAAAATTAATGAACAACTATAAAAACACAGCAGAAGAAATTGTCTTAAATGAATATGTTTTTATATAAATAATCTTTAAAAAAGAGGAAAAAATTATCAAAATAATTTAATCCTCTTTTTATTTTTCTTGAATATGGGAATAAAATATATGTCTAGCCAGCACTGAAAACCTACTCCCGCACGTTTTCAATTTATGGAAAATCCCATACCCTCAAAATTAGAAAGAAAATTTTAAAAAATAAGAACTAGAAATATAAAAATTAAATGTTTTTAATATCTTTTATAATATGTTATAGATTCCAAACTACCACAAGTTTTTATATTTTTAATATATGTGTTATTATAATAAAAATATTCTCCTAATACTGTCCCGCAAGTTTCTTGTGATAAAAGTTCAATAATAGCAAATTTACCTTCTGAAAAATAGTCTATTAATGCTCCTTTAGCAGAAGAACATCTTTCTTTTGCATCCAATGCTATTTTCTTTATATCTTCATAACTTGGATCTTTTTTCGATATCTCAATACCATTAGTATATTTAACATTATAGTATAGTTTTTCAGTGGAAAACCCTTTTCTATTAAATAAATTCTTTTGTAATGTTATTGTCACAGGTTTGTTATTTATTATAGCAATATAGGTATCATCAGATTGTATAATGCCACCTTGATAATTATATTTCAACAAATAATTGCAATTATTTATCACATATAATTCATACATATAAGGAATTACAAAAATAATAATAGGAATTATAATTAAAAAAATATATTTTCTGATGTTTAAATTATTATAATCAGTATTATTAGATTTTTTAATTTTCCTTTTTATACAACAAATGCTTATTACGTGAATTATAAATGTTATTACAGAAATTGAAAATAAAAATATTACATTCCATCCTGTATCTACTATTTCACTCTTATATAAATAAAAACTTATAAAATTAAACATCATATATATAATTATGATTTTTTTTATTTCATTTAAATTTCCCTTTTTAATAAAAATTCTTATCATAAAAATTATCGACATTATTAATAATACTAAAACATAAAAATATATTGCACTTTTCAACATAACTACCTTCCTCTTTTCATATATAACATTAAAATGGGTTACTTACATTATCATATTAGTTATATCATATGAGTTTAAAAAGTTCCATACTCCCATTGAAATTTAATAACAATTCATATATAATATTTATAGAAAGAGAACAACGTTCGTAACTTGTATGTGATTCGCTCCATTTGAAATCAACTTACGGACTTAAAAGTTCGTGAGTTCTTATTTTATATAAAACTAACTAAAAATGAGGAAAAAATTATCAAAATAATTTAATCCTCTTTTTATATTTTTCTTAATTTTGGGGTAATATTCTTGTCTAGCCAGCACTGAATTTATACTCCCGCACAAATTCCTACGCTACGAAGAAATTTCAAAGGAGGTTCTATACGAATGAAGAACTAGCATATTCTATTCACTTAAGCAGTGATAAGAATAGAACAACCAAAGCAAAAGAAATTGCAAAAACTAATCCATCAGAAACAACATCATTTTCAAATAATGCTATTCAAAATGCAAATCAATTATCAGATGCAAACAAACACAACTTAAGAGACTATGATAAAAACAGAGATGATATTTTTGTGATATATGGTTCAAATAATTTGTTTAATAATATAAAATTGGTCAATTGAAAAAGTAAATTATATTTAGAAAAAGTAATTTCTATTTACTAATTAAATGCTATTTAAAAGCAAAAATTTGGTAAAAAGGGATTGATTTTTTCTTGAATTTTGTGTAAAATGAAGTTACAGACAAGAAAAAAAGGCACACTTAAGCAAGTGAATTTCAATAAATTTTTTTTCGTATAAGATTTATTTCTATTCACTTATTAGTTGTCACAACAGTGACATTATGCAGTTAGTGTAGATACTTCTTGTGTTGAGATTTAATTAATTTTTAGAAGGTAAGGTTGTAGTGTGACCTTATCTTTTTCTATCTTTTGTATATTTAATTTATCAAGTATTTCTTTGCCATAAAAGAACTCAAAAGTTTCGTATGGAGTCCTTCCACCAAGTGATTTACGTGGTACAGAATTAATATGTGAAAACATTAAATCAAGCATATTGTAAAAGTCAATACAAAATTGACTGTCCTTGTTTGATTAAAGGACATATAATGTGTGCTAATTCATAAAGTTCTGTTGTGTTTAAATTAACACCTTCTCGAGAATCTTTTAAAGTGTATTCATAATTTTTTTGCACTACATTTGCATAATAAAAATATTTTGCTTTTTTACAATGTTTTATATCTGGTCAACAATTACAAGCACCAATAAATCTGTCTCTTCTAAAACATGGTATTTCTTCAAAGTCACTGCATCTGATTGTACAAATTTTACATTCATTAAAATGTTTACACATCCATGGAGCATCTTCTCTAATTGAATATCTACGTTTTCTGTTGTTTCTAATTTCTTTACCTATTGTTGATTGACTTTTATTAAGTTCTTTTGCAGTTTCAAATTTTCTTAATCCTTTGCAAATATTTTGTTCAATAATTTTTCTATCTCCTAAAGAAAGATGTTTACCATTAAAATTCATATTTTACCTTCTTTCTTAAGAAGTATCTACAATTAAATTATACCATTATATTTTAATCTTACAATATCTGTTAATGTATAATTTAAATTTATTCTAGTTAAATTAAATATAATTTACTTTTTCAATTTACTAAAAATAAATAATTATGCAAGTAGTGAAAATAACTAGACTTTTAATAGAAAATGTAGTATACTTAAGTCATTACAATAAAAGAGCTAGGAGGGAATATCTTATGAGAGCACCATATCAAATTTTAACAATCCTATATAAAAGAGAAAATAATAGAATCCTATATGGTATATTTTATAGAAATTCACACCCTATATGGCAATTTATATCAGGAGGGGGAGAAAATAATGAGAAGCCTCTTGAAACGGTGATTAGGGAAATAAAGGAAGAAACATCATTAATTGTCGAAAAAAGAAAAATAGAACAATTAGATTCTAAAACTACTATTCCAGTATTAAATATAACGGGAGAATATACTTGGGGGCCAAATGTATATGTTGTACCAGAATACTCATACGCTATAGAAATAAAAGACGAGGATGGTAATATCCAACTTTCAAATGAGCACAAAGAATACAAATGGGTAGAATATGATGAAGCATTAAAAAAACTAAAGTATGATAGTAATAAGACAGCTTTATGGGAATTAAATGAAAAACTTATGTAAAAGTCAATACAAAATTGATAAAAGATTAAAAGAAATTGATAATGAATATTTAACAAGCTATATAAATATGAGAAAATATCCTGCAATTTTATTCGTGATGGCTAAAATAATGGAAATGAATAATCAAGAGCAAAATCAAGTGGCAATGTATGTTGTAAATAGCATAGAATAAGTATTTTACAATTTTTTTTTGACTTTTTCTTAAATTTATAGTATAATAATATTGCGTTGATGAAGAAAAAATATATGGATATTTATAGAGAGCAAATGTTGGTGGAAATTTGTAATGGAAATATATGGTGGCACTTCGGAGCATAATAAAATAAGAATTAAGGTGGATAATATATATTATTATCAATTAGGGTGGAATCGCGTGAGCATATTTTAGCTTTCGTCCCTAACTATTGTTATATAGTTAGAGGAGCGAAAGCTTTTTTGAGTATATAACAAGATTTAATTTTTATAAGGAGGTTTTGTTATGGTAAAAGACATGCAAACAATTATGAATTTTTGTAAATCGAGAGGATTTATGTACCAAGGTTCCGAAATTTATGGAGGAATTGCAAATGTATGGGATTTTGGACCCCTAGGATGTAGACTAAAAAACAATATCAAAGATGCTTGGAGAAAGAGATACATTCAAGAAAGAGAAAATAGTTATGAAATTGATGCGGCTATTTTAATGCACCCTAGAGTTTGGGAAGCAAGTGGACATCTAAGTTCATTTTATGACCCAAAGATGGATTGTAAAAAATGTAAAACACGTTTTAGAGCAGACAACTTTATTACAGATATTTCAAAAGGCGAAGTAAATGGAGATGGACTAAGCTATGAAGAAATGGAAGAATATATTGAAAAAAACAATATAAAATGTCCAGTCTGCGGAGCTCATGACTTTACTAAAATAAGAAAATTTAGTCAGATGTTTGAAACATATAGAGGAACAACTGATGAGGAAAAAAGTATTATATATTTAAGACCAGAAAATGCTCAAGGAGAATATGTTAATTTCTTAAATGTTCAAAGAACAACTAGATCTAAATTGCCATTTAGTATAGGGCAAGTTGGAAAAGCATTTAGAAATGAAATTACACCAGGTAATTTTAATTTTAGAACCATAGAATTTGAACAAATGGAATTTCAAACGTTTTGTAAAGAGGGACAGGATTCAGATATATATAATTATTTTAAGGAATATGCTAAAAAGTATTTTATAGATTTAGGATTACCTCTTGAGAGATTAAGATTTCATGACCATGAAAAATTAGCACATTATGCAAAAGAAGCTTGTGATATTGAATATCTATTTCCATTTGGATGGGGTGAAATAAATGGAACACATAATAGAACAGATTATGATTTAAAAAGGCATCAAGAATATTCTGGAAAATGTATGGAGTATTTAGATACTGAAACAAATGAAAAATTCATTCCTTATATTATAGAATCAACTATTGGACCAGATAGAACTGTTTTAGCAGTATTATGCGAAGCATATACTGAAGAAAAAATAAATGATGATGATACAAGAATTGTATTAAAACTTAATCCAATTTTGTCTCCATATAAAGTAGCAGTATTACCACTTACTAAAAAGCAATCTGAAAAGTCAAAAGAAATTTTAGAAACACTATCTAAAGAATTTATGTGTACATATGATGAAGCTGGTACAATAGGAAAAAGATATAGAAGACAAGATGAAATAGGTACTCCTTATTGTATTACAATTGATTATGATACTGACAATGATAATTGTGTAACGATAAGAAATCGTGACACAATGGATCAAGATAGAGTAAATATTAGTGAAATTAAAAATTATATTAATATACAAATGGATAAATTCAAGATATAATTACAAATTATTTTATTTAATAAATCGAATTTAAAAACGTAAATTTTGTTTTATTATTTAATAATATAAAATTTTTTGCATAAAATATATATGTAATTGTTGACAAAAAATTATTTTAATGTTACAATTATTATACCAGAAGGAGATAACCTTTGTTCGGTGTACAGACAATGTTAGATTGAAAAATTAAGTGTAGTTTGAATACACCTACTTGTCTGGAAGAAGTCAGTCAGCTGACTTCTTTTTTTATGGTAAATAGATAGATGTGTTTAAAAAATTTGTTTTTTTTCTATAAATTGTAAAATCTTGATTTTGTAAATAATTATAATAACAATGTCTCACCTCTCCAACCAATAAGTCAGCTGCTTGTACTGGATAGTTATAATAAGAATTTTTATATTTAACCTTAACAGAAACAGAAGAAAGAATAGGTGGAAAACTAATTCCATAATCATAATTTAAAACTCCAAATTGTAATTCTTCTCTTATACTGCTTTCTAAATCATAATATCCATTTGATACTGTTGATTGCTCATCTAAATTTAAAATAAGTTTTACAGGACTATTTGGGTTTATTCTATTTTGTGATATTAAATTTTCAATAATTCTCTTTACCTCTCTTTTTATAATATAATCTTTAAATCTTCCCTTTGATGCTTTATTATCAAATATGTAATCTTTGACTTTATGATTAGATATAACAGCAACTGAAGTATCATATTTTTTGATAAAATTTAATAATCGTCTTCTATCAGAAGGTTTTAACATATTTGATTTTAATTCTGGGCAAACATATTTACAATTTTGATGGTTATGGGTTAGGCAGAAATCATCTTGTATATTATTGTCTTTTTTAAAATCTGAACAATATTTGGGTTTTATTAAATCTACTAGAGCTTTGTATTGTCTAGCAAAATTCTCTTGTTCCGTTAAAGATAGAAAGAACACTCCACCATACACAAAAACCAATTCATTTGCTTCCCCTTTTACCAATCTTCCAGAATCATCCATATTTATATAAATATATTGTATATTATCTTCATTCATATACTGCTCCTTAAATTAATGTTTTTATACGTACATTATATATTGCATTAACACTTTTTTCAACAAATTTTGAATATTTCTTTAAAAAGTATTGATAAAATAAAGAGATTATATTAAAATGAAGACAATAAATCGAATTATATAAGAGAGCTTGAAACAAGTTATGCCAATTTTTCGCATACCTGTTTCGAAATCGCTCCATTTGAAATCAACTTACGGGCTTAAAAGTTCGTGAGTTTTTATTTTTATATAAAACTATTTTTTATTAAATCCTTCTTTAATTTTTTATTCATTTCCGCTTTAAATTCTGAAGAATTAAATATACCTGTAAACAAATCCTTAGTTTTATCTCCCATAATTGAATACATTGCAGAATTAAATAATTCTTTTTCTCTTTTTAAGATTTCTTGCTCATTTTGAACTTTTATTTTTTCAATTTTTAATTTATGTTCTTTTTCTTTAGATTCCATGTCAAGTCTATGTTTTTGTTTTAAAGCATTAATATCTATTTCATGTTTATTGTTAGTTTCAAGTGTATTAATTCCATTCTTACATTTTTTAGAACAATTATTAAACTTCCGACACTAGTAATAAGTGCAGGAATTATTGCAATAAGTAGTTGAGTCCATAAATTTGCATTCATTTTATACCTACACATCTTAATTATGGCATATTTACCACAACTAATTTTCTTCTTTTAATTCAAAATTTTTCTTTTCTTCCTCAACAGCTGTAATTAATTCTTGTTCTGTTGGCATATGTAATTTATACTCAGAAGAATATATTGTTTTATTATCTTCGGGAAGAGTATATTTTACAACTGTTTCATTTTTATTTGTTGATAATAATATTCCTACTGTTCTATTTTCATCATCTTGCTTTATTTCTCTATCATAATAATTAACGTACATTTGCATTTGTCCTATATCTTGGTGTGTCACTTTTCCTATTTTTAAATCAATAATTACAAAACATCTTAAAAGTCTATTATATAAAACTAAATCTGGATAAAAATGGTCCTCTTCTAGTGTTAATCTTACTTGATTGCCCACATAACTAAAACCTTTTCCTAACTCCAATAAGAATTCTTTTAAATGTTCAATAATATTTTTTTCTAAATCAGATTCTAAATAATCGGTATTTTCTTTTATATCTAAAAATTCTAAGACAAATGGGTCCTTTACTAAATCTTTACTTGTTTTTAAAATTTGTCCTTTTTCAGATAATTCTAATATTTTGTCTTTATCTGCAGATAAAGTTAATCTTTCATATAGCAATGAATCTCTTTGCCTTTGAAGTTCTCTAACACTCCATTTAGAATTAATTGTCTCTTTAATATAAAAATTTCTTTTAGGTTCTTCCTCTATTTTTAATATTTCTAAATAATGAGACCAACTTAATTGCGACGACACTGTTGTCGCAATTGGAAAATAAATATAGAATTTTCTCATTCTCTCTAAATTTCTTTTAGAAAATCCTTTACCAAATTCATTAGTTAATTTTTGTGATAACTTTTCAAGAACAGCATCACCATAACTTGCCCTTTCATCACCTTGTTGTATTTCCATAATTGCTTTTCCTATATTCCAATAAAGCTTAAGCATTTCTGTATTTACAGCACTATACACTTTATTTCTACTACAAATAACTAGTTCCTTGATATTATCAAATATATTATTAATTTTATTATCATTTTTAATTAATTCATTGTTCATTAATTGCCTCCAACCTTTAATTTTATCATAAGATTTCTTATGTCTAAATTATACTATATATGGCAAAAATTTGCTATATTCACATTGAAATTTAATATGAATTCATAGATAATATTTATAGAAAGAGACCAAAGTTCGTAACTTGTATTTGATTTGTTCCATAAGCTAAAATCGTTACAACAATGTGACGTTAATGATTAAGTCAACTAGTAATAGTTGATTTTTTGTGAATTATTACAAAAAAGTGGATGTAATAAGATTAAAATAATTATAAAAATACAATATAAACAACATAAGAAATAAAATTAAATATTTAAAATTGCAAAATCCTACACTAACAAAGTTTTATTGCACATAATTCTCTTATTATTAATCTTATCTATTGTTTTAAGCTTCCATATATTTCCTATATTATAAATTTTGATAAAAATACTATACGAGAATTGCATTTCAATATTGTATGTGATAAACTTTCTATGTATGATTTTTTCATACAATCATCTCCTTCTATATAATTTATTTGGCTGTCGAACCTTTTAAATTATATCACAGGAGATATTTTTTCTATTACACCACTCAATGCTATAAGCTTTTCTAAACCACATGCTATCCATGTGGTTCTCTTTAACACAAAAAGTAGCACACTCTACAATAATAGAGTGTGCATATTAAACAATGTTTTTGGCTATTCTTTGGATTCTTCTAAATCTGCATCATCGATTTGAATATTTATTTCAAAAGGCGGATTTGATGAACCGTTGAATAATAAATCTCCAAAGTTATTCATAACTTCCCATAACGGCATTTTGCTGAATCCATTTTCATCCACTTCAGGCAACTTAAATTCATCGGTTACATGTGGATAATCTTTACGAATTTCTTCGTAATTTTCTTTCAGTCTTTTAATACCAAATGGAGTGAGTTTAATTCTTACCTCAGAATTGATGTTTAAAATTTTCATAGTGATATCCTCCTTTAATTGTTCGGAGGACTATGCCTCCGAAATTTGCTTATTCCAAAGGCAACAAAATATATTAGAATTATTATAACATATTTTACATAAAAATTCAAATTTAATAACATATAAATTTACACATATATTATTCATTTTTTCCTATTAAACTTTATAATACTTAATGTTTCAAATAAAATAATTATAATTCCAATTGTTATATACATTACATTAAGGCTCATAAATTTTAATAAAATACTCATCAATATACTAAACAAAAATCCAACTATTCCAAGTAAAAATTGATTTATCGATTCAACAGTTACTCTAGATTTGGATGTAATGTTATTATGAAGGTAAGACATCATTATATTCTCAAAACTTTCTGAAAAAATATAAATTAATAATATAAATAATACTCCTATAAAATTATTCAAGACACCTATTAATAATATGCAAGCACCAGATATTATTGGATTAATACTTAATATAAATTTGTATTTATTTTTATTAACCCTGCTACCTATATAACTTCCAACAATACAAAATAATAATATTAATGAAGTATATATACCAATTATAAATACAGATAACCCTATGTTTGATGAATACTCAGGGTGACTTTCTTCCACTAACTTTATTCCAGAAGATAATATAGAACTTCTTACTATCAATCTTAATATATAAGGATTATTTTTTACCTCTTTAATTCCATTTTTTAATATAGATAAATTTTTTCAATACCTGTATATTCAGAATTATTTTTTTACTTTTATATTCAATAATATAAAGAAATCTATAACAAAAGGTATTATAGTAATATAATAAGTATATACTAATCCAAATTTTTGACCTATATAACCTTCCATTATCATAGCAAGCATATATGATATATTGTAACAAAAAGAATTATAAAATAAAGTTTTATTAAATTTTGCTTTATCTTCAACATTCTCATATAATATAGAATTTATTATTCCTGAACTAAGTGAATTATTTATAGCATTAATTATTATTGCAATCAAAAAGGTAAAATAGTTGTGAGAAAATATAAATATTATAGTAGAAGTTATAAATAGCAAATTACTAGTCAATAACAGTATTTTTTATTATATTTATCAGCTATAATTCCAAATGGGATTTCAAGCAATAATTTAACTAAAAAGGCTACTCCAACAAAACTTATATACTGACTAGAAATTAATCCACGTTCTATATAAAATAATGTATCACATATGTAATATAGTATAAAAGTAGATAAAAATGTATGTATATAAATTAATGAAATATTTTTTTATTTTCATCTATACACCTTATTCCATAAAGGAACTAGGATGATATGAAGCTATTCCGTATTCCTCAGCCTTTCTTAAAACATCTAATCTATCATCTACAAATACTATTTTTTCTAAAGGAATGTTAAAATGTCTAGAATATTCTATAATAACTTCTGGTTTTAACATTGTAGAATTTATAAAAAACATATTTTCCCTTTTTATTTTTGGATAATTTTCATTTAACCATTTATACTTTTGCTCTATCTCATTATTAGTAACAATTGCAGCTAATATAAAAATTTTATCACTATCTAAGTTTTCAATTATTTTTTGCATAGTTTTAAGTGGCCTTGCTTTATAAAATAGTTCTCCAAATAAAGAATCTTCTAATGACTGGCACCCTAGCTCTGGACATTTTCCACCGTACAATATATCGTTGTATCTATATTCAGATAATGTACCATCAACATCAAAAAATACATATTTATCTTTTAATTTTTCTAACATAAACAATATTACACCTCAAATTCATTTCTCCTTAACAATAAATAAATTATATAATTTATTTACTACTATTCAATAGTTTTTATTATATCATTTTTTATATATCCTTGCCACTTTTTTACTATAAAAATTTAACTAATATAGTATTTTTTTGTCATTTATAGTATAATTTTACCATAATTTAGAAAAAGGCGGTTAAAAATGAAAGAATTTATTTCAATTCTCATAAGTTTTATATTTATGAGTCTTGCAGACAGTATTGATTCAGCGTTTAATAATTTAATTAGTATTGATGCAATAGTAGTTACTGGGAGTTTTTTATTAATAGATTCCATTTTTAAATCTTTTGCAGAAATAGGAATATACACTTATAGAACAACTAGAAAAAATGAATGGCAATATTTATGGTTTAATATTATATTTGGAATCTTAATGGGAATAATTGTTTTAACATGTAAAAATCTAATAGTAAATATATTCAATTTAAGTGATACACAAAAAAATATGTTATCTATACTATTAAACTTTTATGCAATTTATGTGGTATTTGGAAGATTAGCAAATGGAATTTTTGAAATAATAAGACTTAAAGGACAATTAAAATTATATAGAAAAAGCTTAATTGTTTACTATGTTTCTTTAATAGCATTAGATACATTTGCATATTTATTTACTAAAAATTTAACATTACTATTCGTTGCAACTATAGTATCTTGGCTAATTTCAGTTATATATATGTTATACAATTTAAAATTGAAATTTGAACTTCCTAATAAAAATTCCCTAAAAAATGTAATTAAATATGGACTTGCATATTCTTCAGAAAGACTATTATCTAGAATATTTTTATTACTGTATGGTGTGATTGCAAGTCATATGGGAACAGAAAAATATGGAATCCATACAGTTTGTTATTCAGTATGTTTGACTTTAGAAATTATTACAAATGCATATCAAGCAGCTTTAATGATTAAAGTGCCAGAGGGTAAAACATACATAGAGCAATACAATAATTGCATAAATATGAGGAATAAATGTTTTCCTTTAATTATTGCATTAAATTTTGTATTTACTTTTATTTATTTAGTAATATCACATGGTAGTTTACCTTTAAATAAATGCTTTCCATATATTATATTTTATTCACTTGGCGTATTTGGGCTATATCCATACGAAACATATAAGACATTATGTATATCACAAGGTAAGTCATTTATATTACTAATAGGATCTACCATTGGGGTTATAATAAGATTTTTAATATGTTTATTATTTTTAAATACACCTTTTGCATTATTTGTATTTGGAATAGTAAATTTTATTGACTTTTTCTCTAGAAGTATAGTTTACAGAATAGTTTTATCAAAATTATGTAAGAAAGAAAATTTTTCTATATAATTAAAAATCAAGGATATAAATTAAGTTCAACTTGTTATACCCTTGATTTTTATGTAGTTATTTACAATATACTTTTATTTATTATGTTTTAAATTATGTTTTAATTTTTTTCTTTTAAATAATTATAAATTACTTTGCCCAAAATTCCTACTAGCCTTTTATTTCCTTCTTTCATTTTTGAATTATAAACAGAAATACCAACATAATAATATTTATTATTAATATTCATTACTCCAACATCATGATTTAAATACTCTAAATAACCTGTTTTATGTGCAAATTTTACAGGCGTATAAATATATCTCATTATCTGATTTTGATGACGTTGATTATAAAGAATTTGAATTGCCTTATCACATAATTCATTATTTAAAATTTCTTTATTAAATAGCTTTGAAAAAGTATTTAACATATCTTCTTGGCAAGTATAATTTTCAAATTCATTTCCACGTGCTTTATTATCTAACATATACCTTTGCAACACAGTTGATTTTAATTCTAATGTATTTAAAATATATTCATTAATTTTTGACATTCCTATTTTCTTTATTATAACATTAGTTGCTGTATTATCAGATACAATAATCATCCAATTAATTAATTCATAAAGTGTATAAAAACCTTTTCCATTATCAAATACTTCACTATCATCTAATATATCCGCATCTTCTACTAATATTTTTTCATCTAAACTTATATTATTATTCTTAACTTCATTTAATACAGCTAACATAATTTGAACTTTTATAGTAGATGCTGATATAACTCTTATTTTATTATTATAGCTATATATAGGTGTCAAACTATTAAATTTTTTAATTAAAATAGATACATTTTCTTCTGACTTTTTGACGATTTTTTCTAAATCATTAGTTAAACTTTCCACTATTACCTTCTCCTTAAATATCAATTTTAAAATTATAAATACTATATTTTGAGTCATATTCAAAGCCAAGTTTTTCTGCTAATCCTATTGAATTAGTATTAGCTGCGTCCCAACTAACTTTTTTACCTTGTCTTAGGCATTCTATTATTAAAGTTGAGGCTAATGCAGTAGCTATTTTCTGTCTCCTATACTGCTCTTTAACTTTAATGTTAACTTCAATTCCATCTTTGTAAAATATATTTGAAGATGCCACACCAATTATTTCATCATTATAAATGCAACAAAATCCAATACCATTATTTTCATAATCATCCGTAATATTTATAAAATTTTCATTTTTAATTCTATTTGCCATTTCTTTATCAATCTTAACTATTTCATATTCAGTTTTTATATCATTTGACATATCTTCCAATTTTTGAATATTAAAAACTGGATCTTTTTTTATAGAATATCTATACGATTTTATAATATTATCCTTATATATTTCTTCAAGTTCTTTAGACAAACCATCACTAGGTATCAATTTATAACTTTTAAATTGTTCATCTATAATTTGTTTAAATTTTTCTTTTTCTATATTTCCACTAATAAAGCAATATTTTCTCACAGTTAAAAAAGCTATACTAGGATTTGAAATGTTATCTACATATGCATTTCCCATCATTCCATCAAGTACGCTTTTTCCCATAAAAAATCTTATATCATTAAAAAAGTCTTTTATTTTATTTAAACTTTCATAATCTTTTATTTCATATAACATTAATATCCCTCTACATCTTATATAATAAATATAATTATACTATATTTTGATAAATTTTTCTATATTATTAATTCAACTTTTATATTATATATAACAATCTCCAAAATACAAATCTAACAAATGCATTTTGGAGATATAATATATACTTTTTTAAATATTTTTATAAAAAATTTACAAAATGTAATTATTTTTAAGCTATAGTAAATTTTATTATCTATACACTGTATACTTATTTTTTCAATACAATTATCAAAAAAATATATCTTTTTAAAGTTTCTACAATAGATCTTTTTACATTTTACATTATATACATAAACAGTATTACTTCTATATACTTTTCCTTTATAACAAAAAAAGGCTGTATTTTTTAATTCATTCCAGTTATTACTATTTTTGTTGCACACGAAAGGTAATTACAGAAGTATCCCCAACTGCTATTGTACCTAAATTAATAGATAGTTTACCTGTATCCTCTTCATAGGTATATTGTGTAGTTGTACTATTTACTTGAACTGAATTTGCCACAAGACTAATTAAATTTGAATCTAAAATATCAACTAATGTTGTATTTTCAAATTCATTATCAGCATTATTTTCAACCGTTATTGTATATGTTAATGGACCTGTTGCCCATTTTTGTTTATCAACATCTTTTCTTATTGTTAATCCTTTTAATATTGATGTTACAACAGCATTTGATTCAAGTGTTAACGGAGCAGAATCGTATGTTCCTGTTACACTAGCACTATTACTTAAACTTACGTCGGCCATCTGTATTGTTCACCTCCCATTTTATTATATGAAAATAATTATATTATAGATACACTATATCTTTACTCTTCTATAGTCCATATAATTTGTGCACTGTACTTCACATTATTTTCTAGTGGATCATTTAATCTTAGTAATATTCCTTTATTTTCTTCCCATGTAATATCGGTTGTTGTAGTACTACCGCCGTTATTTTTTCCAGTATATACAAGTGTTGGTGTATCAAATAATGATTTAATATCACCACTTTCATCAACAAATACTAATGAATCACTTAAAACTATTCCATAATCTGATTCCATTTCATGATTTATTGCAGCATATAACTTCCAATCAGAACTATTTATTCTAGAATCTATCACTCTTACGCTAAAATTTGTTAATCTTGGACATATAACTGGATTTTTATTTATTGCATATGTTTCAAATTGAAAACTCTTTGTTGCACTATCTAGTAGTAATTCTCCATTATATACAACTTCAACTTGTTTAGTATAATACAACAAGTCCTCATAATATTTACATGTAAAAGTTATAACTGTTCCAACCGGAAGAGGTATAGAATATGAATAACTAAAATCACCATTTTCATCAGCATTTACAACAACACTACTGTCTTCATATTCTATTAAAATAGATGCATTTGCTCTAGTCATTCCGCTAATAGTTGTATCTTTCTCTGTTATGGGATTAATACAAAAAAAGAATGTACCAATAGACAATATTTTTTTATCTATTATATTAAAATTACTAAGACTAGGTAAATTTTTCATTTCTTCTTCTGTATAATTATTGCTAACAACCGTTGTCTTTACACTTGTAAAAGTACCTGAAACTTTAGATAATTCACTACTTTTATACCATGAATATGTTGGAAGGGTATCTTTTGATATATCGTCAGTGATGGATATAGCTGTGTTAAATAAATTAATTCTATTATATGTGAAATCAAAAATAGAATTATTTCTTGCACTAATTACATTTCCAACACTATTATACAATACCACTTTTTCTGGATTGTTCAATATAAGTCCACTACCATTGCCAGAAAATAATATGTTATAATTTGATGAGGTAATATTTTCATAATTATTTATTATGTTTAGCGTAGAACCTTTATTAAGAGTTATTGTTCCATAGCTATACCATGTTGGATATGAACCACTATAATGTGTTTTATTTAAAGAAAATGTAGCATTTTCATCTATTATAGTGGTACCTGTTCCAAATGTTCCATAAGCAAGACCGTTATATGCCGAAACATAAAATGATGCATTCTTAGAGATTGTAAATACTAAATCTGTTACTCCATAAAATAGTTCTCTTGCTGTACTTGTAAAATATACTGAAGCCCCACTTAAAATTGTAAATGATGGACTAGAATTACGAAACCAAAAAGAAGAGTTACCAGTAGAAGTATGAATAATAGTTGAATTTCCACCTATTTCTATTTGGTTACATTCTGCTACTTCATTTCCAGAAGCATAATTATCCTTAATAGTTATTACTGAATCTAAAAATCTTGTAATTCCCATAGGATTATAACTTATTTGTGGTCCAACGTATGTTACTTTTGAATATTCTATAGTTGTATTTTTATATGCACTATCCTCTGGTACATATATAACCCCATAATAATTATATCCTGTTATATTTATATTTTTTACAGTTACTCTAGAAGTAAATGCTCCTGTTACATAGATACCATCTGAAGTTCCTAATTTTTTTTGATCTGTGTAGTTATACATTACATTGTTATATGTTCCATCAATAATCACTTCTGACTTTTTATTTGAAATTGCTATACCGCTTGATAATGTAATATCACTTCCTAGGTATATATACGTATACCCATTATCATTTTCTAGAGCCTCCTTAAGCTCACTACTTGTAAATACAACAACTGTATTTTGGTTTATAATTATCATAAAAGCACCTCTTATTTTATTTTATGAATATAATAAAACAGAGTTCATAAATAACACAAACACTTTTAGTCATATTTTCATAAAATAATTATGGAGGGATACAATGGAAAAAATATTAAATAATACTGCCCAGGCTGTAGGAAATTATAACGATATACCAACTTCTATTACCTCAACAGCGACAGTAGTTACAATGATTAGTGGGCTTACTATTACAAAAACTGCAGACAAACAGGTATGGGCAGATGGAAATTTAACTTATACCATTATTATTAACAACAATTCTACTATGCCGTATAAAACACCAGAAGTTAAGGATGTCTTAGACACATCTTTAGTGGAATTCGTGCCAGATAGTGTAACTATTGATGGTCAAACTGCAAGTTCTTCTGATTATGAATATAAAGAAGAAACAAGTACACTTACTGTTAATCTAAATGATATTGATGTTTCTTCATCTAAAATAATTACTTTTCAAGTCAAGAAAAAATAATTAATTATATTTTTTATACAAACATAATTTAATCCTTTTTATTTAACTCAATGTATAAAAATAACTTACGCACTATTACAGTTCGTAAGTTATTTATATTTATCGTTTTACTCTTCAATAATCCATTCTTGTAGATATCCTATTTTACTATTGCAATACTCACAATATCCATTTTTTGCATCAACAGATGCACCACAGTTTGGACATTTTATCATATTCGCCCCATCTTTTAATTCTATAGTTTTATTGTTATGTTTTAATAAAACATAGGTATCTTCAATAAATTTAGATTTTATTTTATTATTTTTTAAATATACTATTCTAACATCAGTTTTTACACTAACATATAGCTTATCATTTTTTCTAAATTCTTTAAAATCAAGGTAGTCTAAAATGTCATAGTCAATAATATCCTCTTTCAAGTAATATTTTTTTCCCACTTCATAATTTAGATTATTAAAGAATGTCTTTTTATCTATTTTAGTTCTATCCCAAAATTCCATTTGTTTTTTATTTTGCTTATCTTTAAATCTTTTTATTGGTCCAAGAATTACATAGGCATCCATAATATAAAAAAGATAATACAATATTAAAGATAGTATTGTCCCATATATAAATATTTTTGATATATCATAGCTATTAAAAGTTCTTGATGTGTATTTTATAAATACAAACGATAAAATTAAGCTTATTACAAGATCAATTATAGCAGTAATAACCCTGTATGTCTTTTTCCTAAGTACTCTATCATAATGATATTTACCACCCAAATCTTTATCTGTATAATCAATGTTATAATAAGTACCACAATATGGACAACCATCTACAAACTCTTTGAGTTTTGAACTCATTCCACAATTTTTACATGTATACTCTTCATTTTCCTTAGAATTTGAAATAAAAGTATATTCAATTCTTGAATCAAATAATTTTTCTGTATGTACACATCTATTATTTATATAGTAATCCTTTTTACATCTAATTCCATTTGAAATATCATCATTAATACTACCATCAGTATTTTTTTCTAATATCTTGTTTCCAACTATATATTTAGTTTTTATATTAATATTATACTTCTTTAATTTTTCATTATGGTAACTTTCAGATATTAAAGGCATATTTTCACATCCTATCTATTATTGTTATTATTATTATTGTTATTATTGTTATTGTTGTTATTACTTGAAGAAGACCCTCTGCTATAGTGAGAATTAGAAGATGGTGTATAATGTGGTATAACGTTAAATACAGTATTACTCATTATAATTCCATCAATAGAACTACTTATACATCTCGAAGAAATAACAGTTGCATTGCTTAAATTATTTTTTAAAACTAAAGATATACTATTTTTTTTACAAATTACTTTTCCATCCTTATTATTCTCTAAAAAATCATATATTTGATCTAATTCTTTTTCAGATAATTCGTAATATTTAGTAAGCTCTATACATCTTTTCATTCTTATTAATTCTTCATAAGTCTCTGGTTCTTTTTTCATTTTCTTAACTCCTTATCTATATAATAAAATTCTATATTTTGAAATGGTAAATTTATTGCTTGAATATGATAGTAAGCATTATTTTTTTGTTTTGTATAATGATAATCTCTTAGTGATGAAGTTGTAAAGAAAATATTATTTGGAGATTCTTTAGAATATTCATTTTTGTATTCACTAATCAAATTAGATAAATCAAATACATAGTATTCTTCCTTATCAGATTTTGTATTATCTAAAACTCCTTTATATACTTGATGTGTTACAACATGTCTTTGTTTAGTCCTATTTTCATCTCCATATGTCACTAAGTTACCACTAAGTATCATAATGTATAGTGAATTATTTTCAGGGAAATCACATACTTCTGATATAACGTGCTTTTTCATGTATATTTTAACCTTGCTATTAGGTGTTATATAAACAAAATCTCTTATATTCTTTATTACCTGCGATTTTAATTTATATTCAACATTATCTACTTCTAAGATAAAACTTTCATCATCATAAATATACTTTAGTTTATCATCCATACTAATTATTTCTTCTAATGATGGATAATCATTAACATTTCTTTTTGGCATATATCTAGTTGAGTCATCTAGTCTCATTTTTGACATATATTCATATACAAATTCATCATTAAATTCATCAGGTAAATAATTTCTATCCTTATACATTTTCTTTTGCAATTTACATGTATAACTTTTATTTGTTTTATAATTATTTTTAACAAAAGGACAACCGGTTTTACATAGATACAGATAACCACATCTTGTACATTCTTCATTTAACGGCTTTTTATTATGATTTATAAATATCTTTCTTTGGGCAGTTTGTAATATTTCATTAACTTCATTTTTATATATATTCCCATAATAATAATCAGGATTTTTTTGCCCCCTTACACAAGAATAAATATCACCATTTTTCTCAAGTAAAAAGAACTTTTCTCCACAATTATCACAGTTTGAACAATACCCAGGTCCAAATTCATCAAACCAGGGACCATTTACACCATAATCTAGATCTGTTCCATCAAATTCTTTATGCATTCTTTCATAAAATTTAACTTGTTCTTCTTCGGTTATATGATGTAAAATGCCATTTGAATTATAATCAAAACCTATCATAAAATTAAAATCATTCATATCTAGACATGTATTTTTGTGTAGATATTTTATATCTTTTATTATTTGGTCTATATGATTATAGTGTTCCTTAAATATAGTAGCAGAAACCTTCTTTTTATTTGGTATATCTTTTAATAGTTCCGTATTTTTCAAAATTTTATCTAATGTTTTCTTACCTGATTTTGTAACTCTATATTCATCATGCAACATTAGTGGCAAATCTAGACTTCCTGAAATTGATACATTAAACTTTTTTATTGTGTCAATATGTTTATCTAAACTATACATATTTGTTTTTATATGTGGTCTTCCTATTTTAAAGCCAGCACTTGTAATTATATCTCTATTTTCTTCATAGTAATCGTTTATATATTTTATTAAATTATAAAAATCATTCGTAGAAAGTGTGGTAACTTCTCCTCCATGTAAAGAGATATTAAACGGAATAACACTTTCATCTTTAAATTTTTTTATAGCAAATTTTAAAGTATCAAGAGCGTCATATTCTAAAGAATTATCTTTTGTGTTATCCTCTAAATAACAATACTTACATCCCATATTACAAGCCATAGTTGGAACATAAAGTAAATGTATAAACTTATTTTCCATTGTGAATTTTTATTCCTTTCCTAGCTATTAGTTATAATATACATCAAGTGAAATGCTTTTATTGTTATACAATGATGATCCTGATATTTCTACTGCAATATTTTCATTTATTTTTACAGATGTACTTTCTTTGTTTATAACTATTGTTTTACTTCCATTTTCATCTTCAAATAAAAGATAAAAATCATTTCCTTTTTTATTTTCTTTTATACTTTCAAGTTTTATTCTTGCGTTACTTTTATATGCGAAAGTTGATTTTTTATATTTTGAAATTTCTTGTGTTTCTCCCGTTTTAATATATAAAAATGTAGTATTTTCATAATTTCCTTCATCTATTGTATTTTCAGAATTTGCTTCTCCATATCTTTTTACTTTAGTTGGGCTTTCCTTAAATGCTCTTGAATTTACATCAACATCTTTTGGAATAGTTATGCTTTTAAGGTTATCACAAAGTCTAAATGCAGACGAACCAATTTCTTGTAAGTTACTATTTTGACTTATTTCTACAGAACTTAATTCACTACAACCATAAAAAGCATGTCCACCTATTCTTGTTACATTATCCGGAATTACAATAGACTTAAGGCTACTACATTCTTCAAAAGTATTACCCCTAATCTCAGAAATATTATTTGATAATTTAATACTCTCAAGAGATAAGGCGTTATAGAAAGCTTCTCCTCCCATATATGTTAGTGAATCTGGAAATTCAATATTAGTAAGTGAAACACAGTTATAAAAAGCTCCTCCTCCTAAATATTCAAGATTACTTGGTATATTAACATTTTTTAATCTAAAATTATTTTTAAAGGCTTGTCCCCTTATTTCTTTTATTGTATCTGGTAATTCAACTTCTTTTAATAGTGGCATATTAGAAAAAGTATTTCCTCTTAATCCTACAACATTTTCCCCTTTATATGTATTTGGAATTTTAGCTTTTGTAAAATTTGTAATTCCAAAGGCATAAAATCTCACTGAATACCCATTATCTGCTTTTTCATAAAAAATTTTAGGAGTATAAAATATTACACCAGATATTAAAATTGCAGCAAGGCAAAATACGATTTTGAATTTTTTTATATTATCTGGTACAAGCGAACTTTTTACACTCATAACTACATTTGAAATTTTTTCACTTGGTCTTGATTTTAATTCTTTTTTTATATATTTAACCAAGTCGTATTTTCTTGTTATAAAGAAAAATGCAATTAATATAACTAATCCAACTATATATGTTACAATTGGAAAATGGAAAAATATAAGTGAAATATATACAAAAAGTAGTACTGCAAATATAACATTTAAAATATTTTTTCTTTTTAATACATCTGATGGTATTAATTTACTGTTTATATCAAATTCAGCTTTTTGCATTTCTCTTTTTATAAATTCTTCTACTAATTTATCTTCAGAGTTTTTAAATATAGGGTCAAATGAGTTATAACTTACTAATATTCTTGGTGTATTTACATCATTTTCAACTTCAAAAGGTGTTCCACAATTAGTACAAAATTTATAAGTTTCATTTAAAACTTTTCCACATTTTTTACATTTTAAAACATTATCTACCATTTCTTCTTGATTGTTTTTATACATTTTTATCCTCCCACCATTCTTTTTAGCAGTTAAAATTGGAACTATTATAAATGCTCCAACAAAAACAGCCAAAAAATCAAAAACAACTATAGACGTTGTAATAAAGAAATCAAAGATTATTAATATTGCTGCTCTTATTCCAAACAAAATCCAAAATATTTTTTTACTTTCACTCTGAGAAATTATTTTTGAAATAGGTTTTAAAACAAATACAGACATATGTATTGAGATAAATGCCTCTAAACCAATTGCAAAACTAACTGGTATGGATGAACTACTTCCAGAACTTGCTAATACAAACGATGGAATAAAAAATAATGGTAAAAACAAAAATGGTATATACTTTTTCATAAACTTTCTCCTTAAATTTCTTCTAAACTTATATAATATATAAATTAAAACTTTTACAATTATATCATAATAATATGTTTTTTTCTATATATAAATTAGATTTTAATTTAATACCAAAAATATCATAAAAAAATTATCTAAATATTAATGTCAAACTTTTAAGTTATAAAAAAAAAGAGCCATGTCAAAAAAAAACATAACTCCCAAAAATACTTTTAAAATTTATTTTTATTCAAACACAATGCTTGATTCAAACTTGTTCATATCTATAAATATTTTTACAAATGATCCAACTTTTAATCCATGTTTTTCAAATTCAGATTTGTCTGCCTTAAGGTCTGTAGCACAAATTTGATTTAAAGTATTGTTTTGTACTACTGTATTATAATACAACACTCTAACCTTAACTTTGCTTCCACTTTCTTTTACTTCACTTATCATTCCACGTTGAGTCCAAGTAATTTTCTTTTCATTGAAATTTTCTACTTGATTATCCACCAAGTTATTTTTTTGTTCTTCTGTTAATTGTGAAGCAACTTTTTCAATTTTCTCATTTTCTTTTTTAGACCAAATATAAATTATATCTGCCAAAATAGCAACAGGAATTAATCCAGCTAAAAGATATATATATGTCATTATTATTCCCCCCTTACATTATATATAATAATAGTATTATATTATTTATTTTATTTTTTTTCAATAACATCAAATATTTTATTACCACAATAGCTACATTTATACACTTCATCAACAACACCCACAATTGGTGCTCCACAATTTGGACATGTATCCTTTACAATCTTTTTAGCAAGTACTACTTGTGGTCTTCCATCATGAAATTCTACAGTACAATTAACTAGGTACCCTTTTTTTATTCCGCCAATAATATTGGTTTTAGTGTCTAACATAGTTTTTCTTCTTATAAATCTTACAACACTTGTTTCCTGCCTATTGAATTTAAATTTTGGGACTTTATCTACATCAACAAATGGCTTTCCTATATCATTAAATATTTTTGAATAATACATGGCGGGTTCTATATATTTAAAGTTTGAAAACCTTAAAAAGGATAAAAATCCAAATGCTATAAACATACTAAGGAAAAAACCAAATGCCGCTGCAGAATAATCAACTAAAGTAAAAGGTAAAATTATAATACTAGTTAAACATATTACAATATCAATAAATATCAAAGTTATAATTCCTATTCTTTTTAGTAAAATATTCTTGTTTAAATATTTGTTTTTCTTGGAACCTTTTATTAAAATGTTCCCTTCTGTTTCATTTACTATGTTATAACATCTATTTTCTGTTATAACCTTTGCAAATAAATCAGAACTTCCACAATATGAACAAGTTCCTGTAAAATATTCTTTTTTATCTACAATAGCTCCACAATTTTTGCACTCACATTGATACATTTTACTAGATAACTTTATTTGGCTTCTTTCTTCATCCACAGTATAATTTTTCATGAGCTTTTTCCTTATAAATCTTTTTACCATAGATTTTACTTTTTCTTCTTTTATATTACACGATTCAGCTATATGAGAAAATTTTACAATATCATCTAAACTTCCTTCAAAATATCTTGAAAGAAAATATATACTATCTATTGTTTTTCTTGATACAATTGAAAAGCATATAGCTAAAATACTAATTAATATTAGGAATAATAATGTAATTACATAATTGTAATCATAATAATTAAATTCCAGCAATGTAGCTACTATAGATAATCCAAAAATTATCAAACCAGCTATTCCAATAAATAGTAATATTCCGTTTCTAATTTTTAACAATTTAATTTTTAATTCATTTATATACATATACAACTCTCATCTAATCAATTAAATAGAAATATTAATATATTATTTGACTATTTCCTTTCTTTTATATAATTCTTATATATAATATACTAAATAGGTAAAATTATCAATATTTCTCACTATATTCCTGTTATAATTTTTTAGACAAAATATCGAATCCTTTTAAATTATATACAAAAAAACTTAAGATAATATAACAATATCTTAAAAATAAAATATTGCTCATATAATACTATATTATTATTGTTAGGTAATTTTCAAGGATATTTCTATTTTCAAAAGTTTGCCATATATTTGACTTTAGATAAATTTTGATTTAAACTAGATATAAAATATTCAAGAAGTTGGTATTCTTTTAAAACAAGTTCAACCTGCTCTTTTTTATCTTAAATATAAGTTTATAATTAGTAGTATTTAAATCTATATCCCAATATTTTAAAATATTTTTTATATTATTCTAAACTGAATTTTTAAGTTATATATTTACTCTTGCTATTGAAAGCATGGCATTACCATATATAATATATCTTTATTTTATTAAATAAGCATTAAAGAAATTTTATTTTGAATATTTATCTTGTAACAAATTTAAGAGCTCCAAAGTACTATTACTTAATATTTTATTCTTTTTATCAAATTTTTCTTTTTGGTGTAATAGAAAAACATAAAGAGCCTTATCTATATCTTCATAAGCTATTTTTTTTAAATTCATAATAAATTCATCTTTATCTTTTCTGCCAATCTTATCTGCTATATATATTATCTTATCAAATGTACTCATATTAGGGTTTCCTATTGTATGATAACGCACTGCCGTGCAAATCTCATCATCAAAGCCATATTTTTCTTTTACATAAACAGCCCCAACATCTGCATGAATTATTTTGTGATTTAATTCTAACAATAAATCTTTAGATAAGTTATATTTATTTACCCACAAAGTATTCTCTTCATGTGTAAATTCTTTCGCAATATCATGAACAAGCCCTGTCACGTAAGCTTTATCTTCATCTAAATTATATTTTTTTGCTAATTTTTTTGCCTCATTTGCAACCATTAAACTATGTTCATACCTATATTCTGATACTCTATCTTTTAAATCTGTTTTTATTTTTTCTATACTATACATATACCTTCCTCCTGTTTTAATAACAATACAAAAAATGTCCACATTATACACAATTTCTATATTATTTTAACATAAAAAGGTATATTTTACTATATACTAAATATAATTTATTATAATGTATTTCTTTCATATAATGTTTTAGCCTTAAAAATTTTATGATTTTTTTACAAAAGTATTGACAAACAATTAATAATTTAATATAATGTATGAGTAAGATAAATGCGGGTGTAGTTCAATGGTAGAATTCCAGCCTTCCAAGCTGGCTGTGTGAGTTCGATTCTCATCACCCGCTCCATTTGAATATAGCTTACGGACTTAATTGTTCGTAAGTTTTTATTTTATATAAAACTAACTGAAAAAGAGGACAAAATTATCAAAATAATTTAATCCTCTTTTTATATTTTCCTTATTTTGGGAATAATGTTCTTGTCTAGCCAGCACTGAATTTATACTCCCGCATAAATTCTACTATGGAAATTCCCATACCCTTTTTTGTATTAGATTAAAAAACTAAAATGGATCATTTATTTCAAATTCAATTGCATCTTGATTTAGCATTTCTAATTGTTCTTTAGATAAATATTTTTTATTTATAACTGCTTGTAATAAGAATTCATTAAAATAATTATCATTCATAATGTAATATCCATTAAATTTCTTTTCATCCCCATAACTATCTTCAATTTTCCATCTTTGTGATTTTCCGTCTTCTAATAAATTCACTCCACAAATTGTCATACAATGATGTGAATATATATCATTTGTATTTAATGCTTCTTCTTTATTTAACAAATCAAATCTAAATGTTTCCTTATAATTATATAATCTAGTGTCCAATACACCTGATTTTATATCTCTATATTTCATTATATTTATTCCTATATATACAGGCATATTGTCTTTTAATTGTTTAATAGATAATTCTTTTATTTCCTCTATAGGTAAATTTAAAAATTCAATATAACTTTTTTCATGCACATTACCCCATATTGGTTTTCTATATAATTTATAAAATTCTTTGTTGTACATTTTCAAACTAGATAAAGATACAAAATCATTTAAATCTATTGTTAGAAATTTATTTTTAAATTCCATAGGAGTTAAATTTTCAAATTTTATATATTTAGAATCTCTATCTTTATATTCATAATCAAATTTTGATAATGGTTGTCCTAAAACTTTTGATAAAAATGTATAGTTTTCTTCTAAAAATTCTTCCTTTATTTTCCTTAATTCAACAATAGTTTTATTTTCTTTCTTAGCATTTATTAACTTTATACAATCTTTTTTTACTTTATCATCAAATAAGGTGGTTATCTTTTCAAAATTTAAGCTTTCAAATACATCTGGCATATATTCATAAGGCATTAATCCATATTTATCAACAATCGATTTGAACCACTGCCAACATCCTTCTTCTCTTACTCCATAATCTAAAATTTGATTTTTATTGATATAATCCCAATTTGTATTCTTTAAATTTATAATATTTTCATATGTATTATTTGATTTTTCTAGTTTATCAAAAAATGCAATATAATTATTAGATAAAGCAAAATTTTTCAAATTAATTTTTAAATTTTGTGCAATATTATATTTTATAAAATTTAATCCTGCATAAATCCAACATCTATAATTATCTTTTTGATCATACCTTTTTCCTTCTGGTAATTCTATATTAAAGATTGGTTGATTCTCTATTATTATGTTATTGTCTATGCAAGAATTTTCTAAACCATTCTTCGTTATTGCATTTTCTATTATTTTATTTAATGAATTATTATTATATTTTTTACTAAATTTTTTTATTAAATCTAATGTTATTTGTTTATTCATTTTTTCCTCCTAAATTAATTATTTTTATTAAATCCCTCTTTGATTTTTTTACTCATTTCTTCTTTAAATTCAGGTGAGTTAAATATTCCAGTAAACAAATCCTTTGTTGCATCTCCCATCATAGAGTACATTGCAGAATTAGATAATTCTTTTTCCCTTTTTAATATTTCTTGTTCATTTTGAACTTTTATTTCTTCAATTTTTAATTTATGCTCTTTTTCTTTAGTTTCCATATCAAGTTTATGTTTTTCTTTCAATGCCTCAATATCTATTTCATGTTGTTTCATTAACTTTTCTATTTCGTGTTTATTATTAGTTTCAAGAGTATTAATTTCATTTTTACATTTTTTAAGAGCAATTATTAAACTTCCAACACCAGTAATAAGTGCAGGAACTATTGCTATAAGTAATTGTGTCCATAAATTTGCATCCATTTTATGCCTCCTTATATAAATTTAAATTTATTTTGAATATATTGTACTATAAAATGTTAAAATTTTCCATACTCCCATTGAAATTTAATAATAATTCATATATAATTATTTTAGAAAGAGGACTTAGTTTGTAAGCTATTGTTTAACCGTTCCATTTGAAAATAACCTACTGACTTCAAAAGTTAGTAGGTTTTATTTCATTAATATTTTTTCATATAGCATATTCGCCATAATTAAATTTCATCGTTTAATTCAAAATTTTTCTTTTCTTCTTCAACAGCACTAATTAATTCCTGTTCTGTTGGCATATGTAATTTATATTCTGAAGAAAAAATTGTCTTATTATCTTCAGGCAATGTATATTTTACAACAGTTTCATTTTTATTTGTCGAAAGCAATATTCCTACTGTTAAATTTTCATCACTTTGTTTTATTTCTCTATCATAATAATTAACATACATTTGCATTTGCCCTATATCTTGATGAGATACTTTTCCTATTTTTAAATCAATAATTACAAAGCATCTTAAAAGTCTATTATAAAAAACTAAATCAGGATAAAAATGATCTTCTTCTAATGTTAATCTTACTTGATTTCCAACATAGCTAAATCCTTTTCCTAATTCTAACAAAAACTCTTTTAAATGCTCTATAATATTCTTTTCTAAATCTGATTCTAAATAATCAGTATTTTCTTTTATATCTAAAAATTCTAATACAAAAGGATCTTTTACTAAATCTTTACTTGTTTTTAATATTTGTCCTTTTTCAGATAGTTCTAATATTTTTTCCTTATCTGCAGATAAAGTTAATCTTTCATATAATAAGGAATCTCTTTGTCTTTGAAGTTCTCTAACACTCCATCTAGAGTTAATAGTTTCTTTTATATAGAAATTTCTTTTTTTTCTTCTTCAATTTTGATAATTTCCAAATAATGAGACCAACTTAATTGCGACGACACTGTTGTCGCAATTGGAAAACATATATAAAATTTTCTCATTCTTTCTAAATTTCTCTTGGAAAATCCTTTTCCAAATTCATTAGTTAATTTTTCTGATAACTTTTCTAAAACTGCATCCCCATAACTTGCTCTTTCATCACCTTGTTGTATTTCCATAATTGCTTTTCCTATATTCCAGTATAAGCTAAGCATTTCAGTATTTACAGTCTGATAAACTTTGTTTCTACTATTTATAACTAAATCTTTGATATTATCAAAAATATTATTTATTTCGTTATCATTATTTATTAATTCATTACTCATTAAGTTCCTCCAATCATTTATATATTTAAGACTTCATGTGTATATATTATATAATAAATATTGAAATCTTCCTATACTATCATTGAAATTTAATAATAATTCCCAAGTTGATTCTTTGTTAAATAGTTTAAATATTAGTATTCTAAATAACATATCTTCGTCAGTATAACTTTTACCATTATAAATTACATTTTTTAATAAATACTGGCTAACTCTATCATTAACTCTATAACTATTGCAAAACTTATATTCTTGTAAGATTTTATCATTAGTCCATGGAGCAGGTTCGCCATTTAATTTTTTTACAAAAATATTTTGTCTTTCACAAGCAAAATACCAATATAAATCATAAACTTCTTGTCTTTTTTTCATATTTACCTCATACATTTTGGATCTCTTGAATTTATACATTTTTTTAATACTTTTACTTTATCTTTATCTTCGATATAATTTGCTATTATTTTTTGACCAATACAACCACTTTTACATATTTTATAATCTTTACAAGTAGAACAAGAATTATTAGTATTTAACTTTCTAATATTTGAAAAATAGGATGAATTATACATTTCTTCAAGAGTATTTTCTTTTATATTTCCACTGATACCAAGTTTGGTAAAATACTTTATAGAATCACAAGGATATGCAATACCATCAAATCCAATAATCACAATTTCATCAGCAATAATACAAGGACTATTTTCAACACCTAGAATATTCCATGGACTGCCTAATCTTATTTTTCCCTTATTTCTAAGACTTAAATATAACTCTTTTATCATCAACAATTCTTGTTTAGTTAAATCCATTTCTGTTATTCCTTTGCCATGAGGAACAAATCTAAGCAAACTAACTTTATCAAAATAAGATTTATCATTAAATAAAATTAAAGTACTAGTTACAGCGTCATTCATTTTAAGAATAGAGTCTTTTGAAACTGTATAATGAAATCCTAATTTTGCATTATAATCTTTAAAAACTTTATCAAAAAATTCAGTATGAGAATATGTAGATAAATCTTGTTCATCTGATAAAGTATCAGCTAAAGAATATATAATTTTATTTAAACCATTATGTAATAATTCTCTATATTTATTTAAGCTTTTTTCATTTCTATAAGCAAAAGTATATAGTGTTGAATTCATACCTAATTTTGAAGTCACTTTTATTAACTCTGGCAGTCTTTCATACATTAAAGGTTCCCCACCAGTAAATACTATTGTTTCTACATTCATATCTTTTGCTTCATATATAATTTTTTTTACATCTTCAAAATCTAATTCTTTTACATTATTAGAGCAATTAGTTGCACTACTTGAGCAATGCTTACAATTTCTAAAACATCTATTAGTAAGTTCAATTTTTACCTCTTTTAACATTGTCATTACCTCCAAGAAATTTATATAAGATATTATACAATAAAATACAAAAAATTCCCATACTTCCTTGTAAAAATATAGGAATTACTATATAATATTTTTTAGAAAGAGAATTTAGTTCGTAACTTGTTGTTTATTCGCTCCATAAGATAAAATCGTCGCACCAATGTGACGTTAGATTTAAGTCAACTAGTAATAGTTGATTTTTTTGTGCGTTATTACAAATAAAGGTGTAATGTGATATGACTAAAATAATTAAGAAGAAAATCAATATGAGTGATGAACTCAAAACCAAAATCGATTGGTATATATTCTTTTATCGTCATCTGATCTAGTATCATGTCTTCTTTTAATTAGTTTCTTATATATATTCTGCTATCATTTTTTTGTTCTTTCCTACTGTACTTACAAAATATCCTTTTGCTCAGAAAACACGATTTCCATATTTATATTTTAAGTTTGCATGTCTTTCAAATAGTATTAAGCTACTTTTTCCTTTTAAATATCCCATAAAACTCGAAACACTTATTTTGGGAGGTATGCTAACTAATAAATGTATATGATCTTTGCATGCTTCTGCTTCTAATATAACCTCTTCTTTTCTTGCACATAATTCTCTTATTATTAATCCTATCTCCTGTTTTAAACTTCCATATATTTCCTGTCTTCTAAATTTTGGCGCAAATACTATATGATACCTGCATTCCCATGTTGTATGTGATAAACTTTCTGTGTATGATTTTTTCATACGATCATCTCCTTCTATATAATTTATTTGGATGTCGAACCTTTTAAATTATATCACAAGTAGATATTTTTTCTATTACTCTGCTCAACGCTAAAAGCTTTCCTGAAGCACATGCATAGCATGTGGTTTTCTCTAATAGCAACAAAAATATAGTGCATAAATTTTATTATTTTTAAAATTTACACACTATATAATACACCATCAGACTTGTCTTTTTTAATGTTATTATTTTACCAAGAGCCGCCACCGCCACCGCCAGAGCCGCCTCCAGACGAACCTCCACCGGAAGAGCCACCACCGCCACTTGAAGATCCACCAGAAGAACTAGATGGACTTGACGACATAGCCCTTTGAGCAGAAAGCATACTAGAATTCATAAATGTTCCAAAAGAAGAAACATCAAAACCATTAGAACTATCATACCAAGATGGGGCTTTTAATGATATTGATTCAAATTTTTTAATCCACTTATCAGATACACCTAAAACATAAGTATATGGTAGAATATCATAAAAATAATTTGGATTTTGCATAACTAATGCTTCTAATCTTTCTTTTTCTACAGTTTCTAGAAAGTTTTTAAATCCCCTTAATTTTCCTAGCATTTCATTACCATACTTTGTTCTTTTTGGAAGATACACTAG
>OIYR01000210.1_pt1 | contig 34073 bp, 25 predicted proteins | sample 1588221 | NCBI WGS metagenome assembly OIYR01 (sample SAMN03283292) | human gut metagenome | biome: human-associated habitat; material: feces | host: Homo sapiens | place: Peru | collected 2012
ATCGGCTTTCTGACCTTTTGACCCTGGTATCTTCATTAAATAAATATATACTGGTTCTTACAGCATGTCTGGGCAAACAAAAGACAGCACCACTTCGGATGCTGCCTTTTATAATCATGACTTTACGATAATTAATCTCTCCAGAGCGACTAGTTACCTGAGCTCATCTGCTCTTCCTGCTTTCTGATCATCTTCTTAACCATGTTACCACCTACAGAACCTGCCTCTGCAGAAGTAAGGTCACCATTGTAACCTTCCTTTAAGTTAACACCTATCTCTGATGCAACTTCCATCTTAAATCTGTCAAGGGCACCCTGTGCCTGTTTCTTAGTCTTGCTTGAATTACTACTTGAATTTGAATTTGCCATAATAACATCTCCATTCTTAATCATATTGAACAGCACGGCGTTGGATTCTTCTCCCTGTGAAAACCGTTTGTTTAAGCTGTTCTGATGTTATTATGTTCATTATCCATTACTATATGAGTGGTAATATATGTTAAGGAAGATAGTTTCTATATATCTCAAATGAATCAAATATACAATGCCACTTATTAGTTCCCTGTGCCATAACGCACACATAGTGCTTGCCATTCTTCTCAGCATAATTGACAAGACAATGCTTAGATTCGTTAACATAACCAGTCTTGCCAGCCTGAATAGTAACTCCCTCAACCTCGTTGCCATACATTCTGCTAAACATTGTACTTGTAAGCAGGATTCCACTTGAATGCTGTGTTGTAGGAGCTGTTGTATGCTGATATGTCGATAAAACCTCTGCACATACCGGATTATCCATAGCTGCTCTCATAATCATAGCCATCTCAATCGGTGTTGTATACTGATTGCTGCTGTATAATCCTGATGTATTCTCAAAATGAGTATTGCGAAGCCCTAATTCATCACACTTCTTATTCATAAGCTTGGCAAATTCTTCCTCTGAGCCAGCGACAAGATTAGCAAGTCCGACTGCCGCATCTGCTCCTGATGGAAGCACAAGTCCGTAAAGCATCTCTCTTGCAGATACTTTCTCATCAACAAGAAATCCTGCCACAGATGCCTCATCAAGATAAAGCTTGTTAAGCTCATCAAACTTAAATGTGTAATATGAATTGTCAAGGTCATTAATATTCTCAACAGCAACAAGCAATGTCATAACCTTTGTCATTGATGCCGGATATATCTTAGAATCAGGCTCACGTCCCGCTATAATCTCATTATCCTCAACTGATAAAAGAGCCACATATGGTATTCTTACACTGGAATCTGTAATCTCTTTATATGAGCTGCTTGTCACAGGATATGGATATGTCTTCTTAGCTTCCTCTGTCTCTGGTTCCTCGGCTGCTGCCGCAACCTCATCAACATTATTGTCTGCTATATGCGAAGATATTCCGCCTTTTAAAGCTTTAATTCCTGCCGAAATTCCAATAAAAACAAATGCTATAGCAATAATACTGCATATGCAGAGTGCCACACGTCTCTTAATCAGTCTTAACTGGCGCTCACGCTGTCTTCTTATCTCAAGAGCTTTCTTCTTGCGCTTTGCTATGCGTTCCTGCAGTTCTTCATCATTATTCATATATTCATCACTCATTATAAAACCCCGTATATCTAATATTACTTATACTGTGTCGATACAGCAAGAGAGTCAGCCGCCTCTGCTCCTGCAAGAAGCCTTACAAGCTCAAGTCCCAAATCTATTGATGTGCCCATTCCTCTCGATGTTGTTATATTGCCGTCTGTAACAACTCTTGCTGGGGCTGTAACTATGTCCGCACCTGTAAGATACTGTTCAAATCCCGGAAAACACATAGCCTTCTTGCCATCAAGAAGTCCAAGTCGTCCAAGTATGCTTGGTGCAGCACATATTGCCGCTATTCTTCCACCTGCTTTGTCATGTGACTTTAACATATCAAGAAGCTTCTGTGACTCCAGATATGACTTGTGTCCAGGTCCTCCCGGTAAAAAAAGCACATCTTCTGCGTTGACCTCAGCCTCATCAAAAAGCTTGTCTGCGTATACATATATATTCTGCGCACTCTTTACCTTATGATCACCAGTAATTGAAACTGTCTGTACCTCAATATCCGCTCTTCTTAATATGTCAATTACTGCTAATGCTTCAACTGTCTCAAATCCATCTGTCAAAAAAGCTGTTACTTTCATACGTTTCCCCCATTTGCCAAATTTGACTTTATTGTAACATATAATTATATAGGATTCCATAAAAACTGTTAATTTATTTTAATTTATTTTAATTTGTTTCGATTTTTTAATATTAATGACAATTGCCATCATTGCAGATGCCACAACAAATCCAAGTGCTGCAAGCGGAGCTTCATCAGCAGTTCTTGGAGCCTGTGACACTATAGCTGCGCCATCTGTATCCTGTGCTATCACGAATATGCTGAAATGATCTGTATCAAATATAACTTTATCGCCACTAACAGTACTGTCAATTCTGTAACATGTCTTGCCGTCATCTGACATTCTGTATACTGACACTTTATCTTTATTAAATCCATCTGGAATATCTGCTGTTATAGACACAAGTCCTGCCGGCTGTACTGACTGTTCATTCCCATCAAGAATATCTATGTCAAATACCACGCTCTTTGAAGACTTATTCTTAACAAGACGTCTGGCATTATCATATTCATCACCATTCACAACTCTGTTAACTGACAGCTTATTATCGTCACCTATTACATTGGAATCCGCAGTTGCAGCAAATCTGAAATTCTGCTTTGCATATGTCTTAGTATCATCATCTAAATTTCCCATAATCTCGGACTCATCCGCCGATGTAACTATGACATGTGCCGCCATCCTGCCAAATGAATTTAATTCAAATCTCTCAACAACTGAAGAACCAATCCCTATAACTGAAGCTGTTGTCTGCTGGCTGTTCTTTATGTCCGTACCCTTTTCCTTTCCATCTGTGATATTAAGATATGTACCACACACTGAATCTGGCAGTTTATTCCTGTTATCTGTATTGCCATACAGGCTGTTCCACTGGTCAACATCTGGATTAACATATACAGATTTATTGCCAGCCTTGTCCTCTATCTCTATATTCTTAATCATATATTTTCCCGCCGCATATGAAGAAGGTATTCTGAATGTTCCATAATACACATTGTTATTCTGTTTAAGATCTGCAAATGCTGTCTCTATAACGAATGAATATCTTCCAAGCAGTGATGTCTTCTCTGATTCATTCTGCTGTCTTTCCCAGTTGACCTTCAAAGAACCAAGTCCTGAACCACTGTAAACCACATCATTATTGTAGACATCCTTTACAACTTCTAAGACATCCTCCGCTTCAACAGCAAACATTATCTCCTCGCCTGCACTTGCAGAATTTTTCTCAATCTCATAGGAATAAAGCTTAGGCGCACTGTTATCCTTTTTATCAGACACAACCGTCACCGACAGCTTTTTCTGGTTATCTGTAAGTGCAGTCTTAGTATCTGAAATGTAGTCCGAATTATAGATATCCGGATTATAATAAATGTGTGTCTTCATATCGGAATCCATCAATACAACTCTGTCAACCACATATACTCCACCCTGCGCATATTCTGGAACCACAACATCTATATACTTTCCATCCGTAAGAGCAGTATTATCACCTCCAGCGCTTATCATACTGCCAGTATCTGGATTCTTAAGCACTATTCCAGCACCCTTTATGGATTTATTGTAATCTTTTAACACAACAGCCACCCTGAATCTGCCGCCAGCTTTGACATTATCAGTAATGCCTTCAATGCCCAGTGCATCAATAACTGGTGCTGTCACACTCTGTGTATCTGCCATCGCATACATAGTCTCCGCTCCAAAAGGCAGCTCTATGCCATCTGCAATCCTGCCGCCCTTCATATCAATTATTGTCTGTGCCATAACGCTTACCGCAATCATTAATATTGCAAATAACGCGCCAAGTGCATATGCACCAGCAACTTTTAACCTTCTTGTAACCATACTTCCTCCTTGTAAATCAATAATATGATGCTGTGGCAAAAGCTTTTGTATGAGCGTAAAAAGCCCTGCCCTGTCATCAAAAATGTAAAAATGTGAAAAACGGCATATCGATGTAAAGCTGATAAGTAAGTACCTATGCCAATGACACTATCTGCTCCGTTAACTAAAGCAGATGGCAAGAATATCTGTAAAAGTAAGTTTTGTTTATTAGTATACTAATGTATGTATATATTAACTCACGTTTTTATTTTAGTCAAGTATATATTTTAAATTTTCTGTATTATTTTTTTACATCTGAAATTGATAAGCAAATTATAAATATTGCAGATTATATATTGTGGTTTTCAAAACTATGTGATATATTATCAATATTGAAATATAGACATTCATGTCATTATGTACAATAAATTATAATAATTTGATTACGGAGAGATTTTTATGTTTAAGATATTTAGTGATACACCTTGTGATTTTACACGCGAATATGCCGAGTCTGTCGGCGTTACACTTGTTCCTTTATATGTTTCATTTGATGGAGAACACTATCAGAAAGATATATTTGAATTAAGCACAGATGATTTCTACAAGAAGATGACAAGTGAGAAGGTTTATCCTAAGACTTCTATGCCTAGTGTACAGGACTACATTGATTTCTTTCTTCCATATGTAAAAGAAGGAACACCTATCATATCAATCACTATATCTACTCTCTTCAGTGGTTCATTCAATTCTGCCAACATGGCAGCCGAGCAGATTAAGGAAGATTATCCTGATGCTAAGATTACAGTCTTAAATTCTCAGCTTAACTCTGGCGCACAGGGGCTTCTTGTATACGAGGCAATGAGAATGAACAGAGACGGCGTTGACTACAAGGATGCTGTTAAAGCCCTTGAAAAGATGACTACTATGGGAACCGTGTATTTTGTAATTGAAGGTCTTGATTACCTCAAGAAAGGTGGACGTATAGGCAAAGTTGCATCTATTATCACAGGTGCACTCAACATCCGCCCTGTACTTTACATGAGCAATGGCGAAATCAGCATATCTGGTATTACAAGAACACGTAAAAAATCTGTAACAGGCGTGCTTGAAGGTGTTAAAAAGCATTTTAAGAATAACAATATTGATCCTTCAACATATGATTTCTCTGTTGAGACAGCTAATGGCAAGGAAGAATGTGACGACCTGCGCAACAGACTCGAAGCCGATATGAATATTGTATGTGTAGAGAACAGGGAAGATTACAGAACACGAGTAGGCATGATAACAGGATGCCACACTGGTTCTTACACTATGGGAATCGGTTATATGCCTAAGTATGAAACTATCCTTCCACTTGTAAAATAATTATAATCCGAAAGGTCTGTATATATGAAGAATATATTGCTAATTGCAACAGGCGGCACAATAGCCTCTTCCCAATCAGATAATGGTCTGACACCAGCGGTTGACATCAATCGTCTGGTGTCTTATGTTCCTAAGATTAATCACATATGCAACCTTGACTGCATATCAATAATGAATGTTGACAGTTCTAATATGTCACCGCAGCTCATGGCAGCTATTGCTGATTCAATAGCTGATAACTATAGCAGATATGATGGATTTGTGGTCACACACGGTACAGATACCATGGCTTATACCGCCGCAGGTTTATCTTATATGATAAGCAATCTCACAAAGCCTGTTATATTAACGGGCTCACAGCTTCCTATCGAAGCCGATAATACTGATGCAATCAATAATCTGTACGATGCATTTTTATGTGCATGTGATGATTTCAATGGAATATATATTGCATTTAATGGAAAATTAATCAGCGGAATCCACGCCATGAAAATAAGAACCATTGGTTTTGATGCATTCATAAGTGTCAATGCTCCATATACAGCATTGATTGAAAACGGAGTTATAACCAGATGTTCTGACACCAAATCGTCTGCCAGAAGCAGCTCTGATACCCTGCAACTTAGTGTCGATACAAGATTATGCAGTGATATTATGGTATTAAAGATATTCCCTGGAATGGGAACAGATATCATGGATTATATCAAGTCCCACTATAAAGGAGTTATTATTGAAAGTTTTGGCATAGGTGGAATTCCTAATTCTGGAAGTGACATGATTGCTAAGATACATGAGCTGATTGATGCCGGCATAGCTGTTGTAATAACAACACAATGCCTGTACGAAGGGATTAATCTTAACATCTACGAAGTTGGCCGTACTCTTGCAAATCAGGATATAATAAGCGGTGGCAATATGACAACCGAAGCACTTGTCATGAAGCTAATGTGGGCTTTGGCACATTTTGATACACTTGATAAAATTAAAGAATATATTGAAAGCCAGACACTGTGAATAACAGCATCTGGCTTTTTATATTTCTGCATATTAAACATGTTCCTTTATCCAGTCATAGATATCCTCGAATATCTCATCCCTGTTCTGCTCGTTATGAAGCTCATGTCTGCAATCCTCATACAATCTTAACTCCACATCATTGAGATGTCTTGTATACATCATATAAGCTTTCTTGACATCTTTGCCATAATTGCCAACAGGATCAGCAAGACCAGATGCAAAAAGCACTGGCAGTCCTGCCGGGGTTTTAGCAACATTTTTCTCCTGAATATCATATTTTATGATGTTAAGGAATCCAAGATAAGCATTAGGTGTGAACATAAATGAACATTTCTCATCTGAATCATACGCATCAACTATCGCCTCATCTCTTGAAATCCACGCATTAGCGCTCTTAGGGCTGTCAATCCCTGCATTGTATATTCCAAACATGAGCTTAGACAATGCTTTACTTCTGTATCTGTCACCCTTAGCTCTAAGCACAGCTTTGGCAGCAAGTATTCCTGCCTCAACAACTGCCATAGACTGATTGCCCGTTCCAAGAATAACTGCCGCATCAACATCACTGCCATACTTCATAAGATATCTTCTAAGCATGTATGAACCCATGCTGTGTCCCATAATAATATATGGAAGCTCTGGAAACTTCTTCTTCATGATTCTTGTAAGCCTGTGCATATCAAGTATAAGATACATAGCTGATTCATCTGGCGAAACTGAATCGTCAAAATATCCCCAGTCATCTTTAGATGCAACTGAATCACCATGTCCAAGATGGTCATTGCCGGCAACTACATATCCGCGGTTAGCAAAATACATTGCCATATCATTATATCTTTCAATATGGTCAATCATGCCATGTGCAATCTGGATAACCCCCACAGGTTTATCATACTTATCACTATCTGGCATCCAGACTACCACATGAATATCACATCTTCCGCTTGATGACTCATAAGCTTTCTGTTTAACCTCTACCATTTGCATTACCTCTCTGATTAAATCCGCATTTATAAGCATCTACTTCATCCCAACAGCCCACATATAGCAGAATGCCTGTGTTCTGGCTGCAAAATGCCTGTCTCTTAAAAGCTCCTTTACCTGCTGCCTTGTGTACCACGCAGCCTCTATCTCTTCAACCGTTGACGTACTTGGTTTAAATGTTCCACCAGCCTTACCGATAATAACCGCATTCGTTTCATTGGAAAATCCGATTGCACTGTAACTGTCATAGAGCTTATCATTCACAGATAACAATGTAAGACCAGTCTCTTCTCTTAATTCCCTTGCCGCAGCAACCTCCGGTGTCTCGCCTGGATCAATAAGACCTGCAGGAAAATTGTACACATAATCATCAACCGACATGCGGAACTCCTTGTTAAGAAGTATCCTGTCTCCTGACTCGTCAGTTGCAACTATAACCACGCCATCCGTATGAGGGTTGCGTATCTGCTCCTCTGTGGCAATATTCTTGTCACGGCTTATTATCTCATAGACTTTCTTTTTATTGTCCTCTGTCGTATACATGAGATTGTATCGGTCAATAAATGCGCCCTCATGCACCTTTTCCACACTATCAAACTTCATTAAAATTACCTGTCTTCCAATTAATTATCAACATACCTGGCATCCTGCGATACATTTGCTGACAACACAGTTTATCTGTGCATCTTGAATGAATCAGTATCGAAATGAGAAAGATTTTCTCTTACACCTCGCTCATCTGCCTCTGCTATAAGCATATCTCTGTCTTTCTTAAATGCCATCTCTGTCTTATGCTGGCTAGGACCGCCTACACAGCCTCCCTCGCACATCATGCCTTCTATAAAATCTACAGGAAGCTTACCTGCCTTCATAAGAAGAAGTGCCTTCTTACACTCATCCGCACCAGCACATTTCTCAACCTTGATATCAGCAGTATCAAATCCAACTTCCTCCATAGACTTGAGAACAGCTGCTGTAACTCCACCACCGTTACCAAATCTCTTTCCGTATATACTTGCCTGCTGCGTATCATTCTCTTCTGCCTCGAACACAACTTTTTTGGCTCTCATAAGTGAGCGGAACTCACCGATTGTAAGTGCATAGTCTGCATTACCCTGTATTGACTTATCCCTGACTTCATCCTTCTTTGCAATACATGGTCCAACAAATACTGTGACTGCATCAGGTTCTTTTGCCTTAATCAGACGTGATACAGCACACATTGGAGATACTGTTGTTGAAATGTTATCTATAAGCTCTGGGTAATGCTTCTTAATCATATTAACAAATGCAGGACAGCATGAGGTCGTCTTCTTCTTGCCAGCTTCATGTGCCTCAATCCATTCATCTGCTTCACTTGCTGCTGTTAAATCACCACCAAGTCCTACTTCTATCATATCTGAGAAACCAAGCTTCTTACAGGCTGTTCTTATACTTGACATAGTTATGTCTGCACCAAACTGGCCTTCCATTGCTGGAGCAAACATGGCAACAACATTTTTACCCTCACGGATTGCATTGATAACTGACACGATATCAGTCTTAGAACCAATAGCGCCAAATGGACATCTGTGAATACATTTACCACATCTGATACATTTATTATCATCAATTACGCAGATTCCATCCTCATCCATGGTAATTGCACCAACTGGACAGGCTTTCTTACATGGTCTTATAAGATCAGCAATTGCGTTATATGGACAGGCTTTGGCACACATTCCACACTCTTTACATTTGTCAGGTTCTATGTAAGCTCTGTCCCTGCCCATAGTGATAGCGCCAAACTTACATGCCTGCTGACAGGCTCTTGCCATACATTTTCTACAATTATCAGTAACGATATAGTGTGAAAGCGCACAGTCAGCACAGGCTGAACCAATTACCTGTATTACATTATCAGAATTCTCCTGACCGTTATCGTTAGGTGATAACCCCTCAGCCAGACGGATTCTCTGCCTGATTATCTCTCGTTCTTTATATACACAACAGCGGAACTTAGGTCTGAGACCCGGTATCATCTTAAATGGAAGTTCTTCCTTTTCTTCCTCAAGAGTTCCAGCATATGCAAGCTTTGCCACCTCGTAATTAACCTCATGTTTTATTTTAACAATTGTTGCATCATTCGTTAACATAATCTCATCCTCCATTGCATCTCATACACTAAATCAGATGCTTTCAGTGTTTTCTATTCTTGTTACAATTGTTATAATTTTATCATATTCCAATTTTAGATACAACACAAACTCCTGCGAAATTCATTGCCATCACATAATTTATCCTCTATAATAAATTATGTTTTTATAATTAAAATAAATTCAGGAGGGTTTTTATAATGAGCAACACACATGATATACCTTACAAGATTTATCTTGAAGAAAACGAGCTTCCTAAAGCATGGTACAATGTCCGCGCTGATATGAAGAACAAACCAGCACCATTGCTTAACCCAGCTACTTTAAAGCCTATGACAGCAGACGACTTAAGCGCCGTATTCTGTGATGAGCTTATCGCACAGGAGCTTGATGACACTAATCCATATATTGATATTCCAGCAGAAATCCTTGATTTCTACAAGATGTACCGTCCATCACCACTTGTAAGAGCTTACTGCCTTGAGAAAAAGCTTGGCACACCAGCTAAAATCTACTACAAGTTCGAGGGTAACAACACATCCGGAAGCCACAAGCTCAACTCAGCAATTGCACAGGCTTACTATGCCAAGAAGCAGGGACTTAAAGGTGTAACAACAGAGACAGGTGCTGGTCAGTGGGGTACAGCCCTCTCTATGGCATGTTCTTACTTTGGTCTTGATTGTCAGGTATACATGGTTAAGGTATCTTATGAGCAGAAGCCTTTCAGACGTGAAGTTATGCGTACATATGGCGCAACTGTAACACCTTCACCTAGCACAACAACTGAAGTCGGCAAGAAGATTCTTGCTGAGCACCCAGGCACAACAGGAAGTCTTGGCTGTGCAATTTCAGAGGCTGTTGAAGCTGAATCTAAGCAGGAAGGCTACAGATACGTATTAGGAAGCGTACTTAATCAGGTACTTCTTCACCAGACAGTTATCGGTCTTGAAACTAAGACTGCCCTTGATAAATATAACATCACTCCTGATATTATCATAGGATGCGCCGGCGGCGGTTCTAACCTCGGTGGACTTATCTCTCCATTTGCTGGAGAAATGTTAAGAGGCGAGAAAGATTATCAGATAATCGCAGTTGAGCCTGCATCATGCCCTAGCCTTACAAGAGGTGTATTCGCATACGACTTCTGCGATACTGGTAAGGTATGCCCTCTTGCCAAAATGTATACATTAGGAAGCGGATTTATCCCATCTCCTAACCACGCTGGTGGATTACGTTATCACGGCATGAGCCCAGTTGTTTCACAGCTCTACCACGACGGAATTATCGAAGCAAGAAGCGTTGAGCAGACTTCTGTATTTGAAGCTGCTGAACAGTTTGCAAGAGTTGAGGGAATCCTTCCAGCTCCTGAGAGCAGCCACGCAATCCGCGTTGCAATCGATGAAGCCATGAAGTGCAAGGAAACAGGCGAAGAGAAGACTATTGTATTCGGTCTTACAGGAACAGGTTACTTTGATATGGTTGCATATGAGAAGTTCAACAATGGTGAGATGACCGATTACATCCCATCTGACGAGGACTTAAAGCCAGGATTTGAAGGAATTCCAAAATTCCCAGGTAATGAATTCTAGTTTTGGATTTATGGCTAAAAACAACTATCAAAAATCCAAAAAAGCCAGTTGGTCACTTCGCTAAACCTGACTATTGGCTGATATAAATAAAAGTTGCGTAGAAATCCATTTTCGCAAAGAATCATGGATTTTTCCGCAACTTTTATTCATTTTCAGCTAAATCAATATTTTTTTATTCAAAATCAGGACATATTGGATTTATTTCACACATTCAGCTTATTTCAGCCAAACCTTACTATTTCAAAAATTTACATAACTTGAATAGACATAACATCTTTGCTATCCCGCATATCTACCCCAGTGCCACATCCAGCACCATCATAAGCGCGAATCCTGCGGCTGCTGCCACAGTTCCTATATTGCTGTGATTTCCTGCCTGTGATTCAGGAATAAGCTCCTCTATGACAACGTACATCATGGCTCCTGCCGCAAATGACAACAGATACGGAAGCACCACTGATATCTGCGCCGCAAGCACTATTGTGATGGCACCGCCTATAGGCTCAACTGCGCCGGATAACACTCCACATATGAATGCTTTGCCTTTATTCATGCCCTCTACACGCAGAGGCATGGAAATGATTGCTCCCTCCGGGAAATTCTGGATAGCTATACCTATAGCAAGTGCCATGGCTCCTGCCGCCGTAACACCTGAGCCAGCCGCCGCTGCCGCATAAGCAACACCTACCGCCATTCCCTCCGGGATATTATGTAATGTGACCGCAAATAACATCATTGTCGTTTTGGAAAGCGTTGTCTTAGGGCCTTCCGGCTTATCACTTTCAAGATGGAGATGCGGAATCACCGTATCAAGTAACAGAAGAAATGCTATTCCAAACAGGAATCCAACAACCGCCGGAACCCAGCTTATTATGCCAGCCTCATTTGCCATATCAATAGACGGAATGAGAAGCGACCACACAGATGCTGCAATCATAACGCCTGCTGCAAACCCTATAAGGGCCTTCTCAAGCAGCGCATTAATCTTATTCTTCATAAGAAAAACCATTGCTGCGCCAAGTGACGTTCCCGCAAACGGAATTCCAAGAATAATCAATTCACTCATACAATCCTCCTTATGTTATTGACTATTTAAACTTGTGCGAGTAAACTCATTCCGATGAAATATAATACACACCAAAACGGAGGCTCACATGAATAACAAAATTACAATACGTGGAGAATTCGCACTCGTATTCGCTGTCTTAATCAACAGCCTTGGAGTTATACTTATGCTCTATTCAGGCTCAGGAATATCAGCCATCTCCAGCGTACCATACGCATTTAACAGAGTAATGCCATTCCTTACATTAGGAACATGGACTTATATATTTCAGGGACTGCTCGTATGCAGCCTTATGATTCTAAGAAAAAGGTTCGTAGCTCCATACCTTTTCAGCTTCGTTGTAGGTTTTACATTCGGACAATTCCTTGACCTGCATGAAATGTGGATATACGCACTTCCTCACAGCATACCATGCAGAATTTTATATTTTGTATTAAGCTACCTTATTATAAGCTTTGGTATCGCACTTTCTAACCGCTGCCAGCTCCCTATTACACCTACAGACCTCTTCCCAAGAGAGCTTGCTGATATAACAGGAATTGATTACGCCAAAATCAAGATTTCATTTGACGTAATCTGCCTCGTTGTTACTGCGTGCCTTACAGGAATTTTCCTTCACCGTATCGAAGGTCTTGGTATCGGCACTATTGTTGCTGCTTTCACAATGGGAAAAGCAGTCGCATTTATGGGTAATCTGATTGACAGACGCTTCCAGTTCGTACCATTCATGTCACCAAAGAAGCAGCCTGTCAGAGAATAGATTACAGGTAAATCGACTACGCGGACTATTGTCCCATCTGAAGACGTACCATATTAGAATATATACCATCTTCTTTAATAAGTTGTGCAGGATTACCTTCCTGCGCAACTTTTCCTTTATCTATAACAACTATCTTATCTGCGCCAGATACCGTACGCATACGATGTGCTATGATAATAACAGTCTTATCCTTGATAAGCTTAGAAATCGCCTGCTGGATAAGAGTCTCATTCTCCGCATCAAGTGATGCTGTCGCCTCATCAAGAAGTGTGATTGGAGAATCTTTAAGCAACGCTCTTGCTATAGAAATTCTCTGACGTTCACCACCTGAAAGAGCCGAACCATTCTCGCCAATCATTGTATTGTAGCCATCTGGAAGCTTTCTTACAAATTCATCACACTGCGCTTCTTTCGCCGCCTGGATTACTTCCTCATCTGTTGCGCCTTTCCTTCCGATTCGGATATTCTCCATAATCGTATTATTAAACAGTGTTACATCCTGAAATACAATAGAATAAGCTGATAATAATTTCTCCGGGTCAACTGTAGAAATGTCCTTACCGCCGAGTGTTATCTTACCGCCATCAGCATCAAAGAATCTCGCCGCAAGCTTTGAAACTGTTGATTTACCACCGCCTGATGGACCGATAAGAGCTGTTACCTCACCCTGTTTTGCTGTAAATGATACATCTGAAAGTACTGTCTCTCCTGCCTCATACGCAAACTTAACATGTGAAAATTCAATGTCGTAGCTGTTGACATTAAGGTCATCTGTGCCACTCTGCACCGGATAATCTGTTATCGCATTCATTCTCTCAATATTGGCATCCTGCGCGATTACCGCGGCAAGATTCATAAGAGTTCCCTGCATTGGCTCATATATTCTTGATGCAACAAGAATGTACATAAAGAACACTGCAACGCTCAGCTTTCCCTGTGACAAAAGGTAAGCTCCGACAAGTGCTGTTGTTCCAATACCAAATTTAAGAATACATGAAGCTGTTATAACATATACTGCTGTTCCAAGCTCTGCCCTGAAACTCTCTTTTTCAAGGTCTTTCATCTTATCCTTCAAGCCTTCTATGTATTTGCCTTCAGCATTGTATGACTTCAAATCCTTGGCTGTCTCAAGATACTCTGTAAGACCGTCCTCCTGTACAAGCACACATTTTCTCTTTCTCCTTGATATGCCACGCTGTACATTGCCAGAGCATATAATTATAAGCAGTGCAACCGGAAGCACCCACATAGATGCAATTGCCATTCTCCAGTCAAAGAAGAAAAGGCTTATGGCAATTATAACTGTTGATATTATTGAGCTGAAAAACTGTGGCATAACGTGCGAGAAGTTGTGCTCAAGCACTGTACAGTCCCCAAGAATTGTAGCTGTAAGATCTGACAGATCCTTTTTGCCAAAGAAAGCAAGCGGAAGCTCTCTTAACTTCTCAGCAAGGTTAATTCTTCTGTGTTCACTCTCAATATATGTTGCAAAGAAAGATGAATTGTACTGCATGTAAAATATAACGAAAAATGCAATAAGTATCACCACGCTTGACACGATATATTTTGCAATATTATCTTTAGGCACACTGCCATCAATCATATTGAGTGTCAGGTAATAAAGCACGGCAACAGGAGCCATCAGAAGAAGATTCTGAATTGTTGTTATTGCTGTACATTTAACAAAATCTGCTGCACCCTTTCTGGTCAGTGCATATCTTTTCATAAGCTTTTCTATCATAATGCTCCACCAACCTTCCATGTAATTGATTTCTGGTACTCGTTCCACATATGTCTGTAGCCGGTATCTTCACTGCCGCTGTTAAGAAGCTCATCATGTGTACCACTTTCTATAATTTTACCTTCTGAGAGCACATAAATCTTATCTGCATCTCTCACAGTTGAAAGTCTGTGGGCAATCATTATAACTGTCTTATTCTTACCTATCTCATCAAATGCTTTCTGCACCAGTGCTTCATTTTCTGGATCAGCAAATGCTGTCGCCTCATCAAGAATTACGATTGGCGAATCCTTTAAAATAGCTCTGGCAATAGCTATACGCTGTGTCTCACCACCTGACAGATATATTCCCTTAGTTCCAAGCATTGTATCTATGCCATCTGGAAGCTTTTCAATAATATCATCACACTGTGCAAGATGGAGGGCCTCCATCATATCCGCCTCTGTTGCATCTGATTTAGCCATTTTAAGATTTTCTCTTATAGTAGCTTTGAGAAGCTTGTTATTCTGGAACACATAAGATATCATCTGGTTTAATTCATCTTTAGGAATATCTTTGATGTTAGTTCCACCTATCTTAATGCTTCCCTTAGTCACATCAAAAAATCTTGCTATAAGGGCTGCTGTTGTACTCTTACCGCCGCCAGATGGTCCCACAAATGCTACATGTGCGCCATTTGGTATTGTAATTGACATGTCAGATACCGCCATCTTGTCGGCACCATCATACTGATATGAAACATTTTCTAATTCAATATCATAGTTATCTATTATCTTATTATTGTCCGATTCTTTCAATGGCTCCAACGCAAGCAGTGCATCAACACGGTTGAGAGAATCCTCAACGAGCATGTTATTCTCGCTCATGAATATTATCTTCTGGAATGTTGTAGTAACCAGTGGTGTGAATATTACATAGAAAAGGAAGTTAACAATAAACTTCTCGTCAATCACACCATTTCTTGTGACAAATAAAGCTACACACGTAAGGAATGCAAATGTTGAATTGATTGCCACCTCAAATCCAACCATCGGGCCTCTCGCCTGCTTTGTGTATGATATACAGAACTTACCATAAGAACTGATTGCATCCCTGAATCTCTTGAACGTGAATACTGACTGTCCAAATGTCTTGACAACCGGCATTCCTCTTACATACTCAACAGCCTCGTTGTTCATATCTTCAAGAGAATCCTGATAGCGTTTCATATCGGCTGCCATCTTCTTTCCCATCATTCCCATCATGCTTACCAGCGCAATTCCAATAGGAATAAGGCTTACAAGTCCTAATTTCCAGTCAAATATGAATAAAATGACAATAATTGCAACTGGTGTAACCATTGCGTTCGCTGTATCTGGAAGCTGGTGTGCCAAATATGTCTCAGTAGCTGCCGCCGACTCAAGAATTATTTTCTTCATCTTACCGCTTCCCATCTGCTCGATTGAGCCAACAGGAAGTCTCTTTACATGGTCGATTGCCTTGAATTTGATGTTAGTGGCAATTCTGAATGCCGCTCTGTGCGAGCAAAGCAGTGCAATAAAATATAAAACCATGCTTATAAGTGCCATAATAACTGCCATCCAGCCATTATGCACAATTCCTTCTGCCTTTGAAAAATCCGGCATAACCTCAATTACTTCTTTAATTATCTTCCACAGATAAACAAATGGAAACAGTGCAAATACCGCACTTGCTGCTGACAGAATAAGCGATACATATGTATATGCCTTGTATTGTCCTGCATATTCCATCAGCCTTGAAAAAGCAGATTGTTTCTTCTCTTTCACTTTCTTACTCTCCCTTCTTATACCCTGCCGGGCACTTTGTATATAATAATGAAGCCAGAATGTGTTATCAGATATTATCATAATTCAAGCCCGAAAAGATTCGACCAGCCTGCTGTATAGAACTGTCTTAGCTGCTCAAGATAGCCTACTGCATCTTTAATCTTATCTCTATGTATCACCAGTTCAAAAAATCCACCAAACATGGCACTTACAAGGACATGTATAAGCATCGGGTCTATAGGATTAATCTTTTTTCCATCTGCCTCCATGACTTTGATAAAATCATATGTTGCCTTTGTCTCGACCTCACACATCTCATGAACCATATTCTCATACTTAGTTCCTGCGGATGCTGTAAGAAGCATAAGGAATTCATCTTCGTATTCATACATATACTCAAGCATATCCTGTAAGCAGTCATGCGAAACCTTCCCCATAAGGCTCTGCTGCTTCGCTGAATCATATTCCTTGAATTCATCCTGTGTACTGACATACATATTCATGATATGCTGGTATTTGTCATCAACAAGTGCCTTGAAAAGCTCTTCCTTGCTGTTATAATATCCATAAAATGCGCCTGTGGTAACGCCGGCATCTTTTACAATATTGCGCAGCGATGCCCCCTGAAATCCCTTTTCAAGAAATTCCTTCTTCGCGACTTCATTTATTCTGTTTAATGTGTTCTGTTCATTGCTCATATCTATATTACCTATCCTTGACAGCACCTCATATACTGCTTATTCTATGAGGTTTACATTATAATACGTATCATATTAATTTGATTATATGTTAATATAACAGTGTTATATAACACTGTTATATTAACCATACAGTATACCTAAAGTCAATATAGTAAAGCGTTATTGAGAATTTATCGTCATCTAGAAGTTTTTTTGAAAAATTTTCAAATTAATTGCAACTTTTTACCAATTTAATCTGTATATATAGTGAAAGGCAATAAGAACAACAATAATCATAACAGTTATCACAAAACATTTGTGTCAGGATATGAGAATGATATTATAGAATATGATTTTACAGAGCAGTCTAATCAGATTTTAGATAATTATATTGCCACATGGAATGATAAATTACAGGAATTAAGATAAGGAGATTATATATGGAAGCTTGTTTTGAATATTTTAATTATAATCTGGACATGTTGAGCCGCTTTAAAAAATGGCTTGAATATACTTTTAACCGGTACAGAATTGTGTCAGCTAAATACAGGATGTCCAGTGCATTAGCACTGCAAAATACTATCCCCAACGACTACCCTCCTGACATCCTGGAGGCTGACAACATTCTTGCAGAGAGGCTTATTGACACATATGGCACATCAATTTTAAGGCTTGCCTATTCGTATGTACATAATATGAGTGATTCTGAGGAAATTTTACAGGACACTCTTATGAAATATATACAGACCAGACCTGACATCACAGGTGGCAGCCAGCATGAGAAGGCATGGCTTTTACGCGTAACTGCCAACATTGCCAAGAACAGGATTGATTACAATAACGTCCGCATGACAGATGAGCTGGACGATAACCTGATTCAGGAAGAAAAGACTGACCTCGCATATGTGTGGGAGGCTGTAAAAGACCTTCCAACACAGTACCGCGAAGTAATCCACATGTTTTACTATGAAGGATACTCAACTAAAGAGATAGCAAAGATTCTGACACGCAAAGAAAGCAGCATACGTTCTGACCTTCACAGAGGACGGAACATACTCAAAACTGTATTAAAGGAGGCGTATGACTTTGAGTAAAAAGTACAATATGATTATGGAAGAGATTAATGTGACACCTGATATGCGGTTAAGAATTCTTAAAAATATCGCTAATCAGCCAAATACAACACAGACATACAAAACGGATTTATCCGGCAAGATAATACAACTTAATAGAGGCGAGACTGACTCTAAGCATTTCAGATTAAACCGCTCTACTGTGAGCATCATTGCCGCGGCGGCATGTACTGTTCTTTGCATATATGGAATATATTCGCACAACATTTCCAATGTGCCAAAGCCATCAACACCATCACATAATGTTGCGGTTCTGCCAGATGATAAGAGCACGGAATCTGATAACAAAAACTCATCTGGTGAAAACCAGACTGATACAGCTTCAAACAGTAGTCTTACCGCTGCTGACAATCAGCCAGAGCAAAGCTATGGCGAAACACCTACTGGATATCCATCTGGTGAATATGATACTCCTTCAGATAATAATGGAGCTGTTCCCGGTGAGAATACAGACAACACTATCACAGCCTCAGAAAATACTGAACCTTCAACCGAGGGAGAATTAACTATGATTGCAAGTCCATTCATAGACTGCAGCTCAATAGATGAAGCTGCTGCAATTACAGGATTTGGAATGACAGTTCCTGATTCTGTCAATGGCAATGAGATTGACCATATAAGCACTATAAGCAGAGAGACCATTCAGGTTATATATGGAGCCGACTACGATAATTCTACATATATCAGAAAAGCTGAGGGAAGCGACGATATAAGCGGCGACTATAATACCTACCGTCAGAAAAAGCAGATAACTGTTAATGGAGCTTCTGTGACTTTAAAGGGCAATAATGGCAAAATCAATGTTGCAACATGGAGCAGCAATGGGTACTCATACTCCATCAAAGTTGGTAAAGGATTCGATGAATCTTATATCACTGACTTGATATCAATGATTGAGTAGTCCCCAGCAGGAAAAGCAGTCAGTCTGTAGACAAAAAGGCACTAGGATATATCAAACCTAGTGCCTTTTTTCTTCGTATTTTGTGGAAAGCACCAATCTGGTACCTCACGCAATCTTATATTATGTAGCAATCTGATTAAAGCATAGCTCCAAAATCTGTAACTATAACCTGTCCTGTTATCGCTCTTGACTCATCACTTGCAAAGAAGAGAATAACATTAGCCACATCTTCTGCTGTACATGACTGTGCTTTGATATCGCTGTGTGTCATCATTGCACCAATCATATCCGGGTCAAGTGCCGCTGGGTCAGTTCCCATTGTCATAGGTGTGATAATATTACCTGGACATATTACGTTACATCTGATTCCGTCTTTCTGGAATCTTAAAGCTGTATGCTTAGTAAGTCCGATAACTGCTGCTTTAGATGCAACATATGCTGCACCACCGCATCCCTTCTCACCTGCAACAGAAGCAACATTTACAATTGCTGCTCCACTCTTCATTCTTTTAGAAGCCTCACGCATACATCTCATTGTGCCCTTCTCGTTAGTCTCAACAATTCTGTCCATGTCCTCATCAAGGAATCTGTCGATTGGCTTAAGTCCCTGCTCAAGAATACCAGCATTGTTGACAAGTATATCAATTCTTCCATACTTCTCTATAACCTTTTCCATAAGATTAGCTGGGTCTTCTGGCTTAGAAATGTCTGTAGCTACCGCATATATTTCGCCACCAGCTGCCTTAATCTCATCTGCCACCTCATTAAGTGCTGCCTCTCTTCTCGCAGTTATAACAACTGTAGCTCCCTCTGCCGCAAATAACTTGGCTGTAGCTGCACCAACTCCTGAATTACCCCCTGTGATAACAGCAATTTTTCCTTTTAAACGATCCATAATATGTGACCCCCTTAGCAAAATTTAGATTATATGATATCAGGTCTAACCTCTTGCATAATTACCCAAAATGCAACAGTATATCACAACATAATTTACATGCTGCAATACAATGTGAAATGTTGCAATATGCTTGATAGCCCATAATATATTTATAAAATGTAGCCGACCTGAAACCCATAACAATATTATATATGTATACAGCATAGTTGTAAATCTATGTATTTTTGTTACATAGTTCAGCTAATTGAAACCTATATATACATATCCATGTGATTTACACATAATTCTTATTAACAGGTAAATCATTAAAAATAATAATCCTGATATACTAAATTGTGTAAACACTATACGTTCAAGATTTAATTGTACTAAGTAATTATCCTAAAAAATCCCCACACCATCACTGGTGTGGGGATTAACATACTAATTATTATCTGATTATCTGTCTCTAAGCTTAAACTTAGCAACCATATCACTAAGTGTGACAGCCTGTGCTGTAAGCTCTTCAGATGTAGCTGATGTCTCCTCAGATGTAGCTGAGTTAGCCTGTACAACTTCTGCGATACGTGCGATAGCAACGTCTGCCTGCTCCATACCAGAAGCTTGTCCCATAGATACATCACTCATCTTCTTAGCGTTCTCTGCGATAGCCTGTACACCATCTACAACCTCTTTAAGTGACTCAGATGCCTCAGCGGCAATTCTGTTACCTTCGCCAACTTCATGGATAGAAGCTTCGATTAATGTTCTGGAATCTACAGCAGACTTAGCACTCTGCTCTGCAAGTGTACGAATCTGGTCAGCAACAACTGCGAATCCTCTACCTGCATCACCTGCTCTGGCTGCCTCGATTGAAGCATTAAGAGAAAGTAAGTTAGTCTGGCTTGCGATATTCTCGATTTCAGAAATGATGTTACCAATCTTCTCTGATGCCTCGCTGATACGAGCCATAGCTCCCATAAGAGCTTCCATATCCTCACGGCTGCTCTCTGCTGTGTTAGCATATCTCTGAGCTTCCTTATATGAAGCCTGAAGTGATTCTGCTGTTGACTGGATACCTTCGTTAAGGTCATTGATTGTTGCCTGCATCTCTTCAACTGTTGCAGCCTGGTCTGTTGCACCCTCTGCAAGAGCCTGTGCAGCATCTGAAAGGTTAGAAGAACCTTCTGCTACCTGCTTAGAAGCATCTTCAACACCCTTTAATGTTGAATCCATCTGACGGTTCATCTCTCTAAGACCGATGAGCAATTCATTAAATGCACCTGTGTACTGATCCTCATATTCTGTACCGATAGCAAAGTTACCATTAGCCATCTCATTAAGTAATCTTCCAGTATCGCTGATGATAAAATGAAGTCTTCCTGCCATGTTGTGGGCACTGTCAATCATCTTTGAAATCTCATCCTCTGTCTCCATAACTGGGAATGGTGAGTCAAGATCACCCTCTGCAAATGTAACAAGTCTGTCGCACATCTCTTCAAGTGGCTCATCAATACTCTTTGAAATAGCCTTGGCTAACCTGCGTGATACCATGATAGTTGCAACTACAACTGCAACAGCTAATACAAGGATAACTACAAGAAGCACCTCTAACTTAGTCTCCTCTGCATTACCCTTAGTTACATTAATCTCCATAACATTATCTAATGCATTACTAAGTGTTGTAAACTTAGGAGCAAGATCACTAAACATCATCTTCTGTGCCTGAATTGACTTGTCGTTATCTGTTGTATCACCGATTAGAATAATCTTCTGTGTTGTATCATAGAATTCCTTCCATGCTACATCAATCTGCTCTATAGCAGCCTTGCCCTCTTTAGTAATCATTATAGGTCTTACCTTTTCAAGGTCTGCTTCAAACTGTTTTACAGCTTCCTGATACTGGTCTTTCATTGAAGATATCAAATCGTTAGAATTATATCCAACAATACCTCTTGTTGCAGAACGAACCTCAGAAGCATCTTCTTTAATAGCTGCAATATCTCCCTGTGGATATGCATAATTATTGAGTACCCTTCTGTAATCTGTTGACATATACAACAGAAGTACACCAATAACAACCGCAACTATGCTGAAAGCGATAATTATTATCTTAAATACATAGCTCAATCGTTGCTTGATACTCATTGTGTTAAGTTTTTTCAACATTCTTTTATCTACCCCTTTCCGTTATATGAATAATAAAAAATATTATTCAATATATGCAACTTCGCCTATACACTGCTTTTCCTTAACTGGTTCACTGTTATCCGCATAGCCAAGTGCCGCAAGCCCGTATATTACATGGTCTGCCGGTATACCGAGTTCATCAAGAACTTTCCTTATAGCAGGTTCATCACATATTCCTGATAACTGGTTAATCCATACTGAACCAACCCCATATGAGTTAGCTGCGAGAAATATATTCTCCAATGCACATGCATTATCATCTCTTCCCCATGGGCTGTCCTTTAGATTAGATGGAATTATGATAGCTGTCGGCTCATACATATCATAACCCTCGCGATTAGTTGCCTTCTCAACAGCCTCTGCAAGCTTTGTAATCATCTCCCTGTTAGTCACAACTGTAAACTTCCATGACTGTTTTCCCATTCCACTAGGAGCGTGAAGCGCAGCATCTACTATATCTGCCATCACTTCTTTAGGAATAGGCTGTGCTGTAAATTTACGGATACTTCGTCTTGTCACAATATTGTTGATTACCTCGTTCATAACGTCCTCCTTGTGTTTTTGATATATCTTATAACTCTGGTTAATATTATAACAAATATGTGACTTCTATTAAAGTAATATTCCAAACTTTTATTATCATTCTCCAGTTGAATAATAAATAAGACGGCTCCCCTATACGGAGAGCCGCCCTGAACAATATTAAAAAGTGAGGATAGAAAATGTCCTTTTATTTATCTTTTCTCATAGCATTCTTCTTAGCTGCCTCTGCTCCAAAGAAGAGCATAGCTGCTCCTGCCATGACGAATAAGAATATCATAAAGTTATTAGCATCTGCTGTCTTAGGTGCTGTAAGTGTCTTACCTGCACTTCCATCTGCTGCTTTCTTCGCATATACAACAGCAAATGGGCTTAATTCTGTTACACTAACACTTAAACCATTGTCTCCAACAACTGGATCCATTATGTCCAAAACACCAGAATGGAGTAAATGAAGTACTGAGTATGTATACGCATCTGCATTAGTTCCATCTGGATAAGCAAATGTTAATGTAAGAGTTCCTTCAAATGTTAAAGGATTGCCATTCTTATCTGTAAGTGTAATGTCATAGTATTCTATGCCAGCACCTGATGCAATATTGATGCCCTGCTTAGCTGCAGCTTCAATAATTGACTTTGCTGTCTCTGAATCTGCTGTTGCAGGAACTGGTGTAACTACAACATTATTAAGAGATACAACATCACCAGCAGCATTTTTAACAACTGCATCTGCTGCTATTGTAGCCTTGGCAACCTCGCTGTTAGCAACATCTATTGTAACCTGCTCACCCTTGTATGGGTTGCTGTCATCACCTGATTCTCCATTATCATAGAATGAATCATCTGAATCGTCTGAATCATAACCACCTGAATTATCTGGCTGAACAGTTGGGTTAGCATTGATAACTGCTGAACTTCTGCCTGCAAGCCTTGCACCTACACCGGCTGGAGCCTTGTCTGTTAATACAAGAAGTCCATTCATGTTGATTGTTCCATTTGCATTTCTTGTAGGCTTGATATTAGTATCAAGTGATACAAACCAGTCATCTGAAACAACATTTTTAGCGCTATTCATAGACTGCTTAGTAGCTATATCCCAATAGTAATTGTTAATGCCATATACTTTGTCTTTATCCTGTGTTCCTTTAAGCTTGAACTGCTCATCTACTGATGTGTCCTTACGATAAGATAAAACACCCTTAGCAAAGAAATCAGTGTTAGCTGCTTCATTAGTATAGAAAGCTACGTTGTAACTCTCATTATTAAATGTTGTCGAATTAGATACCTGTATATCTGGACAACTGTTAGAGTCAATACCCTTTGACTTATTATTATATGAAACTGAATTAATAAGCTTGTGATAACCAGATATACTGCTTCCACCCATCTTAAATCCGTTACCGTTACCGGCATTAGTTCCATCTTCAAGGTATCCATTGCCATATGCTACACAGTTCTGGATTGTTACAGAACCAATTGAACCTGTCTCAACCTTGGCAAATAAATCCCATCCATCATCAGCATTGTTATAAGCAATACATCCATCAAACACATTGCCATCGCCGACTGTTAACTTAGCTGCGAATCCATCTGCATCCTCATAACCCTTATCTGCATTACCATATGATGTACAGTTAAGAATTGTGTTGTATGATGGCCAGTCTGACTTAGTATCAGATGAAAGCAGACGGCTTATCTGAAGTCCTGTATTACCATTGTGATATGTATTAATCTGGTCTAATACATTATGGCTTCCTGATACCTGGATACCCTTCTGGGCATCTGCTGAATGAGTTACATCAAATCCCTTGAAGTACCAGTAATCACCACCAAGTATCATACCTGCGCATTTACCACCAAAGTCAAGTACTGGACGCTCTGATGAGTTAGGGTCACCCATCATTGTAATATAATTATTTGCTGTACCATTGTTACCTCTCTCTGTCTTAACAGTATTTGAAAGGTTATATGTACCTGCCTTAAGAATAATCTGCTGACCAGGCTGTGCATATTTAACGGCTGTGTATATATCTATAGGATTGCTCTCACTTCCGTCTGCACCATATGCAGTAGTTGGAGCTACCCATATTGACTCACCAGCCTCACCAATTGTCTTATAATTTACTGTATGAGTAAATGTATATGGATCATATGATGTTAACTTGTCTCCACCCTTAGGAACATAGTTCGCATCTGGTGTAAATGTTATCTTAAAGCTGTTAGTTCCCTTTTTAAGAGTAACCTGCTTATTGTAACTTACGTTAGCAAATACCTCAGCATTTCTTACATCTACGCCGTCACCCTCAATCTTTACACGTCCATTTGCAGTAGATACAAATGTAAGTGTGTACTCAGGCTGACCAGTTGCTGTTGCAGATGTAACTGAATACTTAGGTGTTACATACTTAATTGGCTTCTCCTCTGCTGGAGCATCTTTTGCAGGATCTGTAAGCACAAGAGAAATATCTGAGAATGTTGCTCTCGCATTTCTTGATGCAAAGAAACCTGCACATACATTATCCTTGTCAATCTGGCTGAGTGCCTGAGTATCATAATACTTCTGTGTTCTTGTAACTGAGCCATCAAGACTTGAATATGTTATAAAGTAACCTGTGTTATTCTTCTGGATTGTTATATAGTAATCTGTTATTGCATCAAGTCCACTTGTTACATCTGTATTAGTTGAATTACCAATTACATTATATGTACCTGATGTAAATGATGAAGCTGATGTATCTAATGGTAATGTCTCTGTCTTAAATTCATTATTAACAGTAGCTGTATCATTAGCTTCAAGTCTTGAAAGGTTCTCAGATGTTACACCTGTTCTTGCAAGCACACCAAGACCTAACTTCATTGAAATCTTCTTACCATCATCGCTGATGTTACCTTCATCATCAACATAGTACTCTACCTTAGTTGCTATAGCCTGATATGAGTTATTCCACAATACTGTAGAATCTCCATTGACACCTGCACGGTCGGAAACCATAACACCGAAACCTTCCTGACCATTACTTAATGTCCATGAATCAGCATGTACCTTTGCACTTAATGTAAAGTTAGATGTTGTAGGTATCTTAGTATAGTAATATGAAAGTCCATCTGTTGAATTAGGAACAATCTTACCTTTACCACCTTCGCTGTATACAGTAACTGTACCATCGTTAGCATCACCTATATAACCATTGTTCTTAGTATCTGTACTTGAACCAAATGCTGAATATTCCCATTTGAACTTAGCATCTTCTGTTGCTGTTGCAGATTTAACTGACTCTGCTGTCTCTGAACCTCTTATAGCCTCAACCTTGAAATCATAAGATGTTCCAACTGTAAGACCACTTACTATATATGATGTGTCCTTAGTTGTTCCTGCCACAATGTAATCTGTGTCAGTTGATTTCTTGTATGATACTCTGAAACCATCTGTAGCTTCTGAATAAGCATCCCATTCCACCTTAACTTTACCGCCGCCCTGACTTGTTGCAGTCATGTTAGCTGGTCCATAAAGTGTAGCCACAAAGCCCTTAACTGATACTGTATTAGATGTCTTAACATCGCTCTCAGATGGTCTTGAAGCTGTTGCAACAAATGAATAATCGCCGCTTGTCTCTGGTGAGAATTCAAATATCTGCTCATTGCTTGTAACTGATGATGACTGTGTATCTACAACCTTGCCTGTAGAATCCATCATGTCAACCTTAACTGTTCCTGCACCAGTTGAACCGATAACACTGCTAGACTTAACTTTCATAGTTCCCTTATCGCCTGATACAGATAATACTGGTGCTGATACCATATCCCAGTTATCAATAAATGATGAGAACTCTCCTTTAAGTGTTGATGCATCAAATACTGTGCCAGTTGTTGCACTTACAATCTTTAAATTGTCAACGACTGCTGTTGCACCGCATAATGCAATACCTACATTAACTTCTTCGCCAAGAACGCTGCTTAAGTTCTTACCATCATCATCTGGTAATATCTGCCAGCTTACCTTATCAATAACATCTTTGTCGCCATCTTTAACCTCTATACTCATGGCTTCTGATGCTCTTGTAACTATAACTGTATATTTCTTATTAGCTTCAAATTTTCCCTTTGCAGAACCACCATTATTGTACGATGTCTGGTTCTTAGTTCTATATGCGTTGAATTCTCCACCATTATCTCCACGCATATAAAGACCGCCTATATATGGATTAGTTGCAGTGCTTGCATCGCTTACTGCACCGATAAAAATACCTCTTCCCTTAGATGGGACTGCTTTCATTGTTATGTCCGCTGATAATGTAAAATCACCTGTTATCTTGCTAGGTGTCACTACATAACTCATGTTAGTAAGTGACTTTGAGGCAATACCACCGCTTGAAGCTGGCTGTGAAAGCATCATGCTTCCTGCTGTTCTTGATATTGATATTGCATTATCTTCTGACTGGTTGATTACGCTTAAGCCCGGAATTGCTGATGATGTATCAACTGGCTTATATGGCATACATACTACTGCATCACTTACTGCTGATGCTGCTGGAGTAGTACGTACTGCTTCAACAGTGATTGTATATTCTTTAAGATTATCTAATCCTGTTTTTTCATATGATGTAACTGTAACATCTGTTAATGTCTCATTAGTTACAACAAAATCACCCTGCTTTATTGTAACCTTATATGATGTAGCTTCTTCTACCTTCTGCCATGATAAATTAATCTTACCATCTCCAGCCTTTGCTTTTACAACTGGCTTTTCAAGAGGAAGAACATAATCTATTGCTGGTGAAGTTGTTACACCTGCATTTTCTTCACTTCCAAGCTTTCCATACACCTTAAATGTGTATCTGCCTGTACTGCTTAATGTATAATCATAGCTTGTAGCTGATGCATCTGGATTAATTGTCTCTAATTTTTCGTCACCCTTCATTACATCTATACAGAGCTTACCATCTTCTTTTGCTGCTGTTGATGTTGTCCAGCTTATTGCCGCAACATTACCGCCTTTAAGGGATGCTGTCGCTGATGCGATTACTGGGGCTGTACCTGTTGCTTTACCAGCCTTTTCTTCTGCTACACTGATGTAATATATATTGGCAGGCTTCATTTTTGAATCATTTGTTAGAACCTTATATGTTCCTGCCTCATTTAATTCAAAGACATATTCTCCTACTGTGCCGCAAGCAACTTCTTTATTATTAGATGCTATTCCTGTTGTCTCATTAATAACAGCCAATGATGCCTCAGAACTACCATTAGAGGAAACTGCGTATACTTTTAATGTTGCCTTATTTCCTGATGCAACTGTAAAATTAATAGAATTAACACCTGCTTTTTGAAGTTTAATTCTATTTGTTATTTTTGTCGTACCATTGACCGGAACATCCTTTGCACTTGAATCCACTACAATTCCCTTTGATGAATCTGTAGATACAAGAGTGAAATAATTACTTGTTCCACACTCCTTTGTAGTTCCCGCTACCGTAGTACCAGCAGTCAAATCATCTGCGCTTAACACATATGTTCCTGTTGCCGCTTCCACTGGAACTAACGTAAAATCTGTCGGTATCAGACCAACAACCATCAGCACTGCCATAAATATTGCTGCAATGCTTTTCCACATTCTGTTCATATAAACCCTCCTAACACATAACCTGATGTATTAACGACATCAAAGTCAATACTAGCCTTTATCAGGATTTATTTCAAGGTGCTTTTGTGCAATTCTACCAAATACTCAAAAAAAAAAAAACATTGTTGTATATTATGTATATTCTTTTAAAAATAATATTATATGATTGTTCATTTTTATATTGACATATGTATATGTGCATACTATTATAATATTATAGTTATAAACAGTATATCCATCATGCTATCGTCTGTCTCGATACATTTCACATAAAACACGTTAATTATCTAATTTTAGAATTCTTGATAGTCTAAAATAATAACAAAGCTCCAATAAACAAACAGGGAAGAAAGAAATGCTGCCAGATGAGCCGCCCTCAACATAAACATTTCTTTCTTCCCTATTTTATCTGTTACTTCTCCACCAGATAACTGCTCACACAATACAATGTCTGTCCGTTATATTCCACTCTCGACCAGCCAAGCTCTTTATTATAGCCAGTTCTTGTGAGTGTAACGCCATTTTTAACTGTAGCAACAACCTTGGAGTCTGTAACACTTGGCTTGTTTCTAAGGTTAATCTCGTCCTTAGGTGTAACCGTTTCATTACAATCTGTGAACTGGGTATTAAATCCAGTTGTAGCTGCCTGGCTTGTCTTCTGTGTGAGATCTGTCGTCAGATAGCTTGATACTGCATAGACAATCTGTCCATTGTATACAAGACGCGACCAGCCGCTATTGCTCGTTGCTGTCCTTGTTATCATCTGTCCATTTTTAAGAGTTGCTATGACATTAGAATCAGAGCCCTGACTTGGCTTATCACGAAGGCGGACTTCCTCTTTGGCTGTAACAGTATCGCTCACCTCTGTAAAATTCATATTGGCCTCAACATCTGGTTTTGCCGCAGCCGCTGTCTCACCACTTGCAGAACCATTAGTTCCGGTATATCCAAAATATGCAACATTTATATCAACATTGGTACTGATTCCACTGACTGTTCCTCTGTTCGTGTACTGCCACATATCACAGCTTCCAGTGTAGCTTGTCGAAGGTGTCGCTGGGTACGCGGCCGATGGGTACTGTGCTACCCACATTTTATATGAAGCCTCAAGACTAATCGTATTCCACAATCTGTTGCCTGACAATTCGCCGGCAGCCGCATAGAACATCGGCGTATAACCTCTGCTATACACTGCCTGCAAAAATGCATCAGCAACGCTTGTCCTCTCTGAAACTGACATATCATGCTGTCTGCTGTCGGATGCCTCAAATCCCTCACAGTCAAACGCCACCGGATAAGTTATGTTGTAATCAGCGATATAATTGGCAACCCAGTCTGCTTCCTCTATCGCCTCATTTTCACTAACCGCAGATGAGAAGAAATATACACCTACCTTAATTCCATTGGCATCTGCCTGCTGCATATTGTATTTTGCGTTAGTGTCCTCATATATTACGCCTGTCTTCTGCGCTCTATAGCCAACTCGTATCATCGTAAAATCCACACCGGACGAAGCAACCTTCGACCAGTCTATCGTTCCCTGAAACCTTGATACATCCACGCCGATAGTCACATCTGATGTCTCATTAGTACTATTAGAGAGCGTAACCTTGGCTCCTGTGCCTGAGCCCTGATTCATTGAATTATCCGCACCGCTATACTGTGGGTCTTCCTGAATATCTTCAATCTCCTCCTGCACTGTAGCTTCTGTGGGATTGCCTGATGAAACTGACTCGCTTGTTGATGCATTATTATCAACTACAGCCACACTGCCCGTAACGCTTACATCCTTGGTTTTGTCTGACTTATTATTCATCTTATTTGCCATCACAATCACAACGCTTGCCAGTATAACAATTATAACTGCCGCAATACCTGCGATGACAACTGTATTTTTCTGATTTGGCATGGCAATCTGCCCCCCCTTCTTCGTATTCAATATAGCTGTTATATAATTTCATACGCACTATACGCACTAAAAGTAACTTTTGTTTTAGGTTATTTTATTATATCACATATTAAATTCTATACATTTCTATTTGAATTCATATACTCACTTGCCTATCTGCATTTAGCATATCCACCTATTTACCCTTGGATTTTAAAAATGGCTTCCTTCCAAAAAATCCAAAATCATGCATTTTACACTTCGCTAAACCCAAACTTTTTCTCTATATTAAAAAACAAGCGGAAAAATCCAAAAATTTTAAGATTTCTGGATTTTTCCGCCATTATAATTCTATTTGACCCAAACTAACATCTGCGGCAAACATTTCGCAGGCATTTTCCACATGTTTTGGGTCTTTCTCAGCTTTTATCACCTATAGCGCCAAATCGCCAGGCATGTCATAGACATCATCTACTTTCCTGATGCCAGCCAGCTTCAAAAACATCTTCCAGTCCCTGATGCCAGCCAGCTTCAAGTGCGCCAACACCACTACTTTCCTGATGTCGCCTTAAGTCTCGCCATCGCTCTCGCAAGAGATGCTCTTGAATGATAATACTCATGGATACTCTGCTTCTGGCGAAGACGTTCCTCGGCTCTCTGCTTGGCTTCCTCAGCACGTCTGACATCAATTTCTTCTGGACGCTCCGCTGTCTCAACAAGAAGAGTAACACGGTTATTGACTATCTCAACGAATCCCATGCCTACAACAGCATGAATCCACTCATTACTGTCTTCCGGCTGGAATTTCATCTGACCTTCGTCAATCGCAATTACCATATCCTCATGGTGGGCGAGAATCTCTTTCTGTCCATCATATTCAGGAACTATAAGCGATCTGCATTTACCCGCATAGAATATTCTGTTAGCTGATATTACTTTAAGATAAAAACTTGCCGCCATATAATACTCCTATTCTACTTTTAAGGAATTTCCAAGTAAACAGCCTGCCCATCTGGGTCAGGCTGGAGCAGCCACTAACCTTAAACCAGCTTTAACCCTGCTTTGCCAAGTGACTGCACCTTGCCGCATTACTGCATCTTTGCAGCCTTTTCCTTAACATCATCTATAGTTCCTACATTAAAGAACGCATTCTCTGGGTACTCGTCCATCTCGCCATCGATGATAGCCTTGAAGCCTCTTATAGTCTCCTTTAATGGAACATATACACCCTTGATGCCCGTGAAGTTCTCAGCAACATGGAATGGCTGTGATAAGAACTTCTGAATCTTTCTTGCACGGAATACTGTAACCTTATCCTCGTCAGATAACTCTTCCATACCAAGAATTGCAATGATATCCTGTAATTCCTTGTACTTCTGTAATATCTCCTGTGTCTTTCTTGCTACCATGTAATGCTCTTCACCGACAATGTCTGGCTCAAGTATACGTGATGTAGAATCAAGTGGGTCAACAGCAGGATAGATACCCTGCTCAACAATCTTTCTTGAAAGAACTGTTGTAGCATCCAGATGTGCGAATGTTGTTGCAGGAGCTGGGTCTGTAAGGTCATCGGCAGGAACATATACAGCCTGTACTGATGTGACAGAACCATTCTTAGTTGATGCAATTCTTTCCTGTAACTCACCCATCTCAGTTGCAAGTGTAGGCTGGTAACCTACGGCTGAAGGCATACGTCCAAGAAGCGCTGAAACCTCTGAACCAGCCTGTGTAAAACGGAATATATTATCAATGAATAAAAGCACATTCTGATGCTTCTCATCACGGAAATATTCAGCCATTGTAAGTCCTGTCTCAGCAACACGCATACGAGCTCCAGGTGGTTCGTTCATCTGACCGAACACTAACGCTGTCTTCTCAAGAACGCCTGACTCTTTCATCTCTGTCCAGAGGTCATTACCCTCTCTTGAACGCTCTCCAACACCTGTGAATATTGAATATCCACCATGCTCTGTAGCTATGTTACTGATAAGCTCCTGAATAAGTACTGTCTTACCAACACCGGCACCACCGAACAGACCAATCTTACCACCCTTAGCATATGGTGCAAGAAGGTCAATTACCTTGATACCTGTCTCAAGAATCTCCTCTGCAGGATTCTGTTCCTCAAATGTAGGTGGTTCTCTGTGAATCTCCCATTTAAGGTCAGTATCTGGCTGCTCACCGCCATCAATAGCCTCTCCTAAGACATTAAATAATCTTCCAAGAGTCTTTTCTCCTACTGGAGTTGTTATACCTTTACCTGTCGCTGTTACTTCCATATCCCTGCACAAACCTTCGCTTGATGCAAGCATGATACAGCGGACAGTGTTATTGCCTATATGCTGTGCGACTTCCATCACACATCTTTTACCGCCATTATCAACTTCAAGTGCGTCTCTGATTGCCGGAAGTTCCTCATCTTGAAACTCTACATCGACAACAGGACCCATTACCTGAATAATCTTCCCTTTCTTCATAAATCCTCCTTCGCACAAATCACATTTTAAGAAACACTAACCAAGATTATATCTGGAAATCACTTCTTGCGCTTCTTTTTCTGTGATTTTGCACCAGCTATTACTTCTGTTATCTCCTGTGTAATCGCCGCCTGTCTGGCACGATTATAAAGAATATCCAACTCATGAAGCATGTCCTTCGCACTCTTGGAAGCAGCTTCCATCGCCATCATTCTGGCGTTCTGCTCACATGAATACGACTCAACTAAAGCACCATATATGAAACCAACCAGATAATCTGGAACAATTCTATCCATAACGACTTCTGGAGAAGGCTTTAAGGCAAGCTCCTCTCGCTTGTAATCCACTGGAATCTGGATATTGAAATCTGCCTTTTTCAGTGGAAGAAGCTGTGATATCTGTGTTTCCTCCTGTATGGCGTTAACCATACTTGTATATATGATATAGACCTCGTCTAATTCTTCATCCCTGTACAATTCAAGAATCTCCTCAGCGATATTTCTCGCTCTGTTAAGAGTAGGATTCTGTACAGTATAATGAAACTGCTTCTCTATCTCTATACCACGCTGTTCAAAATAATGTCTTCCTAATTCGCCAAGTACGAACAGTGAATGGTTTGGATGGTTTTTAAGATGCTCCTCTGCAATCTTTAATACATTGTGGTTATATGAACCGGCAAGGCCCTTATCAGCAGTTATAACTATATATCCAACCTTTCTGTCATCCATTGGAATGTCATCATTGGATTTGAAATAAATGCTGTCGATATCTGGAATATGTCTTAATATTCGGCTCATCTCTGACTGCAATGTAAAGAAATATGGTTCTGTATCTGAGAGCATCTTCTTGGATTTTTTAAGTTTAGAAGAAGAGATCATGTACATGGCATTAGTAATCTTTAATGTATCATTGATACTTTTAATTCGATCCTGTATTTCCTTAGTGTTTGCCATATTATCCTCATTTCTGCACTATTGCTTATTCAGCAAATTCTTTGACTGCATCCATAATCTGGTTAACGATTGTATCATCAATCGCTTTAGTCTCTTCTATCTTTCTTCCAATCTCAGGATGTTTAAGGTCAAGATAGTCAAGCAGTTCTGACTGATGCTTCTTGACATCCTTAGTAGGAATACTATCAAATGCGCCATGGCTTGCCATTATAAGTGTCATAACCTGTTCATGCATTGACAGTGGATGGCATAATGGCTGCTTGAGCAGTTCCATAAGTGCCTTACCATGTGCAAGCTGTGCCTTAGTCGCATCATCAAGGTCAGATGCAAACTGTGTGAACACTTCCATCTCTCTGTACTGTGCAAGGTCAATTCTTATGCTTCCTGATGCCTTCT
>OIYR01000214.1_pt1 | contig 33608 bp, 30 predicted proteins | sample 1588221 | NCBI WGS metagenome assembly OIYR01 (sample SAMN03283292) | human gut metagenome | biome: human-associated habitat; material: feces | host: Homo sapiens | place: Peru | collected 2012
GTGATACAGTGCATGAGATGGATTTGGGGGTTATTACAAGGGTTAAGTAAGAAAGTGATGTATATGAATGGAAAATTAATCGTAATCAGCTTAATTAAAAATGGAATAATATCAGAAAATGATAGAGAATTATATGAATATGCTGTTAATTCAATATTTATGATGGTATCACCTATAGTTATGTCATGCATAATAGGTGCAATAATGGGACATTTATTGACATGTATGGTATTTGTTGCTCTGTTTATATTATTGAGAAAATTTACAGGTGGGTATCATACAAGGCATAGAATTACCTGTATTGTATTATCAACATTTATCATAGTAATAGCTGCCATTATTATAAATATGGATATTAATATATGTCTGCTTATTTTATTTCAGGTTGTATCCATGATGGTAATATGTTATTTCAGTCCACAGGATCACTATAATTATAGATTGAGTGATACAGAAAAAGCATGTTTTAGAAAGATAGTATATGGAATTCTTGCAGCATATTGCGTTACAGAGGTTATATTTGCTATAGCAGGTATGAGAACCTTATTTAATTGTATAGCTATAACAATTATAAGTGTAGCAATGCTGCAGATTGTTAATATCCCCGGAGCCAGCAAGAAGCCCCGGGGAATTATATATAGATGATGAGTTGATTATGTTATTGCATCTTATAATAAATGTGCACGGACAAGAGCCTTTTTAAGTACAGGGCCGCCAAACATTGCAATAATAATCTTGATAAGGTCGCCAATGATGAAAGGAATAACACCAGCGAATAAAGCTGCCTTGAATGTCATGTGGGCTTCGTAAGCAAGCCATCCTGTTCCTAATGCGTAACATACAGCAGTACCAATAACCATACCGATAAAGCACATATACCATTTGTCATGGAACTTATCAATAAAAAGTCCAGCGATAATAGCAAGTGGAATAAATCCGATAAGGTATCCGCCAGTTGGTCCGAATAATTTGCCAGGACCGCTTGTGAATCCGGAAAATACAGGAAGTCCTACAAGACCAATGAGCAGGTAGATTATATAACTGAATGTTCCATTCCATGTTCCAAGTACATATAAAGAAAAATAGATTACAAGATTAGTGAGTGATATAGGTACTGGACCAATAGGAATTGAAAGTGGTGCAAGTACACATGTGATAGCTGCAAATATGGCAATCAGAGCCATTGTTTTAATAGACATTTTCTTATTCATTATTAAATTCCTCTCTCTGTTAGTTTCGGGATATATCTAATCCCATATCAGTAAGCATTGCTTTATCCTGTTCAGTGTTATTGCCAACAGTAGTAAGCATGTTGCCAGTGATTGTTGCATTGACACCTGACTTGAATAATCTGCGGCCGCCATCCTTGAAATAATTACGTCCGGCTGCCATACGGATGTGTGATGTAGGATTGATGTATCTGAATAATGCTACAGTCCTTATGATGTCATCCTCAGATAATGGCGCAAGGTTGCCAAATGCAGTTCCGGCTACAGGAATAAGTGCATTGATAGGGATAGATTCTATATCAAGTTCAGCTAAAGAAACTGCCATATCAATACGGTCTTCCCATGTCTCCCCCATACCTATGATACCGCCGGAACAGACTGTAAGCCCGGCTTCCTTAGCCATCTTGATTTCTCTGATTTTGTCGTCATATGTATGTGTTGTACATATATTAGGAAAGTTTCGCCTAGAAGTTTCAATATTTTCATGGTACATAGTAACGCCGGCTTCTACGAGTCTGTCAAATGCTTCCTTAGTGAGAAGTCCATGTGAAGCGCAAAGTCTTAAACCACTGCCGCACCTTTCATGAAGCTTGGCATATATATCTACAAGCTGGTCAAGTTCTTTGCCTTCAACAGTCCGTCCAGCCGTAACTATTGAGTAAGCATGTACACCATCAGCCTTTTTTTCCTCGAAGTCTTTGATAACAGTTTCTGCATCAAGCATTGGATAAGATTCACAATTAGTGTGATGGAAGGATGACTGGGCACAGAATTTACAGTTTTCACTGCATCTTCCAGCACGTCCATTGATAATAGTACAAAGGTCTACATGATTGTGACATAAAGCATCTCTTATCATATCAGCTCCTTCGGCTAATTCATCAAGAGGTGCAGTTATAAAAAATGATAAGTCGTCATTTCTGTTAAGACGTCTGCCATCTATGATTTCTCTGGCTAGTAATTTCATATCCTGTTCCATAGTTAATATGTCTCCCTGCAATTAGGTTTGTGATTGACAATAATCTGTCAAAATTTGTATTAATACGAGGCATATTATAAGCATATAAAAATAAATTGTCAACCTTTGAATTTGCAAGGTTAACAATTGGAAACGTTTTGACATAAGATGCCTTTGTGTATATAATATGTAAGCTAAATTTTAATTTAAGAAGGATTACATATCATGAAATCTAAGATAGATAAAAATAATTTGTTATTTTCTAATAAAGCGCTGATAGCACTTTTAATTCCGATCGTAATTGAACAGCTTCTCAATTCATTTATGGGAATGATTGATACAATGATGGTCAGCAATGTGGGAAGTGAAGCATTATCAGGAGTATCTCTTGTTGATTCTGTTAACAATCTTATAGTGCAGTTGTTCTCGGCAATGGCAACTGGTGCAGCTATAATATGTTCACATTACATTGGAATGAAGAATGAAAAGGGAGCAAACAAAGCAGCAAGACAGGTTGTGCTGTCAGTTACTGTGATTGCTCTTGTTATAACAGTCCTTGGACTTGCATTTAAAAGACCTCTTCTGGGAACTATATTTGGTAAGGTTGATGAAGGTGTTATGAACAATGCAATGAAATATTTTTTATTTACAGCATTGTCATATCCGTTTCTTGCTCTTTTCAGTGCTGGTTCGGCAATATTCAGGTCATGCGGTAACTCAAAATACCCTATGATAGTCTCTGTTATATCAAATGTTATTAATATAATAGGCAATTATATACTTATATTTGTATTTGATATGGGAGTGTCTGGTGCCGCTATATCAACACTTGTGTCACGTATAATATGTATGGCTGCTGTATTTATTGCACTTGCAAAGCCTAAGCAGGAGATTGTTGTTAATAATTATACTTCAATAAGACCAGAATGGGGACTTATAAAGTCAATCCTTGCAATAGGTATTCCATCAGGTATAGAGAACAGTATGTTTCAGTTTGGTAAGCTTGCTATACAGTCAACAGTGTCTACAATGGGAACAGCGGCTATAGCAGCCCAGGCAATGACTAATATACTTGAAAATGTTAATGGTATATTCGGTATAGGAGTTGGAATGTGCCTTATGACTGTGGTCGGACAGTGCATGGGTGCAGGAAGAAAGGAAGAGGCAAAATATTATATTGTTAAGCTGTGTGGAATAGCAGAGGTCGGGATATTAGTTTCATGTCTTCTGGTGTATGCATTTACCAAGCCTGTTACTATGCTTGCTGGAATGGAGAGTGAGAGTGCGGCACTGTGTATTGAAATGGTAGCCGCAATAACAATAGCAAAACCGCTTGTATGGGTTGGCTCATTTGTTCCAGCATATGGTTTGAGAGCTGCGGGTGATGTCAAGTTCTCCATGATAACATCAATTATAACTATGTGGGGATGCCGTGTGGCATTGTGTATATTCCTTGTAAAAGCATTCGGAATGGGACCAATGGCTGTATGGTATGGAATGTTTGCCGACTGGACACTTAGAAGCATTATATTTATAAGCAGATATTTAAGTGGTGCATGGTTAAAAAAGGAAGTAATCAAAGCGTAAAACTAGCTGGTTAATGATTGGCATAATAGTGGTTTTGTGTTATCATATAAGAAAGTTTTAAGCACTAATATATAAGGGAGAATTTACTTATGAACGAAAAAAATCAAGATGCTGTTCGTGATGCACGAAAGCTGGGAATTCCTAAGATGCTGATTCTTGGACTTCAGCATATGTTTGCTATGTTTGGAGCGACAATTCTTGTTCCAATTCTTGTGTCTGGATATTTTCAGACAGCGTGTAATGAGCCGCTCACAAGAGGCTTGACTGTTTCAGTCACATTATTCTGTGCAGGTATTGGTACGCTTATATTCCATGTCTGCTCAAAGTTTAAGGTTCCTGCATTTCTTGGCTCATCTTTCGCATTTTTGGGAGGCTTTTATACAGTTGCCAATCTTAAATCTGGAATGTATGAGACAATGAGTGTTAATGACAAGGCTGCATACGCATGTGGCGGTATTGTGGTTGCCGGTCTTTTATACTTAATTGTTGCACTTATATTTAAGCTGGTAGGAGTTAACAGAGTTATGAGATTCCTTCCACCAGTTGTTACAGGTCCAATTATTATCTGTATTGGTTTGTCACTTGCTTCATCAGCAATTTCTAATGCGTCAACTAACTGGCTTTTAGCAATTGTTGCTCTTGCGGTGATAATTATATTCAATATATGGGGTAAGGGAATGTTTAAGATTATACCTATACTTATGGGTGTAGTTATTTCATATGTATTTGCTCTTATTCTTAATGCATTTGGTGTTACTAATCCAGATGGTTCAGCGATATTCAACTTTGCATCTGTTGCATCTGCAAGCTGGGTAGGTTTCCCTAAGTTCCAGTTCTGCAAGTTTGATATAACAGCAATTCTTGTTATGGCTCCAATAGCTATTGCAACTATGATGGAGCATGTTGGCGATATGTCAGCCATATCAGCTACAGTAGATGAGAATTTTATTGCAGACCCAGGCCTTCACAGGACACTTCTTGGTGATGGCCTTGCAACAGCGTTTGCTGGCTGTATCGGAGGTCCTGCTAATACAACATATGGCGAGAATACAGGAGTTCTTGAGTTATCAAGAGTGTATGATCCAAGAGTTATAAGGATTGCAGCAGTATTTGCAATCGTGCTTTCATTTATTCCTAAGTTCTCAGAGATTATATCAACTATGCCAGCCGCTATAATCGGTGGCGTATCATTCATGTTGTATGGTATGATTTCTGCGATCGGTGTAAGAAATGTTGTAGAAAATAAGGTAGACCTTACAAAATCACGTAACCTTATTATTGCAGGTGTTATATTCGTATGTGGTTTAGGATTTTCTAATGGACTTACATTTACAATAGGAGGAACATCTATAACACTTACAGCACTTGCAATTGCTGCTATAGCAGGTATTCTTCTTAATGCGATACTTCCTGGCAATGACTACAACTTTGGTGTCAATCCAGGTGGTGACCAGAGCAGAGGTGTATATGTAAGCAACACAGACAACAAATAATTAACAGAACAGAATGGAGATTAATTATGGATTTTAAGAATGAAAAGAACATAACTATATTTGAGCATCCACTTATCCAGCATAAGATTTCAATGCTCAGAGATAAGAGAACAGGAACTAATGAGTTCAGAAAGTTAGTAGAAGAGATTGCTATGCTTGAAGGATTTGAGGCTCTTGGAGATCTTGAACTTGAAGATGTTGAAGTTGAGACACCTATTGAGACATGCATGACACCTATGATAGCAGGAAGAAAGTTAGCGATTGTTCCTATCCTCAGAGCTGGTCTTGGTATGGTATCAGGTATCTTGGCATTAGTTCCAACAGCGAAGGTTGGACACATTGGAATGTACCGTGATGAAGAGACTCATGAGCCACATGAGTATTATTGCAAGCTTCCAAGCCCTATCGAGGAGAGACTTATTGTAGTTACAGACCCAATGCTTGCTACAGGTGGTTCAGCAGTAGATGCTATCAACCAGATTAAGAAGCATGGTGGCAGGAAGATTAAGTTTATGTGTATCATAGCTGCACCAGAAGGCGTGCAGAAGCTTCATGAGGCTCATCCAGATGTTCAGATTTATGTAGGACATCTTGACAGAGAGCTTAATGAAAATGCATATATATGTCCAGGGCTTGGTGATGCCGGGGATAGAATTTTTGGAACTAAATAGTGTGACTTGGATTATGAAAACCCTATAATACTAACGAAGGCACGCTCTCGCTACGTGTCGCCGTAGCGGTGCTAAGCGAGCAAAGGACGCTCGCTAAGAACCGGCGGCTCCCCAGTACCTTCTTATAGTATTATAGGGTTTTCATAATCAATTTACGCTATTGGCGAGGCGAAGGTGCTGGCGTGTGTTTGTTGGCGAGAGGGGCGGCTCATTCGTGTCTCGTAAGAGACACGAATATTGCTTGTAGATGGAGGGCTTATTTATATCTCCATAGGAGATATAAATATCGCATAGTAGAAAGGTGGTATATTTATGGCAAAAAAGACGGATGTTATTATTATTGGTGCTGGACCAGGTGGAATATTTGCGGCTTATGAACTTTTAAAGAATAAGCCGGATATAAAGATTACTGTTTATGAGGAAGGACATAGCCTTGATAAGAGAAAATGTCCTATTGATGGCAAGAATGTCAAGAGCTGTGTTCACTGTAAGAGCTGTTCTATTATGAGTGGTTTTGGAGGTGCTGGAGCATTTTCGGATGGTAAATATAATATAACTAATGATTTTGGTGGAACTCTTTATGAGTATATTGGCAAGAATGAGGCGATAGACCTTATGAAATATGTTGATGAGATTAACATGGCTCATGGTGGAGAGGGTACTAAGCTTTATTCAACTGCTGGAACAAGTATTAAAAAGGTCTGTATGCAGAATAAGTTAAAGCTTCTTGATGCATCTGTAAGACATCTTGGAACTGATATTAATTATGTGGTTCTTCAGAATATATATGATGAGTTAAAGGATAAGGTTGATTTTCATTTTGATGAGCCTGTGCTTACAATTGAGAAGCTTGATAATGGGTTTAAGGTATTTACTGACAAAGAAGAGATGGAATGTGATAAATGCATAGTATCTGTAGGACGGGTTGGAAGTAAATGGATGGAGCAGGTGTGTAAGGAGCTTGATATTAATACCAAGTCTAACAGAGTTGATATTGGTGTCAGAGTGGAGCTTCCAGCAGTTATATTCTCGCATCTTACCGATGAGTTATATGAGAGCAAGATTGTATACAGAACACATCAGTTTGAGGATAATGTAAGAACATTCTGCATGAATCCGCATGGAATCGTTGTAACAGAGAATACTAACGGAATCCTTACAGTTAACGGACACAGCTATGAATCAGGCGATAAGCAGACAGAAAATACTAACTTTGCGCTTCTTGTTGCAAAGCATTTCTCAGAGCCTTTCAAAGACAGCAATGGTTATGGCGAGAGTATTGCAAGGCTTTCTAACATGCTTGGTGGTGGCGTTATTGTACAGAGATTCGGAGACCTTGTAAGAGGAAGAAGAAGTAATGAAAGCAGAATTGCAGAGGGAATGGTTACACCTACATTGTCTGCAACACCGGGCGATTTAAGCCTTGTACTTCCTAAGAGAATTCTCGATGGAATTATTGAGATGATATATGCGCTTGATAAGATTGCTCCGGGAACAGCTAATGATGATACACTTCTTTATGGCGTTGAGGTCAAGTTCTATAACATGGAAGTTGAACTCGATAACAATCTTGAGACTAAGCACAAAGGTTTATACATAATTGGTGATGGAAGTGGTGTGACACATTCACTTTCACATGCATCTGCAAGTGGTGTGTATGTTGCAAGACAGATATGTAAATAATTGTTATCTATAAAAAATGGATTGACAAATGGAGGCAGTGCATATGAATGGTGAAAAATATATCGAGCTTCACGCTCATCTTGATGGTTCAATAACACTTGATATAGCTAAGAAACTTGCGGCTATGCAGGGCATCCGTCTTGCAGGGGATGATGAACTGATTGATATTATATCAGTACCTCCAACATGTGACAGCCTTACAGAATTTTTAAAATGTTTTGATTTTCCATTAAGCCTTATGCAGACGAAGGAAAGCATATCTGAGGCGGTTAAGCTTGTATTGGACGATATGGCAGCAGTTGGAGTTGTGTACGCGGAGATACGTTTTGCGCCACAGCTTCACACAGCTAAAGGACTGACACAGGAAGAAGTAATTACAGCAGCAATTGATGGATTAAATGATTATTTATTGAATAAATGGGACATGAAGGCAAACCTTATATTATGCTGTATGCGTGGCAGTGATAATGAGAACGCTAATATTGAGACAGTAAAGCTTGCTGGCAGATATTTGTCTAAAGGAGTTGTGGCACTTGACCTTGCGGGCGCAGAAGCATTGTATCCTACAAGCGGTTATACCAGATTATTTGAACAGGCTGCAGAACTTGGAATTCCGTATACAATACATGCCGGAGAGGCAGCCGGCGCGGACAGTGTATATACTGCAATTGATATGGGAGCTGTTAGAATCGGACATGGCATAAGAGCCATCACGGATGATAAGCTTGTTAAGCTTATCAGGGATAAAGACATATGTCTTGAAATGTGTCCGACAAGCAACCGGATAACGAAAGCGGTTGATGATATGTCACAGTATCCATTGCGTGAATATATTGACAGAGGAATTAAGGTAACTATCAATACAGATGACCTTGCTATTGTAAGGACAGATATCAGCAAAGAATTTGAATATGCAAAACAGCTTGCAGATCTTACAGAACAGGAAGTGTATCAGTTAAAATGTAATGCGGCTGAGGCTTCATTTGCAGATGACGCAGCTAAAAAATGGATTAAGGCAAGGCTTGTGAGAGACAATGACTAATAAGGAATTAATGCTGTCAGGACAGTTATACATAGCAAAAGATGAAGAGCTTATAAAGGATAATATGAGGGCGAGAAGACTTACAAGGCTTATCAATCAGACAACAGAGGATGAGCTTGACAAACGTCAGCAGTTATGCAGGGAACTGTTTGGAAGTGCAGGTGAGAATATATGGGTAGAAGCTCCTATACATGCGGATTATGGTTGTAATACATATATAGGTGACAATTTCTATGCCAATTATGACTGTATAATAATTGATGTTGCCAAAGTAACAATTGGTGATAATGTATTTTTAGCCCCAAGGGTCGGGATATACACAGCCGGACATCCGATTGATGCAGATGTCCGCAACACCCAGTTGGAATATGGAAAGCCTATAACCATAGGCAGCAATGTCTGGATAGGTGGCAATACTGTAATTAATCCTGGCGTGACGATAGGCAGCAATGTTGTTATTGGTTCAGGTTCAGTTGTTACGAAGGATATTCCGGACAATGTTGTTGCTGTTGGTAACCCATGTCGTGTGTTAAGACCAATAGACGATAATGATAAGAAATACTGGGAGCAGGAAGCAGCAAAATACAGGGAATGTATTAATAATTAATCAGAAATATAATCATAAATGATGCAGTTTCTTCCGTTTAGCTGAATGATATTTTCATCCTGCATCCTTCCAAGTTCTCTTGAGAGTGCGCTTCTGTTGACATTTAAGAATTCAGCAAGTGATGTCTGGGAGAATGGAATGATTCGTATGTTGTTCTCATCTGGCTGTATGCTGTAGAGGTAGACCATGATTTTATCCCGGAGAGATTTCTGGCTTAAAATCTGTAATTTAAGGTTGGTAAAAAGATTCTGTGTAACAATTCTGTTTGTCAGATTAAGCAGCAGCTGATGATTGAATACGCAAGTGGAAGAACATCTTTTTTCAGAGAACATAAGATATTCAAGATTAATAAAAAGAATAACACAGTCAGCTATGGCATCAACCTGAATTGGGCTATAGCTGACTTTTTTTATTGCCAGAGCTTCTCCAAAAACATTTGAAGCTGTGAAATGATTAACATTTAATTTGTCAAACTGATAATTCGTATAGGAAATTTCAACTTTTCCTTCAAGTATGATTCCTGCATATTTAAATGGTTCTCCGTGTCTTACAATTGTTTCGCCTTTTTGGAATGATTTCGCAAAACCATGAAGAAATGAAATTGCTTCTTCAGCTTTGTCAATTGCAATATCATAAAATAAAGGACATTTTGCAATTATATCTATATATTCAATGTAAGAAACATTTTTACTCATAACAAATCTCCAATAAAAATTAATAATAATTGAACAGATAGCTCAAAAGTTTGTGATTTAAGAATTATACATTAAAAGTGTTGCCAGAGTAACAGAAATAATAATCACTAAACAGTAAAATGCAATTGTAAATTAAAATATCAATAAGGAGATAAATAAATGGATAATAATATGTTTTGCTTTCAGTGTGAACAGACTGCTAATTGCACAGGCTGTACAAAGAGCGGAGTCTGTGGAAAGACACCAGAGATTGCCAATCTTCAGGATAAGCTCACAGGAGCGATAATAAGGCTTGCAGAGAAAAATGAGATGAATAAACGAAATGACGGACTTATCATTAAATCTCTTTTTACAACGATTACTAATGTGAATTTCAACGAGAATACAATAACAAAGTTAATTGACGAGGTACATGATGCTTCAGGAATTACGATAGATTATGATATGAATAATGTATGGAATGCCGATGAGGATATAAGGTCTTTAAAATCGCTTATTTTATTTGGCATCAGGGGTATTGCCGCGTATGCGTATCACGCACAGGTTTTAGGATATGAAGATAAGACAGTAAATGCGTTTTTCTATGAAGCGTTAAGAGTGGTTGGGGCTGATATGGGAATGGAAGAGCTTCTTCCCGTTGTCTTAAAGGTTGGCGAGATAAATCTTGCATGCATGGCACTTCTTGATGAGGCTAATACAAAAACTTACGGCAATCCAGTGCCAACAGAGGTTCCACTTACAGTTGAAAAAGGGCCATTTATTGTAATTACAGGACATGACCTTTATGATTTAAAGCAGCTTTTAGAACAGACAAAGGATAAGGGAATCAATATATATACACATGGTGAAATGCTTCCTGCGCATGGTTATCCGGAACTTAAAAAATATTCTCATTTAAAGGGGAATTTTGGAACAGCATGGCAGAATCAGCAGAAGGAATTTGCTGGTATTCCTGCGCCTGTAGTATATACAACTAACTGTCTGATGCCTCCTAAGGCAAGCTATTCGGATCGTGTATTCACAACGGAGGTTGTATCATACCCAGAGATTGTTCATATTGGAGAAAACAAGGATTTCACTCCTGTTATTGAAAAAGCCCTCGAACTTGGCGGATATAGCGAGGATACATCATTTACTGGAATTAATGGTGGCAGGACTGTAATGACTGGATTCGGGCGTAATACAGTTCTTGAAAATGCAGGAACAATTGTCGAGGCTGTTAAAAATGGAGCAATAAAGCATTTCTTCCTCGTTGCAGGCTGTGATGGTGCAAAGCCGGGAAGAAATTATTACACAGAGTTTGTAAAACAGACTCCTGATGACAGTATTATCCTTACGCTCGCATGTGGAAAATATAGATTTAATGACCTTAATCTTGGAAATATAGGAGCATTTCCTAGAATCCTAGATATGGGACAGTGTAATGATGCATATGGTGCAATTCAGGTTGCAGTAGCACTCGCAGGAGCATTTGAATGCAGTGTCAATGACCTTCCGCTTTCAATGGTTCTTTCATGGTATGAACAGAAGGCGGTATGTATTCTGCTCTCATTGCTTCATCTTGGAATCAGGAACATTTTACTTGGCCCATCTCTTCCAGCATTTATCTCGCCAAATGTCTTGAATTTGCTTGTAGAAAATTATAATATAGGGGCTATTTCGACTCCTGAGGAGGATTTGAAAAAGATATTAGGAAGCAAATAATGCTTTACAAGGAGACGAAAAAGTATTAATATAAACAAAGATTGAGACTTTTGAAAAGGTCGCATGAAGGGGAACACCACCTCGGGTGTTGGTTCTCTTCGTGCGGCCTTTTTTGCGTTTTATGATGGGCAGGAAAGGAGATTTTTATGTTTACAGTATGTGGCAAAGAGGTAGACCTTGATGAAATCAGGCTTACTGATTACCTCGACAACAATGGTTACAACAGGAGGACAATAGCAGTGGAATGTAATGAGGAGATGGTGCCAAAAGAAAAGTTTGACGATTTTATTATTCACAGTGGTGATGTTGTTGAGATAGTAAGCTTTATGGGAGGCGGAAGCATTTAAAGTTATCTAAAAGAAATATACATAAAATCTGTAATAGCTGAATTGGTTAAATAACCAAATATATAAAAAGAAAAGAGGAAAAAAGATGAGCAGCATAAATAATCAGGACAAGCTTATATTAGGAGGAAAGGAGTTTTCACAGAGATTCATATTAGGTTCAGGAAAATATTCACTGGAACTTATCAAGGCAGCAGTTGAAAATGCAGGTGCAGAGATTATTACACTTGCTGTCAGAAGAACTAATACAAAGGATAGCGAGAATATTCTGGATTACATTCCAGACAATGTTACACTGCTTCCTAATACATCGGGTGCCAGAGATGCAAAAGAGGCTGTGAGAATAGCAAGAATGGCAAGAGAGCTTGGATGTGGTGATTTTGTCAAGGTAGAGATAATGAAGGATTCCAAATATCTTCTTCCAGATAATGTAGAGACAGTTAAGGCAACAGAGATGCTCGCCAATGAAGGATTTGTAGTTCTCCCTTACATGTATCCTGATCTCTATACAGCAAGAGATCTTGTTAATGCAGGAGCAGCCGCAGTTATGCCTCTTGCATCTCCAATTGGTTCTAATAAAGGTCTTTCAACAAAGGATTTTATCCAGATTCTTATTGATGAGATAGATCTTCCAGTTATAGTTGATGCAGGAATTGGACGTCCATCCCAGGCATGTGAGGCGATGGAGATGGGAGCAGCCGCAGTTATGGCTAATACAGCAATTGCGACAGCTAAAGATGTTCCAGCTATGGCAGCCGCATTTAAGGATGCAATAATTGCTGGTAGAAAGGCGTATCTGGCAGGTCTTGGACGTGTGCTTGAGAGAGGTGCAAGTGCATCCGACCCTCTTACAGGCTTCCTTCATGACTAAAATATTTAATATAATTCGGAGATAAAAAGATGGAAAATGAATTTTTTGTAGATTCAGATAAATTAAGTGAGCGTGCACTTGAGAAAAAGCACAGATTAGAAAATGATAAAAGCTTCAGAACTAACCATATGGAATATATGGATGGCATGGATCAGATAAAATCGGATATAAGAGATAAGGTTATATCTGAGATGAATTCATATGATTACAGCAGATATACAGCAGCAGATGTTAAGCGCGCACTGGAGAATGAGACATGCAGCGTTGAAGATTTTAAGGCATTGTTATCACCGGCAGCAGAGCCATTTCTTGAACAGATGGCAGCCAAGGCAAAATATGAGACAAGTAAGCATTTTGGCAATACTGTATACATATTTACACCGTTATATATAGCTAATTACTGCGAGAATTACTGCATATACTGTGGTTTCAACTGCTACAATGATATTAACAGAAAGAAGCTCAACAGTGAAGAGATTGAGCATGAGATGAAGATTATTGCTGATTCTGGTATTGAGGAAATCCTTATGCTGACCGGTGAGAGCAGAGGCCAGAGTGATGTAAAATACATTGGAGAGGCCTGCAAGCTTGCAACTAAATATTTCAAAAATGTAGGTCTTGAGATTTATCCTGTCAATGTAGATGAATATAGGTATTTACATGAATGTGGGGCAGATTATGTAACGGTATTTCAGGAGACATATGATTCTGATAAATATGAGACATTGCACCTGTTAGGTCATAAGAGAGTATTTCCATATAGATTTGAGGCCCAGGAGCGTGCGCTTATGGGCGGAATGAGGGGTGTTGGATTTTCAGCATTATTAGGACTTGCAGATTTTCGTAAGGATGCACTGGCTAGTGCTCTGCATGTGTACTTTCTTCAGAGAAAATATCCATACGCAGAGTATTCACTTTCTTGTCCAAGACTTCGTCCTATCATTAATAATGATAAGATTAATCCTCTTGATGTTGGCGAGAGACAGCTTTGTCAGGTATTGTGTGCATATAGAATATTCATGCCATTTGTGGGCATCACAGTTTCATCAAGAGAGCAGAAGCATTTCAGGGATGGAATTGTAAAGATTGCGGCTACAAAGGTTTCTGCCGGTGTATCTACTGGTATAGGCGATCATGAGAGCAAATATACTGGCAAAGAGGATGCCGGGACTGGTGATGAACAGTTTGAGATATCTGATTCAAGAAGTTTTGAACAGATGTATGAGGATATGGAATCAGAAGGCATGCAGCCAGTTCTGAATGATTATGTGTATGTATAGAAATTGGTAATGTTAATAGTTAAACTGTGGGAAAAGGCTCTGGATGATTTCAGAGCTTTTTAAAATATACATAAGTACTTGCAAAAGAAATATATTTATGATATATTAAATATATAGTAATGCATAACTAAATATATCAAGGAGATAACATCGATGTTCAATAATGAATGACAGAACATATAAATAATCATCAAAGAAATTATTATACTGATGCAATGCGGATTATAGAACATTATAAAAGGTGACACAACAGTTATTGGATATGAATTCATATCTTGCCCAGCCAGAGGAGGTTTTAAATATGTTTTCAGAGAGTTTAAGGATACTTGACAAGAATTCAATGGACTTACTTATAGATGAAGCCATGGAGCGAGCAGAAAAAGCTGAAGCCGATGCTAAACTTGCTGAAGATAAAGCTAAAAAAGCTGAAAATAAAGCCCAACTTGCTGAAGCCAGGGCTGATAAAATAGCAGCTGATGCCAGGCAGGAAATCAAGAGACTAAAGAAAGAAATTGAAGAATTAAAACATCAATAATAACAAAAATGGAACTGTTCCTTGATGCCCATTGTGTGCACACCAAAAAGGGCTGGCACACTGAAATTCAGTGTGCCAGCCCTTTCATTAATATTATATTTAGTTCTTAGAATTAATGTAATTAACAAGACCCTCTGCCTTGATAATCTTCTGCATGAACTCAGGGAATGCCTGTCCTTTGAATGTCTGTCCTGTTGTGTTGTCTGTGATGATACCGCTGTCAAAATCTACTGTTATATCGTCACCAGCGTTGATTGCTACAGCAGCCTCTGGACACTCTATAATTGGAAGACCTATATTAATAGCATTGCGGTAGAAAATTCTTGCAAATGTCTCAGCTATAACACAGCTCACGCCTGCTGCCTTGATAGCTATAGGTGCATGCTCTCTTGATGAACCACATCCAAAATTCTTGTTAGCAACTATGATGTCTCCCTTATTAACCTTCTTAACGAACTCTTTATCTATATCTTCCATACAATGAGTTGCTAATTCAGCAGGATCTGATGAATTAAGATATCTTGCTGGAATAATTACGTCAGTATCTACATTATCGCCATACTTAAAAACTTTTCCTTCTGCCTTCATATCAATATTCCTTTCCTTAAAATATAATTACATGCCAATATCTGATGGCTGGCTTATCTTTCCTGTAACCGCACTTGCTGCTGCAACAGCAGGACTGGCAAGATAAATCTCTGAATTAACATGTCCCATACGGCCTACGAAGTTTCTGTTAGTTGTTGATACACATTTCTCGCCCTCTGCAAGAATACCCATGTAACCACCAAGACATGGACCACATGTTGGTGTACTTACAACTGCACCAGCATTGATAAATGTCTGTACAAGACCTTCCTCAATAGCCTGAAGATAAATCTTCTGTGTAGCTGGAATTATGATAACTCTTAATCCCCTGGCAACCTTCTTTCCCTCAAGAATCTTAGCTGCACATCTTAAATCATCAATTCGTCCATTAGTACATGAACCGATAACAACCTGGTCAATCTTGATATCATCTATTTCATCGACTGTGTGAGTATTCTCTGGAAGATGTGGAAATGCAACTGTAGACTTTAATGTACTAAGGTCAATCTCAATAGTCTGGTCATACTCAGCATCGTCATCTGCACTATACTCTACAAATGGTCTCTTAGAATGTTCCTTCATATATGCTCTTGCAGCATCATCTACTGGAAAGATACCATTCTTGGCACCAGCCTCAATAGCCATGTTGGCAATTGAAAATCTGTCATCCATAGTAAGATTAGCAATACCATCACCAGTAAACTCTAATGACTTGTATAAAGCACCATCTACACCAATCATACCGATAAGATGTAAGATGACATCCTTACCGCTTACCCACTTAGATGGCTTGCCTGTAAGAACAACCTTAATAGCTGAAGGAACCTTGAACCATGCCTTGCCTGTTGCCATACCCGCTGCCATATCTGTTGAACCTACACCTGTTGAAAATGCACCGAGTGCTCCATATGTACATGTATGTGAGTCAGCACCTATAATTACATCACCAGCAACAGTAAGTCCCTGCTCTGGTAAAAGTGCATGCTCGATACCCATCTGGCCAACTTCAAAATAATTAGTAATGTCATGCTTAGCTGCAAATTCACGAACACATTTGCAGTGTTCTGCTGACTTAATATCCTTGTTAGGAACAAAATGATCTGGCACAAGAGCAATCTTATCCTTGTCAAATACAGTCTTAACTGTCATCTTCTCCATCTCATGAATAGCCACTGGCGATGTAATATCATTACCAAGTACAAGATCAAGCTCTGCCTCTATCAACTGTCCAGCCTTAACCTCGGCTAATCCTGCATGAGCAGCAAGAATCTTCTGTGTCATTGTCATTCCCATACTTCCATTACCTTCCTTTCATAAAAAACACGCTTGTATCATTGTATAACATCCGCATGATTATTGCAAATGATATGTTATAGAATAACTTCCCAAACCAGCTTTAACCTCTCCAATACTTCCACACACAACCGGCATGCTTGGAGATATATGTCCTATATCAATATCCATAACAACCGGAACATTGTATTTGCCGATGATTCCAAGAACAGCCTCATACTGGTCAAGCCCCATCATCTCCTGTCCCATGCACAGCGGTCTTCCGATGACAAAGCCCTTCACATTCTTAAACCAGCCCGCATTATCCATCTGCCACATAGCACGTCTTATCGCAAATACATTCAGGTCACAGCTCTCTAAAAACCATACAAATCCATCTTCTTTATAACGCTCATTAAAATCAGCAACTTTATCAAAAACTGTTCCTGTAAGATTAACAAGCACATCCATGCATCCGCCAATCATTCTTCCCTTAAATGCTACAGGTGTATCCTCTACCCTGTCACTTCCGATATACGTTCTTATAACTGACTTTTCAGTCGCATTAATCGTTGCAAGCGGATTATCCGCAGATTTTAACGATTCCTTCTCCCACTCTTTATATCCGTTAAATGTGATAGAGCGCACGCCATTAACGCTGTCAAGCCTGCCTGTAAGCAGCCTGTAATAATCATCAATGCACTGGTGGAATGGTCTCATTCCAAATGCGCCGGCACATGGCCCATATATGCCTGCCACATCATTAATAGTTGTATTAAGAAATATAAAATTCGTATTATCGCTGTATCCGCCAAACCATTTAGGTTTTGCATGTCCGATTCTTTCAAAATCAACGTATGGAAGTATCTCACACATAAGCTCTCCGCCACCGCACGATAACAGGCAGGCATTAGTATCATCACAGTACATGTCTGTAAGCTCCCTGCCGCAGAGCTGTGGTGTATTGCTTATTCCTATACCGCATCCTTCATATACATTAGGTCCGAATTGTACATTTTTGCCATCCGCCTTAAAATATTCAACTGCACTTTTAAATGCAGAAATATAAGGCTCCATGGCACATCCAAAAGATGGTGCCACGAAGCCTATTGTATCATTATCCTTAATAAATTCTGGATATCTCATAATCTTGTAATTCCTATCTATTCACAATATTTCTTGATTGTATTGACAGCATTCTCCTCGATAAGCAGCTTATAATGCTCTCTCATAAAACATTCACGTTCCTTTGAGAACAGGCTGAAATCTGCGAACTCTGCCATATCGTTAGACATCTGGTCAAACTTGGTTGTCGAACATCTTCCTCTCTTAAGAATAAGGTACAGGCTCTTATCAACAGTGTCCTGATAAAGACGGTTGTTGACACCCCATGTCTTCCTGCACTGTCTACAGAATGACTCAAGTATATCCATTGTCTTAAAATGCGCAATCAGGCAATCCTCAAAGCTCTCCTCATCACTGTTAAACAGCACATCTTCCTTGCTTCTTAATTCATCTGGTATGAATGGTTTAGCTGTCGATTCATCTGATGTCTGCTTAATTATATTAGACTCGCCCGGAGCCTTCTTATTAAACTCAGAAATCGCCTTAGCCGCACGCTCTCCTGCCTGCTTTAACATATCTGAGAAATCATCCTTGCCAGAAGATACTGTCAATAACAGAGAATGGTTAGGCTGTGGTGCTAACTGTAACGACATAACTCCGCCATTGAATGCAACACCTATCTCTCTTTCAGCCTCCTCCATAACAACATCTAACAAGCCATGTATCTTGTCTGTATCATTTCTGAAGAAATCATCAAGCGAAATATTATTATCTTCAAGGTCCTCCTCATATAGAAGGCACTGAAACTTTGTATCATCTATCTTTCTAAATTCCATATATACCACCTTTAATTTTCCCTTGCATCATAATATCACATTATTCTACAAAAAAATATGAAAAAAGCATAAATTTATCTTGTCAGTCTCTTCAATGTATCGACATCTGACATCGGCATTAATATATCAGATAATTCTTTGTCATCATTTCTTATAACAGCAACCCACACAGCCTTTGTATTAATGCTGTCAAACCTGTTTTTAAAAAATGTATATCTTAAATGTCTGTTTTTATCTATCCCAAGACTTCTCACCCTGTCTGCTGACAGTACAGCAGCATCACACTGTTTAGCAAGAATCCTGTCTACCTGCAACGCATCCTTTTCATACGCATTCTTGCAGCTTACACCATCATAGGTATGTTCAACATAAGCTTTCGCCTCATCGCTGTGACATTCAACCACAGCATAATCAAATCTGTTGTGTGATTTCTTAAGAGTGATAAGCACATCCCTTGTATCTCCCTGTGGAAGCACAAGTCCTACAACAACTCTGTCCTTGATAAGCTCATCACTGCTTATGAGCTTATCATACTCTGTTATAACCATATCAACCTTATTATTAAGAAGTGCTTCAAATATATAATTGTCCTGTTCTATTTTAACTTTAACAATCTTAATGTCGTGGTTATGCTTATATATATATCTTATTCCAGATAAGGCTTTCCTTGAATACAGCCTGTCTCGTGGAATACCAGCTCTTATAATTCTATTCATATATCCTTATTTATATCTCTTAATTGTTTAACATCTATTCCGAATTTTTCAAGATTAACTTTACCATCAATCACTTCAATTCCATCTGCCAGCAGCCTGTCTGCCTGCTCTGTGGCTCCGCCAAATGCAAATGCACCCGACAGCTCTCCTTTAGAATTGACAACCCTGAAACATGGAATATTCACGGGATCAGGATTATTGTGAAGCGCATTGCCGACAGCACGCGCCATCTTCTTATCTCCTGCAAGCTCCGCAATCTGTCCATATGTCGCAACCCTGCCATGCGGAATCTTCTTAACAGCCTCATATATGCGCTTTGTCGGACTATCAGTTATAATATCATAACTCTCCGCTATCATGCACCTTATATCCTTGTCCGGCACAGAGCCATCCAGTATGATAGTGTTCCATTTCTCTTTATTCTGGTGCCATCCTGGAATAACCGATTCATATGCACTTCGCCAGAAATCTCTCCATTCCGGGTCAGCCTTGACATTAAGATTAATAAATCCATCCCGCTCATAAGTCCACAGAAAAACCTTTTTACTCTTCTTGACTCTCACAAGCTGCCAGTTAGTGTCGTGGAAAGGCGCATCCTGATATGTATCAGGAAAAGACAATCCATATTCCAACGCTTCTTCTCTTGTCTCCATGAACTATCCTTCCCTTCTATAAAATATTTCACAAAATAATTTTCAAATAAATCTTTTAGATATATCTGTCATTGTGTGACATTCGGTTAACAAGCGCAAATGATATGGCAAACAATACGATAACAAATCCTACAAAATACCATCCGTTCTGCATATTCTGTGCTGATGCAATATAATCATATGCTCCATGCAGCAGTGCAGGAACCAGAACTGCAAACACACGGAATATCTTTGAACGAAATGCATGTCCGAAATTATCATATTTCCTGGCAATTCCATAGAATACTCCCATAAATACGCCAAAACATGCATGTCCTGGTATAGCCGTAACAGCTCTTACAATCGCTGTTGAAAATCCATACGAAAGAACGTAATTGATATTCTCCCACAGTGCAAATCCAAGCGACACGAAAACTGCATAGACAACGCCATCATACTGGCAGTTAAACTCATAATTATTCCATGTTTTTCTCTTCATCATAATATATTTGGAAGTCTCTTCTGCAAATGCTACTATGACAAAATACAGAATTATGTTGTACAGTTCTGAATAAGCAGGCACAAGCAGCGAAAGAATAAACTGTCCTATACGCTCCTCTATAAGAGCTATGATAGTCGCTATAATTCCAGCCACAACAAGACTGCGAAGCAGTGCCCCGCTCTCTTTCTCTATCCTGTCAGCCTTGTATACCTTAACCATAAGGAATATTGCAGGCGTAACAGCCGCTATTATAAGTATCCAGTTGTACATAAGTATTGGTTCAAGCAAGAAATAAAACATGTAACTACACCTCTTATATTTTATTAATTCAAGATATTAATGAGAGTAGTATAACATATTTTAGCACTTCTCTCCACAACAAAATTGTGTTACATTATAATATGATACCATACCAGGGTCAAAAGGTCAGAAAGCCGATGCAAGCTTGCTTGCAAGAGGTTTTTTGACCTCTTGACCCACCAAAAACATGAGTAAGCAGCCATTTTTTCAAAGAAAAATGAGCGGATAATGTAACAAATTTATTTAACGGAGATAAATGTAATGGCACTTGATGGAATCGTAATTTCTAATATATGCAGCGAATTAAATAACACTATAAAAGGTGGAAGACTTTATAAGATAGCCCAGCCAGAAAGCGATGAGCTTCTTCTTACAATCAAAGCACCAACTGGTCAGTACAGATTAGTATTATCAGCTAACGCCTCTCTTCCACTTGTATATCTTTCAAAGGATAACAAGCCAAGCCCTATGACTGCACCCAATTTCTGTATGCTGTTAAGAAAGCATCTTAACAACGGAAGAATCATAGGAATCACACAGCCTGGACTTGAACGTGTGATAGACATTGAAGTCGAACACTTAAATGAGATGGGTGATTTATGCCGTAAACACATAATCACTGAGATAATGGGAAAACACAGCAATATTATATTCTGTGACGGCAATATGATAATCGACAGTATTAAGCATGTATCTGCACAGATGAGCTCTGTGCGTGAAGTTCTTCCTGGCCGTGAATATTTCATACCGAACACAACTGATAAATTAAACCCGCTTGACACTAATTATGAAGAATTTAAAAGCACTGTGCTTTCAAAGCCTATGCCTCTCCAGAGTGCCATATATAAGACATACACTGGAATAAGCCCTGTATCTGCACTCCAGATAATAACAGATGCATCACTTGATGCAGGCTTTGCCGCTAACTGCCTTAATGAAAACGAGTCAATCCATCTGTATAAAACATTTGAAAATGAAATGGATAATATTAAATCTGGTGTATTCTTCCCTAATATAGCATATGAAAACAATGTACCTGCTGAATTTGCGTCTCTTAAACTAACAGGCTATGAAAAGACAGCAGCTTACGATTCTATCAGTGAATTAATCAAAGATTATTATTCTAAAAAAGACAGTATAACAAGAATGCATCAGAAATCATCTGATTTAAGGAAAATTGTCTCAACAGCACTAGAACGCGCAAGAAAAAAGGAAGATATCCAGTCAAGACAGATAAAAGACACATATGACAGGGATAAATACAGAATTTATGGTGAATTAATCAACACATATGGATATAACATACCGCCTAAGTCAAAGTCATTTAATGCGCTTAACTATTATACCAACGAAGAGGTTACAATTCCGCTTGACCCAGAGCTTACTCCTTCTGAGATGGCGGTTAAATATTTCAACAGATATAACAAATTAAAAAGAACATTTGAAGCAAGTACTATCCAGTTAAAAGAGACAACGGATGAGATTGCACATCTTGAGTCTATTGCTACTGCTCTTGATATAGCTGTATCAGAAGACGACCTTGCACAGTTAAAGTTAGAATTAGCTGACTCAGGTTATATTAAAAAGGCTTCATCTAACAATAAAAAGAATAAGATAACAAGCAAGCCATTCCATTATGTTTCAAGCGATGGATTTGATATATATGTAGGAAAAAACAACTACCAGAATGATGAACTGACATTCAAGTTTGCAAGAGGTGATGATTTCTGGTTTCACGCCAAGAATATGGCTGGTTCACACGTAATTTTAAAGACGAAAGGAATGAATCAGAATGAAATTCCTGACAGAGCCTTTGAAGAAGCTGCATCACTTGCTGCATACTACTCCAAAGGACAGAATCAGGAAAAAGTTGAAGTTGATTATGTTCTAAAGAAAGAAATTAAAAAGCCTGCCGCCGCAAAACCGGGATTCGTTGTGTATTACACGAATTATTCACTTATCGCATCAACGGATATAAGTAAACTTACCCAGTGCGATTAATGATGCTGCATTGATAACAAGCAGGCTTATATATACTGCCATAACAGGAATTGATATACCAGCTATTATAACAGCTATACTGATAATCATTGAACACGATATGATTATCAGTATTTTTTTGTATGAAATTCTGTTGCTGGTGTCAAGACACAGTGATGTCAGAAGTCCTGTAACAATAATATCCAGTAATATAACTAAAACTGCCACTATGCCAACACTCTCAACCATGTCGCACACGCTTTCATCAACAGTTATGTATCCAAAAAGTCTTGGTGGATTGGCAAGGAATATTATAACTCCTATAGCTGATAAAACTCCCACCGCTATCGCTGTAATATGTTTTATCAGTTTCTTTTTAAACCCGGCATTGGATAACACAAGTGTTATAACCGCAGCTATAAGCACAACACATATCTTATCCAGAGATGTAAAGAAAATATTTTTAAGGTAATAGTCATCAAATATTCCATATATCTGCTGTGAAATGGTGTTATGTGAAAATGCCCATTCCATCACTCTGCTTCTTACCAGATCAATATACAATCCATATGCAACTGGCAGAAGCAATATAAGCCATGCTGCTCCAGATGATGCCTTATATATCTTCATCCTGCCTATCAGGCTGGTCTTAACCATAATTCTTGCAAGACATCCGATAACTATAAGCAGAATGCCAAAGACAACAACTCTTACCGGCATAGCTCCAACAGCATTATCTGCTTTGACATAATTAATTGATTCGCCAAGATATATTCTTGCAAATAATCTGTTTAACAGACTGTTATTCTCAAAGCATTTGGAAAACACAAGAAAAACGCCAGTTACTATACCTGTTATGCTTGCACATGCTGCAAGCGCATGTGTTCCTTTAATCTTAAGAAAAATGCCGGCGATTGATACTACTGATGAATATATAAGAAGTGAGAACAATATATTATATATAGCTCCCATACCTCTGTAATACAGGCTTGCATACAGTGGAAATCCACCATCAGCAGTTGTTATTGTTCCATCAGTGATTCTATCTGAAAGCTGTGTAAACACATTAAATCTTACACCAAATAAAATAATTAAAGCCAGTGCAGCAAGTAATACTGCCACACTGACTAATCTTATAATAAGTATATCATCTTTTTTCATAGATAATCTCCATGTAAAAGCAATCAAACAATTACTTTACGATAACTTTTCTAAAGCTCTTTTTGCCCTTCTTAAGCACAAGACCTTCATTAAACATATCTCTTGCAATAACCGTATCTATAGCTGATATCTTCTCGCCATTGACAGAAACACCGCCCTGATCAACTGCTCTTCTGGCATCAGACTTAGATGTTGCAAGACCTGCTGAAAATACAAGTGAAACTATATCAATAGCACCATCCTTGAAATTATCATCTGATAATTCAGCAACTGGCATATTCTCAGCATCCCCGCCTGTGAAGATAGACTTAGCTGTCTCATCAGCAGTCTTAGCTGCTTCCTCACCATGAACAAGCTTAGTAAGCTCATATGCAAGAATCTCTTTAGCTTTATTAAGCTGTGCACCTTCCCAGCTTTCCATCTCTTTAATCTGGTCAAGTGGTAAGAATGTAAGCATCTTAATACACTTTATAACATCTGCATCATCAACATTTCTCCAATACTGGTAGAAATCATATGGTGAAGTCTTCTCTGGGTCAAGCCATACTGCTCCCTTAGCTGTCTTACCCATCTTCTTGCCCTCTGAGTTAAGAAGTAATGTTATAGTCATTGCAGATGCATCTTTTCCAAGCTTCTTTCTGATAAGCTCTGTACCACCAAGCATATTGCTCCACTGGTCATCACCACCAAACTGAAGATTACATCCATACTTCTGATATAACATAAGGAAGTCATATGACTGCATTATCATGTAATTGAACTCAAGGAAACTTAAGCCCTTCTCCATTCTCTGCTTATAGCACTCAGCTCTAAGCATATTGTTAACTGAGAAACATGGTCCTACGTCTCTTATGAAATCAACATAGTTAAGATTAAGAAGCCAGTCAGCATTATTAACAATTAATGCCTTACCATCTGAGAAGTCAATAAATCTTGACATCTGCTTCTTAAAACATTCAACATTATGGTTAATTGTCTCAGTTGTCATCATCTGACGCATATCAGTACGTCCTGATGGGTCACCAATCATGGCTGTACCACCACCAACTAAGGCGATTGGCTTATTGCCAGCCATCTGAAGTCTCTTCATAAGGCATAAAGCCATGAAATGTCCAACATGAAGACTGTCAGCAGTAGGGTCAAATCCAATATAAAATGTTGCCTTACCGTTGTTAATCAAATCTTTAATAACATCCTCATCAGTAACCTGAGCAATAAGTCCTCTGGCTACAAGTTCATCATAAAGTGTCATCTGCTCTTCCTCCAAAAATGTCGAATAGCCGTATCAGACTAAACAACAATATTCTTTCTTTTGTCCAATAGAACCGATATAAATATCGCTATCAGGCAGCCACACATATCAATCATTACGTCTCTTGGATTGCCATTCCTTCCTGCCACACATAGCTGATGGAATTCATCAAGTGATGCTACGGCCAGAACAATAAAGAATGTAACATACTTTGTAAACTTGTATGAAAATTCGTCATATTTAAGGGCAAAATATACTGAAAATCCAAGAAGTGCAAACTCCGCCATATGTGCTAATTTTCTTACCGGAGTCTGCATCTGTTCAAGTGCATGAGCTCTGTCATTCCACTTCATATCAATCAAATGTATACTATCTGCAACATCAACAAGGAACTCAGATACCTTGTAACTGATTCCCATTGACTGCTCTCCATTCTGCTGTGAAAATCCAAATATACATACAATAATAATCACAGCAGGAATCCATACACATAATTTTTTAACAATTTTCATAATTAGATATTAACTACACGCATTGTATTAGTTAATCCTCTCTTAGATGTTGGTGCTGAATTAGTAGCAATACCTGCTGAAACAATAGCAATATCACCATCTGTTAAATATCCAGCATTCTCAGATGCCTCAAGAGCATGCTCAATAATCTTATCTGTAGACTTCTCTACTGCTGTCTTTAATGGCTTAACGCCCCAGTATATCTGCATCTTTCTAAGAACTGGTTCATAAGGAGAGCATCCGATAATCATAGCATCTGGCTTAAGCTTAGATGTAAGACGTGCAGTAAATCCTGATATTGTTGGGCAAACAATTGCCTTTGCATTAAGGTTAGCTGCTGTCTGAACTGAAGCATTAGCAACAGCACTTGATATGCTTCTCTTAGAGTGAAGGTTAGAATAATTAATTCTGTTACCCTCAAGTTCCTTCTCTGTTGACTCAACAATCTTAACCATCATCTTAAGAGCCTCTAATGGATACTTACCATTAGCTGTCTCACCACTAAGCATAACAACATCTGTACCATCATATACAGCATTAGCTACGTCTGTAACCTCAGCTCTTGTAGGACGTGGATTTCTAATCATAGAATCAAGCATCTGTGTAGCTGTGATAACTGGCTTATAAGATGCGTTACACTTTCTGATAATCTCCTTCTGGATATGTGGAACCTGCTCTGCTGGAATCTCAACACCCATGTCTCCACGGGCAACCATGATACCATCTGCAACTCTGATTATCTCATCAAGGTTCTTGATACCTTCTGCATTCTCAATCTTGGCAATTACTGGGATGTCAGCATCATGTGACCATAATAACTCTTTGATTTCCTGGATACATGCTGCATTTCTAACGAATGAAGCTGCGATGAAATCAAATCCCTGCTCAATACCAAATATGATATCTTCCTTATCCTTCTGTGTGATACCTGGTAATCTGATGCTTACGTTAGGAACATTAACACCCTTCTTAGAGCCTAACTCACCACCATTGATTACTGTACATTCGATATCTGTTCCATCGATAATCTGGTCAACTCTTAACTCGATAAGGCCATCATCGATAAGGATTGTGTTATCTCTTGAAACATCCTGTGGAAGTCCGTCATATGTTATATGGCCAATCTTGTCATCACCAACAATATCTCTTGTTGTAAGAGTATACTTCTGGTTCTCTACAAGAGTAACCTTCTTGTCATCCTTTAATAAACCTGTTCTGATCTCAGGTCCTTTTGTATCAAGCAATGTAGCTATAGGGATATTAAGCTCACTTCTTACACTCTCAACAAGTGCAAATCTGCCAGCCTGCTCCTCATGATCACCATGAGAAAAGTTAAATCTGGCAATATCCATACCAGCTAAAGCGAGCTGTTTAATAAGCTCTCTATCGTTAGTATTAGGTCCCATAGTACATATAATTTTAGTCTTTTTCATAATTTCCTCCATAATATAATATGCATCTAAAATAATTAAATACATTCTTAATCAAAATTATCTCACAAAAACTCGCTATTGTCTAGCCTTACTTCACATGAACATGAGTATATAAATGCTCATTACAATACTCATATGCCCCGTTACATTTTGAGCAATATCTGAATACAAGATCTTCGCCGTCATTCTCTGTTCTGTTGCACACTGCACATCTGTGTTTGCTTGCGCCGTGTCCTGGTACAAATGACTTAGGCTCATATGCCGCCTTGGCTGTGTTCTGGTTAAAGCTTTCATACTGCTGTCTTGCCTGCTGCTGTGCCTTAGCCTGCGCTTTCATAGCTGTTTTTCTTGCCTTGGCAAAATTCTTCTGTGTTTCAGTCTTACTTGAACCTTTGAGTATGATAATTAAGAATACTATGAAATTAAGCATTGAAATCAGCGCACATGTTGCATTGACATAGCATGAGTACATACTTCCACCCAGAAGTCCCATATTATATAATGCTACCCATAAAGCTCTTGGCATAACTGGTACCAGGTATCCACCTACAATTGTGATAGCAAATATAACACCATCTATTATACCAAGCCATTTCATTTTAACCGGAAGTATAAAGAAAAGATATACCTTAGTCTCTGACTGTTCAACGGCAAATGCCATGAAAAGTGAAAGATTAATATAATATGTTGACATTGTAAATGACTCTCCAAATATTGCATATATAAGGAATGCCGCAATAATATGAAGTATCACTCCACTGAAATAATACACATTAAATTTAAAAGCTCCCCATGCATTCTCAAGCACAGTACCTATTACGTAGTAAAAATACAGTGTAAAGATAATGAATACAAGACTGTATGATGGCGGCTGCAGCATAAATGTTACAATTCTCCATACCTGTCCCTTTAATATCATAGATACATCAAGACTTAAATAGCTGCTGTATACCTGTGGTGCGAACATCGCAATAATAAATCCAACTACATATATTCCAATTATATAATACATCAGATTGTGAATTGCATATCGTCCGAATTTGCGTTCTAACTTATCAAACCAATTCATAATATAAACAAGCCCCTTTCAATTATGTCAGACATCAAGAAGTATAAGTAAAGTCAATATAAAAGTCAATCAATATAACAAATAAATAAATCTAAAAAAAGTATTAAAAACTTTTTATTTTAGTATTTAATAGCAATACTTATGTTGAAATTTGTCGTTTTTCATAATATAATATGCAAAGTTGCATTCTGAATTAGTTTTTTCTTATTATAATGCAAATTTTTAAGGAGGATAGTCTTAAGAGACAATAATCTTATGAACAAATATAAATTAGGTATTGATATCGGATCTACAACTGTAAAAATTGCTTTATTAGACAACAATAATAATATTGTATTTTCTGATTACGAAAGACACTTTGCCAACATTCAGGAAACATTACAGCTTCTGCTTGAAAAAGCTGTAAAGGAACTCGGCGAGTTTTCATGTTATCCTGTAATAACAGGTTCGGGTGGACTTACACTCGCAAAGCATCTTGAAGTTCCTTTCACTCAGGAAGTCGTTGCTGTATCTACAGCCCTTCAGGCAGAAGCACCTCAGTGTGATGTAGCTATTGAGCTTGGCGGCGAGGATGCCAAGATAATATATTTCACTAACGGAATAGACCAGCGAATGAACGGAATATGTGCTGGTGGTACTGGTTCATTCATCGATCAGATGGCTACTCTTTTACAGACAGATGCTTCTGGTCTTAATGAGTATGCTAAAAATTACAAATCTATATATCCTATCGCAGCAAGATGTGGTGTATTTGCCAAGTCTGATATACAGCCTCTTATCAATGAGGGAGCTACTAAGGAAGACTTATCTGCTTCTATCTTTCAGGCTGTTGTTAACCAGACAATATCTGGTCTTGCATGTGGTAAGCCTATCAGAGGCAATGTTGCATTTTTAGGTGGTCCGCTTCATTTCTTATCAGAGTTAAAAGAAGCATTCATCCGTACATTAAGTCTTGGTTCTGACCAGATTATTGCACCTGACCACTCTCACCTTTTTGCAGCTATTGGTTCTGCAATGAACTATAAAGAAGATGTTTTAGTTGATGTGGCTGATATTATAAGCAGACTTCAAGGCAAGATTAAATTAGACTTTGAGGTTGAGCGTATGCAGCCATTATTTGAGAATCAGGAAGCATACGACAAATTCACTGAACGACATAAGAAGGCTAAGGTTGCAACAGCACCTATAGAGAATTATGAGGGAAACTGCTATTTAGGAATTGATGCAGGTTCAACAACAACTAAGGTTGCCCTTATTGACGAGGACGGCAAGCTGTTATATTCATTCTATTCAAACAATAATGGTTCTCCACTTGCCACAACTATCAAGTCAATCAAAGAGATATATTCTAAGCTTTCTCCTAAGGCTAAGATTGTATCTTCCTGTTCAACAGGATATGGCGAGGCTTTAATCAAGGCTGCACTTCTGCTTGATGATGGTGAGGTTGAGACTGTATCACACTTCTATGCTGCTGCTTTCTTCGACCCGGAAGTTGATTGTATCATCGATATCGGTGGACAGGATATGAAGTGTATCAAAATCAAGAACCAGACAGTTGATTCTGTACAGTTAAATGAAGCTTGTTCATCAGGCTGTGGTTCATTCATAGAGACATTTGCCAAATCACTTAACTTCTCAGTTCAGGATTTCGCTAAAGAAGCTCTTTTTGCAAAACATCCTATTGACCTTGGTACAAGATGTACAGTATTCATGAACTCAAAGGTTAAGCAGGCGCAGAAGGAAGGTGCCGAGGTCGCAGATATCTCTGCCGGTCTTGCATACTCGGTTATTAAGAACGCTTTATACAAAGTTATCAAGATTGCTGACCCGGATGATTTAGGTAAACATATAGTTGTTCAGGGTGGTACATTCTATAATGATGCCGTTTTAAGAAGCTTTGAAAAGATTACAGGTGTCGATGCGATAAGACCTGATATAGCTGGTATAATGGGTGCCTTTGGTGCTGCCCTTATCGCAAGAGAAAGATATGACGGAATATCTGACTCTACAATGCTTTCAATCGATAAGATTAACGAGCTTACATTTGAGACATCTATGACAAGATGTAAAGGCTGTACTAACAACTGCCACCTTACTATCAACAAATTCTCTGGCAACAGACGTTTTATAACAGGTAACAGATGTGAGCGTGGTCTTGGAAAAGAAAAGACTGACGATAAGCTTCCTAATCTTTTTGATTATAAGCTCCACCGCTTATTTGATTACGAGCCACTCGGTGAAGATGACGCTTCAAGAGGAGTTGTCGGTATTCCAAGAGTACTTAACATGTATGAGAACTATCCATTCTGGTTTACATTCTTTACAAAACTTGGATACAGAGTAGTTCTCTCACCTCAGTCAAATAGAAAGATATATGAACTCGGAATAGAATCTATTCCATCAGAGTCAGAATGTTACCCAGCCAAGCTTGCCCACGGACATATAAGCTGGCTTATTAAGCAGGGAGTTAAGTTTATCTTCTATCCTTGTGTTCCATATGAGCACAAAGAGATAGACAAGACTAACAACCACTACAACTGTCCTATCGTTACATCATATGCAGAAAATATCAAGAACAATGTTGAGGAATTAAAGACAGAACATGTTGATTTCAGGAATCCATTCCTTTCATTTGAGAATGAAGAGATTCTTGCAAAGCGACTTACAGAAGAATTCGCTGATATTCCTCAGGCAGAAGTCAAAGCTGCTGTATCTGCCGCATGGGCTGAACTTATGCAGTCAAGAGAGGATATGCATAAGAAAGGTGAGGAAGTTATCAAGTTTCTTAACGAGACAGGAAAACGAGGCATTGTACTTGCCGGCAGACCATATCATGTTGACCCTGAAATCAATCATGGTATACCAGAACTTATCAATTCATACGGAATTGCAGTTCTTACTGAGGATTCAATATCACACCTTGGCAATGTAGAGAGACCTCTTATTGTTATGGACCAGTGGATGTACCATTCAAGATTGTATGCCGCTGCATCATACGTAAAGAAATGTGATAACCTTGACCTTATCCAGCTTAATTCATTCGGATGCGGTCTTGACGCAGTAACAACTGATGCTGTTAACGATATTCTTACTAAATCAGGAAAGATATACACTGTATTAAAGATTGATGAGGTTAATAACCTTGGTGCCGCAAGAATCAGAGTACGTTCTCTTATTGCTGCATTAAAGGTACGTGAAAAGAAGAATTATAAGCATAAGATTGTAAGTTCAGCATACAACCGAGTTGAATTCACACCTGAGATGAGAAAAGATTACACAATCCTCTGCCCTCAGATGTCACCAATCCATTTTGACTTACTCGGTCCTGCACTCTCTTCTTGCGGTTATAATTTTGAAGTGCTTGACAACGATAACAAGTCCTCAGTAGATATGGGACTTAAATATGTCAACAATGATGCCTGCTACCCTTCTCTTATGGTTGTAGGACAGATTATGAATGCTGTTCTTTCTGGTAAATATGACCTTGATAAAACAGCCATAATAATAACACAGACTGGTGGTGGATGCCGTGCTTCCAACTATATTGGATTCATACGACGTGCTCTTGAAAAGGCTGGTCTTGGACATATTCCTGTTATATCTTTAAGTGCCCAGGGTCTTGAGACTAACTCTGGATTCAAATATGACTTAAAGATGATTAAGAAAGCCATGATGGCAATTGAATATGGTGATATATTCATGAATGTTGTATACAGAACAAGACCATATGAAAAGGTTCCAGGTTCTGTCAATGCTCTCCATGAGAAATGGAAAAAAGTACTCATTGAACAGCTCACTAAGGATAAAGTTTCAATGAAGGACTATAAGAAAAACCTTCACGCTATTGTCAATGATTTTGATAATATCGAGCTTCTTGACATCAAGAAACCAAGAGTCGGTGTAGTTGGAGAGATTCTTGTTAAGTTTCTTCCATCTGCCAACAATTATATTGTTGACTTACTTGAAAGCGAGGGTGCTGAAGCTGTTGTTCCTGACCTTATGGGATTCCTGTTATATTGTGCTGAAAATGCAAACTTCAAGCGTGACTACCTTGGTGCTTCCAAGAAATCAGCATTTATTAATAATACAGTAATCAAAATCCTTGAATGGTTCAGAAAAGAAGGTAATAAAGCTCTTCGTGAAAGCAAACGATTTGATGCTCCTTCAAGCATTAAAGACACCGCTGCTCTTGCAAAGGATTTAGTATCATTAGGAAACCAGACTGGTGAGGGCTGGCTGCTTACTGGTGAGATGATTGAGCTTATACATAATGGTGCCGGCAACATTGTATGCTGTCAGCCATTCGCATGTCTTCCAAATCATATTGTTGGTAAGGGTGTTATCAAGGAATTGCGTGCAGCGTTCCCAGAAGCTAATATCATTGCTGTAGACTATGACCCTGGTGCTTCTGAAGTTAACCAGTTAAACAGAATCAAGCTTATGCTTGCAACAGCAAACAAAAATCTTGAAAAAGCACCTCAATAGCTTTATAATATTATTAATTAATCTGGGTATTATACTTATAGAAAGCAGGTGTAAGAGATGTTTCTTTTATTCGTAGGACCTATTATAGGTGTTGCAGTTGCTATTATTGCTGTTGTTGTTATTGCTGCTTCAGTATCAGGTGTAATTGCTAACGAAATCAGTGATGAAGACAAATAAAAAAAGGGCTTAAAGCCCTTTTTTTATTACTTAATATTTAATTGATATTTTCTATCTGCCAGTCAATCGGCTCGATTCCATGTTCTTTTAGAAACTGATTTGCCTGACTGAAATGTCTGCATCCAAAGAACCCGCGATACGCGGAAAGCGGACTTGGATGCGGTGCCTTTAAGATCAGGTGCCTTGGATTTGTAAGCATCGGTATTTTGCTCTGCGCCGGACGTCCCCACAACATATACACAATCGGACGATCCTGCGCATTCACTGCCTGAATGATCGCATCCGTAAACTGTTCCCAGCCTTTTCCCTGATGGGATCCTGCCTGATGCGCCCTGACTGTAAGGACTGTATTTAAAAGCAGTACTCCCTGGTCTGCCCATTTCTTCAGATAGCCATTGTTCGGAATATAACATCCCACATCCGTTTCCAGTTCCTTGTAGATATTCTGCAGAGAAGGGGGGATTTCCGGCTGATCCGGCAAAACCGAAAAGCATCGCCATAATTAAAATGCCACCTGTACTATTTCCTGCAATACCGGTCACATTTAAAATAATCCCTAACACAAGCATTACAGCAAAGTTAGTAGCTAAAAATAAAAGGATTCGCATCATAATAAAGTTCCTCAATAAAATAAAAAGTAAACACTGCAATAATGGAGAATTTTTTGCAAAATTCAAGGTTTAACAAATAATTTATTGTAAATCTTCTAAGGTATTAAAATTTACAAATCGTCCTTCTTGTTCGTCAAATTGGACAGCAACCGCCCCATTTTTGTTCATAAATTGTAATAAGCGACGTTCGCCCTCGTTTAAATAAGCACGTAACTTCTCTTTAAGCTGAACGGACATCAAACAAAATGTCGGGTGTTCACGCTCTTTATCTTTTGCATAAGCCATTAAAGTGCGGTTATTTTTAACCGCACTTTTTAG